>ERZ1026780.362-NODE-362-length-37155-cov-7.107547_pt1 | contig 37155 bp, 21 predicted proteins | sample MGYA00380126_ERZ1026780 | MGnify/ENA primary metagenome ERZ1026780 (study PRJEB33269, sample SAMEA4719762) | human gut metagenome | biome: human-associated habitat; feature: organic feature; material: feces | place: Cameroon | collected 2013-10 ... | reverse complement strand
TGCCCGCAATGCAGCCATAGCTGATTGCAAGACTGCTCTTATCTCCCGGCGTTCCACGTTCCTGTACCACCTGCTCCGACAGGGCACAATCTTTCTGATACATGCTCAACGCTTCATCCAGACGTCCCTGTGACTGGTAAATGCCTGCAATGCAATTGTAACTGGCTGCAAGATTGCTCTTATCTCCCGGTGTTCCTCGTTCCTGTACCACCTGCTCCGACAGGGCACAATCTTTCTGATACCAGTTCAGCGCCTCGTCCAGACGACCCTGCGACTTGTAGATGCCCGCAATGCAATTGTAACCGGTTGCAAGACTGCTCTTATCTCCCGGCGTTCCACGTTCCTGCACTACCTGTTCCCGCAGGACAAGGCTTTTCTGATACCAGTTCATTGCTTCATCCAGACGGCCTTGTACTTTGTGGATATCCGCCAGGTCCTTGTAAATCGTAGCCAATCTTTTTTTATCTTTCAGTGTTCTATGCTGTTGTACTTCGTGTTCCGCCAAAAGACATGCTTTTTCATACATTTCCTCAGCCTTTTGCCAATCGCCTTTTGCCTCATATAGATCCGCAACCCGGTCACACGTGTATGCGAGGTCGCTTCGATCCTTCGGAAGACCACGTTTTCGTACCAGTTCTTCGTCGTTTTCCAGCATCTGCTGAAACATCTCTGCAGCCTTGTCCAGACGCCCCTGCATACAATACAGGTTTGCAATCTTGTCGCATCCAATGGACCATTTTTCCCAATCATCCCATGTTCCGCGGATACGGCGCAGTTTTTCTCTGGTCTTAAAGTTGCTCTGAAAGAGCTCCATTGCCCCCTTTAAGTCTCCACAGAGTCTCCGGATTCTTCCCAGTCGCTCCTGGCATTCACCACGGAATGATTCCGCGTCCAGATTGGCTTCCCGCCCTGCCTGCTGTACAAGCTCCAGCGCATCGGTGAAGATTTTCTCCGCTTCCTCCAGCTTGCCCCAGTCCCTGCACAGGTCTCCCGCTTCCATCACCGTATCGCGCCACGCCTGGTTCTGCACCAGCGCAGTGCACTGCTTCTTCATCCCGGCCTGCTGCAGCAGAACGGGCAGCTGCACGGCCTCATAGAAGCTCAGGCTGTCGGCGTCCTCTTCCAGATGGGCATAGAAAGCCCTTGCCTGTGCCTCGATGCCGTCCTCCGCGGGGGCTGCATAGGGCTGGTCCCGCTGCAGCCACTGGCGGATGTAGGCATGGTCAATGGACAGCGTGTTGTCCCCGAACGTATTGGTGCCCCGGCGCAGAAGCACATTGATGCGCTGGCAGAAATCCCGCAGCTGCCCGGCAGACCAGCCCATCACACGCCGGAGTGCAGCCTCCGGCAGCGATGCCTTTGCACCGAGCAGGCAGCTCAGCGGCAGACGCCAGTTCCGGCAGTAATCGTTCCGGTCCGGGAAGAAATACTGGAACCATGCCGCGAACATGGCGTCCAGACCATCCGGGTATTCTTCCGCAGCCGAAAGGGTGCCACGCTCCTGCAGCAGGCTGCACATCATCTCCGCATAGAGAAAGGTCCCCTGACTGCGGGCCGTGAGGGCCTCCAGCGAAGCGTTCCACTGCGGGTCCTCTGCAAACTGTGCCTGCAGGCACGCTTCATAATACGTCCGGATGTCGGCCCGGTTCGCGGCCGCGTCGGCCGCGATCTCCAGTTTCCAGGCACCGGCCGCATAAGCCGTCACGGCCGGGGTGACGCGGGCCACGATCAGGATGCGCAGCCAAGCGGGCAGGCTGTCGGCATAGGCCGCCAGCGTGCGCGCCAGTGCATTTTCCTCCGGGCTGCCGCACTCGTCCAGACCGTCCACCACCAGTACCATCGTCTGGTGGCCGCCATCCACCGAGAGCCGCAGCGGCTCTTCCAACAGCCGCGCGAACAGCTCCTTTTCCGAAAGGCGCTCCAGCTCCGCCTTGTTTTCCGGCAGATGCATCAAAAGGCTCTGCCGGTACTCCGGCAGGCGGCAGGCCAGCAGATAGGCCAGCGTCTGGATCACCGTGCGGGGTGCATTGTACACCTCCATGTCACTGCGGCAGAACAGGCAGGCCGCCACCCGGGAATTGTAATGGGTATAGTGCACCGCAAAGGCACTCTTGCCCACGCCCGGCCCGCCGTACAGCAGACACATCCGTTTGCCTGCCGGGTCATCCATCCAATGCTCCAGATTTTCCTCCAGCCATGCGCGCCCCACGAACCGCTTCTGCAGCAGGGCGTTCTGGCGGCTGGTGTCATAATAGACGTTCAGATGGTCATGGATGTACTGGATCTGCCCGTTGAACTCCCGGGTCTCCTTGCTGTCCAGCACACGGAACAGTTCCTGCATCTTCCCGCGGAACCATTCTGCAAACACATCCGGCCCCGCCGCCTTCTGCTCCTTCCAGTCCGACATGTCCAGCCACTGCTCGTGCCCGATGGTGGCTGGCGGCTTCACCTCCTGCTCCGGCGCCAGAAGGATACTGTGGACGTTGCCGCCCTTGACACCCACTGCAATGGCCAGTTCATCCAGGCAGACCCCCCGTTCCCGGGTAGAATGCGGCGACAGGCAGGCCACCACGGCATTGCTGCTACGCACTCCTTCCTGGATGGAAACGCGCCAGTTGTCGCCGGTGCGGATGTCGCTCTGGTCGAACCATGGGTCATAGCCGTGCTCCTTCAGCGCTGCACAGATGCGCTGGCAGATCTCGCTTTCGGGGTGGCCATAGCTCAGGAACAGCCGCATCGGCTCAGCGGCCTGCCCGCTCACCGGTTCCTCCGGTGCTTCAAACCGGTGCATGCATTCTCCACAGATGCACATGCTGCCTTTGACAAAGACCTCCGTGCTCCCGCACTGCGGGCAGCAGATCGTTTTTTCCATCCTCATCACCGTTCCTTTCGTCTCTTATCCGTTCTGCGTGGTACGGTCCCACTTCTTCTGCGCGTCATGCGGGGAAAGCAGCGTTTCCAGCGTATAGAACGCACGGTCCTGGTTCAGATATTCCTTGACGCAGTTGTCGAGCGCCAGCATCAGCTCATAGTCATAGCACTTGTAGTTCTTGTAAAGGCCGGGCATGGGCTTTCCATTGGCACCGTGCAGCTCCTGTCCGCGGGCCTTGTAAAAAGCCTGCGCAGCCTGATGCTCCGCCCACGTCATCCGGTCCAGGGCATCCCAGCCCGGGCCCGGTCGCTCCATGCTCCACTCCGGCATCGCTGATTCATCGGCCGCGCTCTGCGCCGTCGGACGGTCAAACATTGCCCGCTGCGGGTCACTGGGCACCAGACAGTTGTGCAGCCGCAGATCCAGTGCGCGGCTCTGCCATACCAAGTCCTTCGGGTCAGAAGCCGCAGGCTGAATGTTCTGCCACTGCTCCGGTGTGATCCTCTGATATCCCTGGCTGCGGGAATAGGCACACCAGCGCAGATGCTCCATCCAGACCAGGTGGTTCAGCTGCATCTGATCCAGCTCCTGCATAGAACCGCTCTCCGCATGCAGCCGGAGCACATCCGGCAGCGGCCAGATCTTCGTCCGGAGCCATTCCGGCAGCAGTCCCGCCGAGAACAGTTTGCTGGTGCTGTGGATTGCCAGGGCAATGTTGGCCCGCATGCCATAGCTGTCCGTCACGCCGCTGCGCAGGCGTTCGAGCTGGCTCTCGATGCGCTCCAGCGCGGTCTGGTTGGAATCCCGGTAAACATCGCTCAGGCAGAGACTGTACGACAGAAAATCCGGTGCAAAGATATTCTGGTAACTGAACTGCTCCTGCCAGCTGCCAAACACTGTCACATAACAGCTGCCGGGCCAGCGCTGTTCCTTTTTGGCCTGGTACTGACCGGTGCGCAGCAATTCTGCCGTCCGCTCCAGTGTGCTGCCCAGCACAGCATCGGTACAGCGGCTGAACAGCAGCACCGGGCGGCGGCGGCCCAGCTCACGGCGCAGGAACCACCGCTGCAGGTCCAGTGTGACATCCTGTACCCTGTATTTCTTTTGCGGATCGACCAGCACCGTGCTGACTTGCCCGGCCACCTGTTCCAACAGCTGATCAAACGCCGCGCTCAGCGGCTCGGCAGCATAGAACCGGACGCGGCCTGCCCGCTGCTCCACATGCGGCTCAAAGACCTCCGGCATCCGGTGCCGGAGCGCCTGTTCCATCTGCTTCCGGGCGTCCTCGTTTTCTGCCACGCAGTGAATGGTGAGCGGGATTTTCCGGTCTGTGCCCGGAAACAGCAGCTGCCCCATGTAATATGCATTGCGGACATACTCCTGCGCAAAGGCCGTGCTGCCCACCACCAGCAGCTCCAGCTGCTGGTACTGCTCACTGCACAGCGGCAGAAACAGCGGTGCATGGAACAACAGCTGCTGGGCACAGCGCTGCTCCGGGGCCAGAAGCATCAGCAGCGGCGTACACTTTTTTTCAGCTTCCCGCTGCGGAGCCTTTGCCGCCAGCTCCTGATTCAGCTTGTCCAGCATCGTACTGTCCGCTTCACTGTCCGAAAAGGTCAGCACCGCACAGGCCGCACGAGAGGACAATGCCTGCAGCGGTGCATCCGCATCAGTCAACCGGATCGCCGCGCGGATGTTTTCCTGTGTATTCTGGTCCACCAGCAGATAGACAAAGGAATAGTCCCGGACGTGCTGCAGCAGGCGGTCCATGCAGCCCAGCAGGCGGAACTCCGTGATATCGCAACGGAAGGTCAGTGCATTGAGATCGTGCACCCGGTCCAGCAGTTCGCTGATGCGTTCGTCCGAATCATCGGCATAGGAATCCGTAAAGATAATGCTGGGGGAATCCGGCAGAACGACAAAGGGGCGCTTTTTTTCAGTCAGCTCCCGATTCCAGTTTTTCGCAATGCTTTCTGCCAGTGCAACGCTCTGTTCATTGATTTCCGAAAAGATGTACCGTTTGTGCGTGAGCAGAGCATTGTAGCGCCACCGCGGGAAACAGTCGCATAGCATATCCAGCAGAACAGCACCACCCAGCACCGGACACATCACATTGATGATGTTGGACAAATGTGTGTACAGCCCCACCACAAAGCCGGGCGCTGCCGTGTCGGCTAGGTAACCCAGGCCGGAAAGCAGATATTCGGTATAGCCCTCATCCATGCTGAAGGTCTGCAGCGAGTGGACAAAACTGTCCGCAAGAAGTTTGCAGAAGCCGTTGAAACTGAGTTCCAGTGTCAGCAACGAATAGTCCTCTCCGTTCGGCACACACTCCACGCCAAAGCGCAGGCAGAATGCCACGACAAACAGCATCCCGATCAGGCGGAACTGCCCCAGCACCGGTTTGTGAAAGCTGGGGCGAAAAAAATACCGCACGATCATCCAGAAAAGGGCCGCAAACAGCGCCACCGCCAGGACAAAGGTTCCGTAAAACAGTGTCGCTGATACGCCCTGCATCGATATGTTCATTCTGTATACCTCATCTTCCCCATGCCGGCTCCACAGCAGGACATACCCGGCACGGATTTTACGCTCTGTATTACAAAACCTGCGGATCAGCTTTTATGCGGCCGATCCACAGGTTTTATCCGCTGCCCTCCTGCACAGCTGCAGGAAAAGCGATTTTTTGTTTTTTCAGGACACCGCACTGCGGGAGGACACCGAGAAATCCACAATGTACCATTTTTTGTTGATTTTTTCCATCAGGATCGTCACATAACGGAAAAACTCATTGCCATTGATGTTCATTGTCCACAACGTTTCCAGTTTGGCATTTTTGCCCAGGATCTGGCTGTCTGTCACCTCGATCTGAACATCATTCAGCGCACCCTGCGCCATATCGAATGCGTCATCTCCCAGCAGAGAGGACATCACCTGTGCCATGGCCTCGTTGCCGTTGACACCGGTCGTGGCCAGCAGCAGCCGGATGGGATCTGCCACATCCGGGTCAATGATGTTCAGCAGCGCTTTGGTGTCCACATTTTCAATGGCATACTGTGCTTCGGTCAGTGTTTCTTTGATCTGCGTACCTTCCTTCGCTTCTCCGACCTTTTCAGCAGTAAAGCGTCCGCCCAAAAAGAGCACCACCACAACCGCCACGCCTGCCGCCGCCAGCAAGACTATCGTCAGGGGGCTTTTGCTCCCCGAACGGCGGCGGCCTGCGCTGCTCCTTTTGCTTCTTCTGAAAGCAGCGGATCTGTTGGGGCGACGGGTCGTGTTGCTTTTTCGTTTTGTGTTCATGATAGCTTCTCTTCCTTCTGGATCTGTGCTGCAAGTGCTGCACACGAATCGTTGATTTTTGCAAACGAACGCAGGAACCGGCCTGCACGGCTCGGCTCGCCGGCCGAGACCGTAGCACTCACGATCCGGCCGATCCGTTCTGCATCCGGCACAAGCTCTGCGCTGTAGTAATCACATGCCTGAATGGCATGGATATACTCTCCTTCGGACAGGCTCTGGTCGATGTACTCGTCCACATACCGGTCCACATTCTTGCCATTGTTGTATTCCTTTTCAATCTGGCTCAGGGCGGTGGCATAATTGCCGCTGTCCATCTGGTTATTCAGCCGGAATCCGAACTGCATGACCACCACCAGAATGATCACCGCGAATACCACCGCAATGCCCACAATGATCCCGGCCAGAAGCCTCTTGTCTTTTTTATCCGCTTCGTGGAGGTTTTTCGCCTCTTCCTCGGCGCGCTCCGGCGTGTCCGATGGCGGATCCTGGAATTCTTCCGGCTCCTCTTCCTCCGGCTGGAGCTCTTCCGGCTCCTCTTCCTCGGCCACGCTGCTGCCTGTACCAGCCAGCTCTTTCAGGCTGGAAACCAGTTTCTGCAGGGTCCAGGCATACTGCGCAGTACAGCAGCAGACCTCTGCCAGCAAACGGCTCAACTCCGGGCTTGCCGAAACAGGAGCCGGGATGGGTTCGCCTGCCAGACGGCGCTGCTCTGCATCCGCAATGGGTGCTGTCGGTGTTTCAAAGGGGATCATGCCATCATTCAACAGCCAGTACAGCAGCATCCCCACCGAATACGCTTCCCGTTTCTGAGGCTCTGCCTGGATCCAGAAGCCCTGTGGCTTGGCCTCTTCGCTTCCCGGCCACCACGGGCAGAGGATCGGGCTCCCGGCCTCATTCAGCATGACCCGGTCCGGGTCTACGCTGCCGGCCGAAAAGCCCTTGGCGGTGTACTGCTGCAGCAGTTCACACAGCGCAATGCCCAGCTGAAGTATCCACGCTTCGTCTTTGGCGCCGCTTGGGTACCGGTCCCGCAGGGTCTGCGCTGCCGGGGTCAGCAGATACCACTTTTTCAGGCCCGGCATGTTCAGGTCCGGTTCCACTTTTTGTTCCAGCGGCAGAAGCAGCAGTTCCTGGCACACGGCACGGGCACTGCACTGTTCCCGCAGATAGCTCTCCACTTCCTGCAGATCCAGCACCGGAAGCCCGTTCAGGCTTCCGGTAAAGCCCAGCGCACTGCGCAGATCCTGCTCCCGCAAATAGATCTGCCACAACAGCGCTCTTTTTCCATCCGGCTGAAACACCGGCCCATACAGGACGTTCCGGTCGTTTCCCAGGGGATGGCCTTCCTTTGTCATCCGGTCAAATGCCGCGATCGTATCCATTCGCCGTTTCTCCTCGATTTCTCAGAGCACTTTGCTCAGTTCTCTTGCCGCCTTGCGGTACTCGTTGGCATCCGAACGCATCCGCGTGCAGATCCTCATACTGCCCAGCCCCTCCCCCTTGATGGACGCTTCCATCTGGTCGGCTGCCTGATCCAGATATTTTGCGGTCTGCTTCATGTCATTGATGCAGGAGCGGATCTCCTCCCGCAGTGCAAAATCCATCATTGTTTTTTCCTCATCCGTTCAGACGTGACAGAGCCACACGGATCTGCCGTTTTGCGTTTTCGTAGGCCGTGCAGATCCTTTCCACCTTGCCCGCCATGGAAACGATCTCTCCATAGTGGCTGACCTGCAGCCGGGCAACCACCACATGGCAGGAGCTGATAAGGGAGATGAAGTTTCCGGTCAAAGCATCCACAGCCCCTTCTCTGGCCAACCGACCGCAAATACTGCCCACCCGGCTTCCAAGCCCTTCCGCATGCTGCGCAGCCTTGTTCAGCAGATGGACCGTCTCCATCAGGCCATCCTTATCAATATCCAGAGACACATACCGGGATGCCCGGACGCTGAGACCTGCTGCCATGGAGGAAAAGTGCTCTTTGGTCTGCCGGAACAGGAGCTTGCAGCCGTCAAAGATGCTGTTGAAAAAGCTCTCTCCCGCCTGGAACCCCTGGTCGATTTTTTCCACAGTCGTGCGCAGCACCGTCTGAACGGTCTGTCCGATCTTGTCTGCAGCGCCGACAACGATCTCTTTGCTCTGCTGCAGGGCGATCCTGAGCGCCTCCACGGCGTTTGGTGCCGCCATAATGGCCTGAATGTTCTGGTAAAGCCCCTGTGCTGCCTGACTCAGCCGGGTTTTGATCTGCTCGATCATCTGTTCGGCCTTTGCCCAGACACTGTCCAGATTGGCCAGGAACTTTTCGCACAGCTCACTCACCGTCAGCCGGAGCTTTTCGATCATGCTGCCTGCGTTTTCCACGACCCACTTGACCCCGACATAGACAGCCGCTGCACCCACGACCAGCGTTGAAAGTGCCGCTACCAGAACTTTCAATACTGGTGCCAGGTCTATTTTGCTCGCCCACCGTCGGTTCAGTGCATCCACGGCACCACGCAGAAATCCATTCCGCTCAAATCCCACGGATTTGGTTGTGTACTCTGCCAGAAGCTTCAGAAAATAGGACAGGTTGTTTGTTGTGATAATGGTATCCACGATCGTTGCCAGAACGTTCAGGTCCTCGTTATCCAAAGAGGCCGCAAACGATACCACCACATTGCACAGCGTGTCAAGGTCAAACTTACCATCTTTCGTGCAGAGCTTGTTAAGCTCCCAGAGTCCCACGATCTCATTATCCACGCAGAGCTTTTCCAACATGTCGTAGAACCGCTCGGTCTGCTCCGGCGTCAGGACTGCCAGCAGATTTTCCAGCAGGCTTTCGTAAAACTCGCTCAGCTCTGTGCGCTGCAGCGGGTTTCCGTCGGCGTCTGCTGTCACAAGGCTTCCGTCCGCATTGAACACCCAGTTCTTGTAGTCGTGGGCCATCATGCCGGAGCTGAGGTCCTTATCGCAGGACTGGAAATAGACATACGTGTCGTGGTTATTCATCAGATGTCCGACAAAGGAATTCTGCGGCGACAGGCAGTACAGCTTGTCACCCAGATGCTCTTTCAGCTTCTTGTATTGGTCAGTGAACGTCTCGTTTTCCAGCAGCTCGCTGCCCATGCCCGGACCGTCGAAATTGCGCAGCTTATACAGCCGCTTTCTGTCATCGTCATTGAGCATGATGCCTGCATACAGCGCTTCGTTGCCGCCCTTGGAATAACCGGCAACGATAAAGTCATCCCCGCTGTATTCTTTCATGACACTGTTCAGATACTTTGAAGCAGCTTTCTGCGCCTGAACACCGGAAGCAGTGGTGGCCATGCGGCCATCCTCCAGCCAGGAGGTCACTTCCGGGCCGGTGCCCGCATAGGTGACATACCGGGTGCTGTCCTCCGGAAACTGGAATGTTGCCATTTTGGTGTAGGCAGTATACTCCTTTTTCGAGACTTCCGAAACGCCCGTCGCGGTATAATTCACGCAGTCGCTGATCTTCAGTTGGCTGAACCGCGGATTTTCGGACAGCGTCGTGTAGAAATCCAGATCATACTGGTTGCTTTCCGACCACGACACTCCTTTTTCCTTCAGGGCAGTAAGATCACTGATACGCTGCTCCAGCACATCTCCCAGGGACATGGAACGTCCGTTGGGTGTCGCGTTGGAGGTCGTGCCGGCACCATCATTCACTATGCGGAGGATCTGATCATCCGACGCGATCTGGTTCAGCGCCATTTCCTCTGCCTGCGTGATGTTGTCCCGCGTCATCGGGTCGTTCCGCAGGCTGCTGTTGCTCAGGGTCTGCCCGAAGGAAGTCGAAAGAAAGGAATTGTCTTGTTGGTTGTCTTGCATGGCAGAGCCCTCCTTTCTTTTCGATCAGTGTCTGGGGCGTACCAGCAGATGCAGGCCCTTTGCAGTGGCATTGGACCAGTCCGCACGGAGCGGGGTCTGCTCCGCCGTCAGGATGTCAATGGTGTTCTGCGGCAGGGCAGCCGCATACAGAATGCCGTTCCAGCCCTGTGCACACAGCTGTTCTGCCAGCTCATTGGCTGTGGTTTCCAGCATTTGGGCTTCGCTCTGCGGTACGACCACATACCACCGGCAGCTCAGTGCCTCCACGTCGGCCACGGTCTGCAGCTGTTCGGTTTCATCCCACTGCCGCGAAGGCAGGTCATTGACGATCGTGACCCATGCGCTGCCCGCCGCATTTTCCGGCAGGAGTTTATCCAACTGGGCGCTGAGCTGACGGCTCAGCCCCTGCAGAACGCGGTCATCCCGGATCTCCGTATCGCCCTCGACCGGACGGATAAAGATATGAAAAGGCTCTTTGCCTTCTGCCGACATCGGCACACAGTACCAGTTGCTTCCGGTCCCGCTGACGTAGCTCACCGTTCCGGCTGCATACTCCTGTGCGCCGATCTGCGCAAGGTAGGCTGCGCCTTCCTGCTTGATCTGTTCCCGGTAGCTCGTATGGGTCTGCTCCTGCTGCATGTCGCAACCTCCCGCCAACAGGCAGCCTGCCGCGACCACCGCCACGGCAAGTGCCATTTTCACTGCTTTTTTCATCGCATTCTCAGCGGCACGAAGGCAGATGCGCAGCAATGCCCTTCAGCTTGCTCTTAACAGCGCCGAACTGCTGCGCAAATTTGTCTGCATAGACGCCAAAATTCGTCACGTCATCCTGCAGCTCCTGGAACTTCTTGCTGTACTGGGCGAACTGCTGCCGCATTTCCTCGCCCTCGTCGCTCTGGAAGTTCGATTCCGTGCTGCTGATGGCCTTCTGGGCGCACTTCAGGTCCTCAAAGAGGTCGTTTGCCTTCGTCTTGAGCTCACTCGCCTTCTTGGCGATCTCCTTCAGATCAACATTGGTAACATTTGCCATGATGATTTCTCCTTTCCTTCGTTAACGTGCCGCGTTTGTTGCCTCGACAACAACCTTTTCCACTTCCCCAGCCGCCTTGTTCAGGAACTCGATGTAGTTCTGCAGGCAGTCCTGCATGTTCTTCATCGTGCCTGTGTACTCATTGTACTTGGCTGCAAATTTCTTATAGGCTTCATCATCCCAGCTGGAGTTCAGCTCACTGATCAGCTGATCGCAGCTCTTGCAGTCGGAGGTAAAGTCATCCAGCGCACTCTGCAGCGCGCCGGCATTCTGACGGATCCCATCGATGTCATAGTGTTCCATAAAAAGATTCCATCCTTTCTTATTTTCGATCACCCCGCCGGATCGCGGCGCGATTCCCAAACAAATTTTCTCAGAACAGCAGCAGCTGATCCCCATTGCGCAGATCACTTTTTGCGATCAGGGCATCTGACGGCCATGCCTTGCCGCTGTCCAGCCGGTACAGCCGCAGGGCACCTCCATCAGCAACCGCTTCGGTGTTGTCCGGCAGTTTTTCTGCCAGAGCCCACAGCAGCTGCGCGGCCTGCCCAAAGGTAATGTCATTGGGCAGACGGGCGTCAAAACGGCACCCCAGTGCCGGGACACGGACTTCTACAAGATACTGCGTCATTCCATGTCCTCCTTTTCTTCTGCAAAACCACAACGGATCAGCTTGCCGTCCTGTACGATGCCCGTACCGGTGCTGTTCACGCCCAGTTCCCGGCAGTCGAGCAGCTGCTGTGTACGGGTATCCGGAAGGCTCAGGGCCAGACCGCCCTTTGCCGGGCGCAGCCGTTTCAGGGTCCGCAGCCCGCTGTAAGGATCCTTGTAGTCCGAGCAGGTGATGAAGAACAGCGATGTCACCCAATCTTCCTCATTCGCCGTGTCCAACAGTTCCTCCAGCATATTTTTTGCAGACGAATCAAGGTCCTTGCATACAGCCTCTGTATCATAGAGCACCACCAGGAACGGCGTGCGGTAAGGCATTGTTCCAGTGCGCTGGAACACTTCTACCGTATACTCCGTCTGCTCCTGGAACTTTGTGTACAGCTGCCGGACTGCTCCGCTCAGGGCACTGCCCCGGACAACGGTGCAATTCGCAGCCAGAGGCGCGCCAAAGCCCGCGCCATCCAGCACCAGTACCTCACCGTCCGTACACTGACGAGCTGCCAGAGCAACCAGTCCCCGCAGCTGCGCTGCCGATGTCGGCATGCTGCACTGCAGGATCCGGTTGTGCCAGAAATCCCAACAGATCGGTGTACCGTCGGCGGCATTCAGCGCCACCGGCATAGCGTGCCAGTCCGGTGCAAAATCGTCGAACATTTCCGGTGTGACCTTCTCCGGCAGACGGAACACCTGCGTGTCCGCGCCCCAGCGTGCATTGCACTGCTCCACTGCCTCGGTCAACTTCTGATAAGCGTTGTCTGCCTGCACAAACGGCACATCGACCTGGAATTCATACACTGCCGTTTCTGTTCCGCGTGCTACCCGGATCAGGCCGCGGCCCAGTCCGTCCATGGGGCGGATGTGCGTGCGTCCCAGCAGGTTCTCATATTCGCTCTCATTGGTCAGCCGGAGCACATAGATCTGCCGGAACTGATTGCTCAGCGAATAGTGGAGGCTTCGGCTGTCGGCCGCCGTGGCCAGCACGCAGACCCCGTACTTGGGACCGTTGCGGCAGATATCCCGCAGCTTCTCGACCAGCTTATCCGAATTGCGTCCGGAGAAAAATCCAGAGCTTCCATGCACCACGCACAGCAGCAGCGGCATCTCCTTGCCTGTATCCAGATACCGGGCACGATCTCCGCCAAAGGGCTGCAGCAGCTGACGGCGCTCCGCGATCTGCTCGTTCAGCTTGTCAAGCATCTCCTCGTATTGCGCGTACTCACCGGGCATTGCCAGCCATGCCGTATGGCCCGCCTGCTCAAAGGCCTGCAGCGTGCCGGAATCGGCATCTGCAAGGTAAAAACGGATCTGTCCTGGGCTGTATGCCTGCACGCACTCCAGCAGCACACGGTTCACGAATTCGCTCTTGCCGCTGCCGGACATTCCATAGACTGCCGCACCGCCGGAGCTGCCCAGTGTGACATACAAGGGCTTGTGCTCCCGGTTGTACAGGTCATCGTAGCAGCCTACCTGCACCTGCACATCTTCTGCCGCAGCAGCCTCCTGCGTAACAGCACGCTGTACCATTTCCAGAGGCTTTGCCCAGATGAAATGCTGCTCCAGCTTTTCATCCTGTGCCGCCTGACTGATCTTTTGCAGGACGGCTGTGATCTGCTTGAGGTCCGGCGTCTGCGTATGCACGACCGGAGCTGCCGCCAGAATCACGCGTCCCTGCTCATCCAGCAGGCTCACGGTGTCATCCCTTGGCGGCTCATACTGTGCTTTGGGCAGATAAGGCGTACCGGTATAGCCGGACTGGCCCAGTTCAAAGATCTCATTCATGCCCACCTTCAGATAGAAGCGTCCGGCTGCTGTAAGGGCTGCTGCATCCGGGCGTTCCAGCACTGCCTGACTGTCCTGCTTATCCTGCACCTTCAGACAGATCCGGTAGCGGGTATTGCTGCGGATCTGCTCATCCACCACACCGTCCGGTTTCTGCGTTGCCAGGATCAGGTGCACGCCCAGACTGCGTCCGATACGGGCGATCCGGATCAGCTGCTCCATAAAGTCGCCCTGTTGATGACGCAGCTCTGCAAACTCATCACTGACAATGATCAGGTGCGGCATAGGCTGTGCCACGCGTCCCTGCCGGTAAAGCTCCTGATACTTATAGATATCCACTGCATTGAGCTGCAGCTCCCGGGTCGTCTGCTGGAAGATCTGCTGTCTGTGCTCCAGTTCGCTTTCAATGGCAAGAAAGCTGCGGCGCAGTTCGTTGCCATCCAGGTTTGTGATGGAGCCTGCCAGATGCGGCAGGCCGCGGAATACATCCGCCATGCCGCCGCCCTTGAAGTCGATTAGAATAAAGCTGACCTCGTCTGGCCGGAAATTGACCGCCATGGCCAGAATATAGGAGATCAGCAGCTCGCTCTTGCCGCTGCCGGTCATACCAGCCACCAGACCATGCGGACCATGGGCCTTCTGGTGGATATCCAGCATCACCGGGAAACCATCGCTGTCCTGGCCCAGCGGGACAGCCAGCGAATGGACCGGGTCGCTTTCCTTCCAGCGGCGGCGGATGTTCAGCTGTTCGGTGTTGCCGACCCGCAGCATATCCAGGAAGCTGAGGTTCGTTTCCAGTTTCTGTTTTTGCTCAGCATTCTGCAGCCGGATATGGCTCAGATTGCGGAACAGCGCCTCCGCGTCCTGCCGGAAGTCCAGCATAGACTTGAGCATCTGTTCCTGCACGGTATTCTCACGGCGCAGCGACAGCTGCATGTGATCCACATCCAGGATCGCATCGCAGTTGCGGGGCAGGAGCTTTTCGCTTTCGCACAGCTCGATCAGCGTCATGCCGACATCGCCTTTTGCCTGATACAGCTCACGGATGACCTCTGCGCGCTGACCAAGCCGCTGGTCAGCATCCACGATGACATACCAGGGTGTCGGCTGCTCCCCATCTGCGCTGTGCTGGCTGCTGCGCTGATGCAGCACCTCCAGCAGTTTCTGGCTGAGGAACTTGATTTCTCCGGCATCGTTGGCCAGATAGCGCATGGAATCGTCCTCCCGCCACAGGTGCGGGATCCAGCTGGCAAACCGCCAGAACTCCATCTCTTTTTCGTTGTAGATCACTGCAAGGCGCAGGTCCTCATAGTTGTGGAGCGTTGCCAATTCCACCAGCATGCCCAGTGCCTGACGGAGCACACCTTCCCGCTTTTTGCCAACAATGCCCACCAGCTTGTTCCTGCGCAGATCCAGTGTGACCGGCACATTTTCCAGACGGGGCATTTTCTGGACTTTTTCTTCCATATTCCGGTACAGCACCGGGACCTCACCGATCTGCGGCTCCGGCTGACAGATCAGACGGCAGGCAGGTTCCAGATCCCCGCTGCCAACCGCGATCTGCAAATAATCTGCATCCGAAGGTTTGCGCTCCCACAGGCCGCTCCAGCCGTTCTTACCGGCACGCATGGCGCAGCTGGCCACCTGTCGGTTGCCGCCGCCCGGCACCGCCAGCGAGACCACGTCTCCTTCCAGCGGCGGATTGCGCAGCTTGAGGTTGAACACCTCTGCCTCGCATTCCTTTTTCATGGTTTGTTCCAGCTTGTCCAGGTAGGCACGGTAATCCGCTTCGATTTTCATCTGCTGTCGGCGCATCTCACGCTTCTGCCGCCGACGGTTGAACACCGGCACAAGGCAGCTGATGACCATGCACAGCACCATGACCATACTGGAGATCATGCTGGTCAGGTTGGCAGCCCCGCTTCCATTGATCGAAAGCATACAGGTGATGAGCATTGCCAGGGCCATCATGATACCCGGCAGCATACTCATCAGGGCACCGCCCTGCTGGGGCATCGTCGGCTCCGCCGGAGGCGGCTCTACCCGGATGCTGTCCTGTACCGGGAGCAGTGCCGCTGCAGGAGCAATGTGGAACGAGCTGTTATGCTGCGGCTTGACCGGCAGCGCGATCTCTTCCGGTGCCCCGGCAGCCGGCAGGGTGCAATGCAGCCCCGCCCCCGCTCCGCAAAGGCGGATCGTACCGGGACCGATGAGGATTCGCAGGCCGCCGCAGTACAGCGTATCGCCCGCATGGGCCTCTGTGCTGTAAACGCACATGTCGTTGCAGTACAGGTTCCACGGCGATGACGGATCCATCCGGTCCACCTGCACGCCCGCGTCCGTCCGCTTCATGGAAAGCAGTTCTCTCTCCTCACCCAGACGGGCCCAGCGTATCTCGCAGCGGCTGCTGCCGCCCACCTGCACACTGCTCGTCTGCGGCAGCGTGTAGTTTTTCTGCAGCTGCATCAGGTCCGGGTCCTCTTCCAGCATCAGCTGGACCAGATTTGTCTCTCCCACCTGCACAAAACAGGGGGTCTCCTCTTCCAGTCGGCAGGACGGTTCCACAAGCGGCTGCAGCCCAGCTGCTTCCGTGCGCACCAGACGCTGTCCGCTGCCGCAGAAGAAATACCAGGATTCCTGCTGCTGCTTCAGGTTGCCGATCTGCTGTTTTTCTGCACCGATCACCGCATAGACCGGCAGCAGCTCTGCATTGTTCTTTTGCAGGGAAATGGTGGACAGTGCATATCCACTCATCACTCTGATCCGCATTGTTTGGATTCCCCCTTTGCTTTCTGTCCGTCAGAGCGGCGGTACTTTTCCATACGGTGTCTTTTTCCGATTCAGGCTCTTCGCATCGGTCACTTTGTATCGTTCCAGATATGCCTTCAGGCCGTTGCCGTACTCATCATTGCTCTGCAGGCGATTGTAGGCATAGCGTTTGGCGCGTCCGCTGTCACCCGTAGACATCATATACTGCACCTCAGTCCAGACTGCCATGCCCTCATAGACATACAGATGTGCCTCATCATTGGGGACCTTATCCCCCCAGTTCTCATACTGCCAGATGTGCGTCAGCTCATGTACGATGGTGGATTCCAGCGACTTGGCCGGTGCACCCGTTTCCAGGCAGATCTCCTTGCGTCCATTGCGGACATTGCGGGCAAACCCGAGGGCGCGGCCATCCATACCCCTGGTGGGCACAAACTCGTCCCCCAACTCCTTGGCCATGGTCTTTGCGTTGACCATCCGCACCCGGATCGGCGTCCGGATGGAAATGCCAAAGACCTTTTCCATCTGCTGGCGCGATGCAAAGAACAGCTCCCGCGCCTGACGCACCGTCCGCACAGCTGTACGGCTGCACTCCGGGCAGCGTTCACGGCCATCCTTCAGGATCTCGAATTTTCCGGGTTCCATCACAGCACCGCAGAAATCGCAAAGGTGGTCGCCCTCTTCCAGATGACGGCGGTACTCCTCCATCTCCGGGTCCGAAACACGAGTATGATGCAGGGTCGAATGATCAAACCCGCGTTCACACAAATAATCCAGCAGTTCCTGCAGCGCCAGAAAATTAGCGTCCTGCTCTGCACCGTAGGTCAGGTATTCCCGCAGGGGCGACTCTACCGGCAGACCGTCCTTGACCGTTTCGTCATCCTCACCTTCCACGGTCTGCCCGCTGTCATCGTGCAGCGCACTGGTGCGCTCGGCCTTTTCTGCCTGCGATGCAGCTGCATTGCGGCGCGTCCGTGCAGGATCCAGATACCAGGACAGATAATCGGTAATGATCTCCAGGATACGCTGGAAGCTGCGTTCCGTGCTGGTGATGACGCCCAAGTCCATAAAGCAGTCCTCCAGCACAAAAAGCATCGGTACTCCGCTGCATTCCAGGCTGGGAACAATTGCACGCTGCATATCATCCTGCGGCTGCCGGATGTTGCTGGCCGCCACCAGGAATCCTTCTTCGTTGGGGTACAGCGTCAGGAACAGCTCATTGAGCAGTGCACAGAGCGTGAAGATCAGCTGCGGGTCTGCGTCCGGCAGTTCAATGCCTAGCAGGACCTTGTTCTGATAGACCCGCATCGGAACGGCAGATTCCAGGTGCACCAGATGTGCATTGGTAAAGTCTCCGCGGGACTCCATGGCATAATAGGCATCAGTCTCTGCAAAAATATCTGCCGAGAAGGTATGCAGGGCAATGCCGCGCAGATCCCGGCTGCCGCCCGTCTCCTGCAGGTTCTGCACACTGTAATGCCGCAGCTGCCGGTAATAGACACGCCCGCTCAGATGATCTGCCGCACGGCGTACCAGAATGCCATTGTCGGATGTGATCTCCTGCACCTGATAATACCGCCCGTCATAGCAGAAGAACTGCCCCGGCAGAAGCGTCTGGCACACCTGCCCCATCATCCGGGCACCCATATAGTAGCGGGCGCTCTGCTCATTTTCCACGATAAAGTACGCAGGCAGAAGCACCTGCCGGTACAGGTCATGGAAATCCCGGATGCTTACCGACAGATATTTGCGGGTCAGCTTTCCCGGGCCAAGCGGGTCCGGTTCACTGCGGTAGCAGGCCTGCACCACATCCTCCGGCAGGTTGGTGTACTTGTGCACCAGCATGCGGATGGCACGGAACACATCGTGATCCTCCACACCGGACAGATCCAGCTCCCGGCGCAGCAGGGTCTCACTGCGGGGGCTTGCCGCCATCAGCATCAGCAGCCGCAGGGTCAGGTTGCGCTCTGTGCGGGCATAGTCCGGGCAGAACGTCGGGATCGCTTTCGGATCGTTTTCAAACAGCTCAGCATTGTCACACATATAATCGCGCAGCATATAATTCCCGCTGAGCACATTGATAAACCCGATGCCTCCCGTGCGGGAACCGAAATTCCGTGCGATCTCAAACAGGTTGTAAAATTCATCTTCCACCACTACAAAAGCGTCTTCGTGGCGGTCGGCCTGCCACAGGCCGTTGACAAAACGGATGCGCTCATCAATGGCCACCTGTTCCGGTGGGCAGCCAATGTACCCGCTCAGGGCGCGGGTATACTGCTCAGCCAACCAGCGCAGGTCCGTCAATGGGAAGCGGTCTCCCGCATACCAGTACATAGAGCCCCTGAACATCTTCATGTAAACGGCTCCGAGCTCCAGCCCGACGCCAAGATACCGGCTGACCCGGGGCAGAACGCGGGGTGTCAGGCTTTCGCCCTCTGCCGCCCACATCACTTCGTAGTACGGCGCATGTGAAGCCGGGGAAGCCATGACCTCGGTAATGGGGTCCCGCAGCACATGGCTGAGTGCATCCACCATACCATCGCAGTTGCGGTCGCAGATGGCGTACACCAGCTTCTTATCCGGCCGTTCGCACTGCTGGCAGATGCTGCGCAGGCCGACCTGACCGGTTCCCATCAGATTGCTTGGTTCCAGCAGGATGATCATGGACACCCTGCCAAAAAACTCCTGATGTTTCTGCTGCAGGTCCAGGTCATACAGATCGTTGAAGGTCAGGATGCCTACATCCGGCTCACGGCCGACAGCGTCCGGATCTTCTTCTTTCAAAAAGCGTACCCGCCACAGGTTTTCCAGATTGCAGGCATCCTGGATGCCTTCCTGGATCCAGGCGCGCACATCCTCATCCCCGGTGCTGCGCCCGGACACCACCAGTACGCTCTGATGGTTCAGCAGACGGTGCATGACCGGCAGCATAAGATAGGGGGTCACATCCCGGTAGAACGGATTATAAAACAGGACGCTCCGATCCTGCATAAGGCGGGCGCTGGCATAGATCCCATCCCGCCGGACCGGATGGCCGCTCTCCTTCAGATGACGGAAATAGTTGCCCACCAGCTGATCCGTGTTGCCTCCGGCGCACAGTTCCTCCAGCAGATCCATGCTGTTTGCCTGATCATCCTCTGCAGCCTGTGCTCCGACCTCGTCATCGTGAAGGATGCGGTCTCCGAACAGCTCCTGCAGACGCTGCAGCAGCTCTGCAAAGCCGCTTCCCTCCAGGGAAGCCGGTTCATCGGCACCTTTCTCCACGGCCTCGGTGCGGGTGATGCCGCCCATAAAGAACACACACTCGCCCAGCAGGATGATGCCGAACACCGGGTACATGGGATAACGGTTCAGAACATAATCCGGCCGGTTCAGGCACAGGATCATATCAAATGTGCCAAGAACGATCATTGCCACATAGAACACGCTCAGCAGCTCCCGGAGACGGAAGCAGTGCTCCTGTAAATAAAAGCCCGGTCCCCGTTCGTCCTTTTCGTAGAACCACCGGACAAGGTCCTGATACAGCTTCGGGAATGTATTTTTCAGCTTCTGGCTGGGCTTGAGGATCGCCTGTTTGACCACACAGAAGCCTGCCACGATCATGGTATTAGCCAGCAGCTGCACGCCGTAGCCAAGATTCAGCGTCTGCACCAGGCGGGCCAGCAGACGGCCCACAAACGGCACCATGGCCAGTAGGGTGCTGATGCGGCGGAGCAGCGTAACGACGCCCGCCGCGATCTTATCCGCCCAGATCATGGTCGGGATGCAGTACAGCAGCGCCGCAAACACGCAAAGATACTGGTCACACCGCTGTTTGCGTGGCAGGTTGATCTTACTGGTACGCAGGCAGAGCAGAATGAACGGGAGCACTGCGGCAACCGATCTCAGCAGCCGGCCAAGATTCAAAAGGTCCTTTATCACGCAAATCGTTCCTCTCATTTGAAATCGACCGGTTTTACAAAGGGATACGGCACCCGGACCATCTGTCCATCACTGTCCTCGGCCTGCTCTGTGGTCGAAGCGCGCAGATCGTACACCTCATTTTTTTCCGGCGGGATATCACTGTTGAAATACTCCACCTGTCCCCGGTTTTCATCCTGTAGGATCTCCAGACCAAAGTTTTCGATCCAGTCTGCAGCACGCTGGCTGTTCTTCTGGATCGCCAGCAGATGCCGTTCCAGACGGGCGCTCTCCTCACTCAGATGCTGGTCCCGGCTGCGCAGGATGGTGTTGATGCTGCGGCCGCGCATGTAGCTGCAGACACGGCTCAGATAATCGGAAAAGAAATTGCAGGATGTCGCGATTTTCAGCACGATCCACTGCATGGTATGGTTGTATTCCCGGATCTGACTGTGCAGCAGATAGCGGAACACCAGCAGTGTGATCAACCCCACAACGGACAGCCCCAGCAGGTGGGTCAGCAGAACAAACAGCATTTCTCCTGCACGCTGACCCTCCATCAGCAGGCGCACCAGCTCCGGCACAAAGCCCACCAGATACGACAGCAATGCCAGCACACCGGCGCCGATGGTCAGTCCGCGGGACATGCGGCGGTCCATCTCGCCCCGCACCTCCCGGTCTCTGTAATTGCGGCGGCGGTAGAATGTCTTTACCGGCAGAGCGTCAAACGCATCAATACCGAACAGCTGGATCTCATCCTCATTCAGAAGGCTCTCCAGCTCATCCTGCTGATAACGGTCCATCTGCACCACCTGCACCGGTTCGATCTGCGCATTGCGGCGCGCATAGGCGCAGGCACGATCCAGGCTGCGGCGGGGTGCCGCGATCATCCGGGCCAGCGCCTTGCGGCTGCATTCCATCTGTCCGCGCCACCAACGGATCTCCGGCTGGGGGCAGTCGGAAGCCAGACCAATGCCACTGTCATCCACATACAGGCCTCTGTCGCTCAATGCGGACTGTTCTACACTGACCGTAAAGGCATACGCCGGCATTGCCGGGGCACGCGCCTCGTCCTGTTTCTGGTGCAGCAGGTTGCTGCGGCGCTCCACATCGCTGCGAATACGCCCCAGCCGGTTATAGTAACCGCTCAGAAGCTGCTGATACAGTTCCACATCAAAGTCGTTCTGTACCCGGTAGAGCTCTCCGCCCCCCAGCCGGCCGCTGTCGTAATCGTTCAGCGCCAGGGTCAGTGCTGCCATCCAGAATCGCATTTCATCCATCCGGCAGTGGGCATGCCCCGGCATGGTGCACTCCATTTTCATAAAGCGGGTGCAGGCCGGATACCCGTTGCGTGCTGCAAAGTCCCGCAGTGCTTCCTGCTCCTTCCGCAGAGGTGCCGGAATATCCTCCGGCAGCGGCGCACTGGCAGCAGCGGTGCGCCGGCAGGCCGACAGCATCCACAGCTCCACCGGCTTTTCACAGGTAAACGCATATTTTTCTTCCAGATCCGCCCAGTTCAGGCGGTCCTGTTCCAGCTCTTCCGGGCGGGTGCTCAACACCGTCTGGCGGCTGTAGCGGTGCCCGTCCGGAGTTTTGCCGGCTTCCGGCTCCACCGGAGCCATACAGTCCTCAAAATCGTAGACCGGTTTGGGCACACCCCCCAGCATCTGTGCCAGACGGATCAGCGGCACCGTGCTTTCCTCCACACGGTGGCTGTTGCGCTGCCGGTTGCAGAGAAAATCGTAGGGGTTCTCCGGCTGCACCGGGTACTCCTGCAGTACCTGCTCATCCTCTTCCAGCGGCAGCACCACCAATGCGCGCCACTGTGGACTTGTCCGCACGATGTTGTGCAGCTCCGGCAGTGCCGTGCGGAAATCCATTCCCTGCCGATTCCAGTGGCAGATCGCAATCTCGCCAGACTGCTCAAACGGAAACAGCAGACTCTGGTATTCCTGCAGAAATGCATCGGCTGCATCCGTCGTGATGATGACCGTTTTCAAGAATGCTCACCTCCCCCTCTTGTAATCTGTCCGCACATTACACCGAGAAGGGATTCTTTGCGCGCTCCTTGCGGATCTTCTTGATTTCCTCGTCGATCTCGTCAATGATCGTCTTCAGCTCTGGCGAATCGATCTGGTACTCCTCGCGGAAGCGGCGGCTCAGGGCGCTGGTGACCATGCTCAGGCTGTCATCCAGGATGCGCATGGAAGGCAGAGGCTCGTCGTTGGTCATGGTACCAGTCAGTGCCAGGTTGGCCTTAAAGACCTTCAGCTGATCCAGCAGCACCATCATGCAGGCCTGGTTGCGATAGGCTTCTTCCACAAAGTGGTCCACGTAGTACTCCACCAACTCAATAATGGCGTCGCGCAGGAGGTTCATGTTTTCCACATTGTACTCATCCGAAGCCGTGCTGTAACGCGACCAGTACAGCAGGTCGAACAGGGATGCATCGTGCTCCGAGTCGAACTCGTCCACGCGGAACAGCGAACCGCGGTTTTCCTCCTTGATGCCCAGTACCTTGGCATCCGCCCACTTCAGGCGCTTGGCAAGGAGCGTTTCGCCGAACTTGCGACGCTCACGGTTTTCCAGTGCGATCTGGCTGTCCAGCGACTTCAGCACATGATCCACCTGCGGCGGGTTGACGGCCAGTGCGGCGCTCAGCTCACTGAGCTTGTCGCAGGGGTTGTCCTTGGCGGCATCGCCTTCCGGACTGGGCACGATGAAGTCGCGGTTGTCGTTGCTCTCCGGGATATACTGCATCTCGCCCAGGCTGTACTTAATGGTGCCAGAGACAAGGCCCCAGACCATGGCGCGGTAGGTATCCTTGATCTCCTGACGATGAATCTCATCGCTCAGGTCCGGCATGTAAACAGCCAGGTGCCAGTTGCGGTCGATATGCGGTGTAATGGTGTCATTCTTGCTCAGCACCGGGCCGATGCCGCGCACACGCTTTTTGTAGGCAGAGTAGTAGATTCCGGCACGGCGGCGGAAGGTCCGATTGTCAACTTCCGGGCTGAACTGCTGCAGATCCACAGCGCAGACTCCGTAGATTGCATGATAGAAAATGATCTCTGTATCGTCGATCTCCGCATCAGGTGCACCGCCCTCGTCCGACAGCGTGCGGACGATGAAGTCATGGTAGCGCTTATCGGTTTCCTTGCTGTAGCAGCAGGCGGCAATGGGGTGACGGATCTCGCCCTGAGGCTTCTCGATGAACGGTTCTGCCATACGGGCCGTGACGAGCAGACGATCCTTGCAGTACTGCTCCCGCTCGGTCTGATCCATATCCGGGTTGCCGCTCAGATACACGGCCTCATTCATCAGGGCATCAATGACACCCACGTCCAGCTTGGCCGCATAGCGCTTTTCCACCGAACGCACCCAGTAGTCCATGATCTGATGCTCGTACATTTCCTGCAGATTCTTGCTGTTGGAAAGTGCGTTGCTCAGGCTCATCCGCTTGATCTCGCGGTAGATGACCTGACCGATCTCTCCATCCTGATTGCTGGTCACGCAGGGCATTTCCTTTTCCAGGGCATCCAGGCAGCGCTCATCGGCGCAGACGTAATAGGTTGCGTGGCCATCGCCGTTCTGGTAGCGCAGGCGCAGACCCTGACGCTCCCGCTCAGTCTGTTCCAGACAGGTGCGCAGGGTCGTATAGAACAGCTCGACGTTGCTGATCATCTTGTTGACGTGCTCGATCAGGCTCTCCAGCACATCCAGCCGGACCTTCTGGTCGAAGGCCTCCTTGGTGTCACTGTTATACTGGTTAAAGAGTTCCACCAGTTCTTCAACGGCGCTCTTCCTGACGCGGTCAAAAACCAGGATTCGTCTGGTGGTGTTGAAGTCGTTGATGGTCTCCCGGATGTCCTCCGTGGACTGATCGTCCAGGTTGTTGTCCAGTGCCTTCTGCTTATCCTCCGCATTCTTGAGTGCAATGCGGGTATTTTCGATCGTATCCTGCAGATGCGTGCGTAGACCGTACAGGAAGAAGCGCAGGGCATTGGGGTGCATAAACTCGTTCTTGCTGTTCCGGAGCCAGTACTCCAGGTGGGAGTGCTCCATGGTATCGGTCAGGTCCTTTTCCAGCAGGATGTGGGTGTTGATGATGTTGGAGGACAGCTGCCGTGCGTAGGCCGCCGCCTTCTTGCCAAACTCCTTGGTCTGGCCGTAGGCTTCCACCTTCTTGCCGTCCAGATCCTGGGGGTTCGTTTCGCACTGCAGATCCTCATAGGTGCTCTTCAGTTCCCCGAGGTCGTTGCGCATATCCACACAGTTTTCCAGCTCTTCGGTGATCTTATTGCCAAGCGCCGTCACATAGTCCTCCCAGCGGCCCACCTCGACCGTCGGGTCATTCTCGCTGGCATGGCAGCACTGCTGGCGGATGTAGTTGGCGAGGTGATTTTCCTTGCTGCTCATGATGGTGTCTACATAGAAATCGCCCAGGCTCTGCTTGTCCGCGTTGGGATCTCGCTCCATCACCTTTTCCTGACGATTGCAGTATTCCTGATACTGCTTGTCAAAGGCCATCCACTGCTCGTCCATGCTCTTTTCGGCCCAGCAGTCCGCAATGTAACGGATCACATCGTTCTTCGGGTAGACCATACGGCTGCTGCCGGCACCGCAGAAACGGTTGTGGCCGTGGCCGGCGCACAGGGTCAGGATCGTATTGTCCTCGCTGGAGTTGCTGCGGCCGCTCAGGGCGCTGATGGACTGTGCATACACGATGTTGGCAGCCTGCTCCATGTACTCCTGGAAGCTGCCCAGCTGCTGGTCTGCCGTGTTCTGGGCACCGAACAGGAAGCAGAAGTTGAAAGGCTGCAGCTTGTAGTCCACATACTCGTCTGTGCTGGGATCAGGCATTTTCAGAGTCAGATCCTGGAACAGATTGGACTGCTCGCCGTCACTGCGGCGCATGAAGGCATCCAATTCCCGCAGGGCAGCATAGCCATTGCAGCACAGGTTGCTGATTTCTTCCGGGCTCTTTCCGCCAAAGAAGATGTCCGGCAGCATCAGGAAGCCGCGCATAACGCTGGCGCTCCGCTTGAGGTGCTTTTCCAAGAAAGCCTTGATGTACAAAGCACAGGGCAGGATGACACCGCTGCCGGTGCCGCCTGCCAGGCTGGACACCACGATGACACGCAGCGCCTGCTGGACCGCATCGCCGTTCAGAGGATACAGTTCCTCAATGGCTTTTTCCAGCGGGGCCATGGCACCTTCCTTCACACAGGTGTCAAAGGCCAGGCGGCTGATGGCACGCACCTGACCGGCACCCTCGGTGGGAGTCTTGGCGTTCAGGATATGATGAGTGGGGAACCACACGTCCCGGGCGTAATGGTTGTTGTTCAAATACTCGCCCACGCTGTACGGAGCGGAGGTCTGGATCGTAACGATGGAAGGGTTCTGCTCGCGCAGCTTGCGCAGATCATTGACGTCGGTATCAATGCAGACGAACCGCACATGCTTGCGCTGCTTGGTATTGGTCTTACGGGCAACCATCGACACAACTTTGCTGCCGGTGCCTCCAAGGCCTACGATCAGGGTGGGTGCTAACATGATGACTCCTCCTTGCAGTATGGCTCATTTATGGATAAAACAGTGACTAAAACTGTACGCTTCCGGCGGAACGTTTACCGTCTGCGCCGGAAGCGTTTTTTGGGCTTGCGGGTAAACTGGAACTCGCACTTTGCGGTTCCCTTGATCATCAGGTTCGGCTTGCAGGTGATGATCGTGTGTGCATTGTACATCCGCCGGTTCGCTCCCGGTTCCACCGGGCCTGCATTGACCTGTGCGGTCGGGATCGCTTTGGCGAATTCCTCAATGTTGGTGATTCGGAACTTCCGTGCCCTGCTGTCCAGTTCACGGGTACACGCCTCAATCTTCAGGCTCGGGGCACGCACAGCGCCCGGCTGCGACATGGAAAGGATCGCCGTTTCCGGGCGGAACAGTGTGAATTTTCGCCGGATGCGGACATGCTTTGGTTCATGCTGCTTGCCCGCCCACCGGCCGGGTGCCACACCTGTCATCTGATACGTCATATCCAGATCATTGGGCAGCCGCTTTTTCCGGATCAACAAGATCAGGAAAATCAACAGGAACGTGAAGCCGATGCCCACCCGGGTCAGGTAGCTTACCACCTGCTCCAACGGGGGCGGGGCGATCTTTACGGTGTAATCCGCAGAAGCTGTCATGGTATACGCACTGCCCGCCGCTTTCACGCTGGTGCGAAGCGTCACCGTGCCATAAATGCCTTCTGCTGTACTGTTTTCCTGCTGCGGAAGGATCTCCCAGGTCGCAGTCCCGGTCCCCCGCTTTGCCTCCCACATGGCATCTGCCTTCCGGGATCGGAACGGCTTGTGCAGTGCAGAGTAAAGGCTGTACAGCAGTTTTTTCCAGCCGGTCTTTCCGCTCTCCTGGGTTGTTTCCACCACGTCTGTGGTGACCTCCGCATTTTCCCAGGCGTCCTGGCTCAGCAGCTGCGGCTGCCCGCCCTCCGGGTCCGTGACCATGGCCGTGAGCAGAATGCCCTGCTGGCCCTCTGCCTGTTTTACGCCAAAATTGTAATCCGCATCCAGCGGATAGGTGGGAAGCTCTGCCATCAGGGTCCCGGGCCAGGGTGCCGGGTCTGCGTGGCCGGAAAAGGATGTCGTCTCCGTCTGATAATGGTCCATCCCGATGGTGACCACACCCTCGAAATCGCCTGCACGAAGCAGCACCTTTGCTCCACCCGAAAGAATATCATCAACGGTCTGCGTCTCACCGTTGTTTTCCACCTGCAGACTGCACTGCTCCATGTTCACCAGATCGCTGTTCAGCGGCATTCCGGTGAGCGGATCGATCAGATAGGCCGAGATCTGGTAGCTTCCGCTGGGCAACTCCGTTTTCTGCAGCCCGACAGTATACTGGTTACCGTTCTCGTCGGTCAGCTCCAGCGCAGCTGCCACGGCCGGAACGTAGTACACCTCCACATTGGATGTATCCGATACCTGCAGCTTGTAGGTGCCGGAGGACAGGATCTCGTCCTGTTTAAACGTTGCTAGGCTGCCTTCCAGCGAGGTATCGACCACGATCCGGCTGCTGTCGTAGTTTCCCTGCGGCAGGTCGTCGCTGTACTTCACATCCGTCTGCGTCCGGGCGGTCCAGCTGCTGCTGTCACCGGTCAGCTTCCCGATGCGGATGCCCTTGCCCTGTGCAAACACCACCAGTTCCTGCACCGGAACATCCAGACTGATGGTCACGGAGTCCCCTGCGGCCAGGATGTGCTTCTGCCCCAGCTGGCGCTGGTTGAACACCTGATTTGCCACCTCAATGACGCCGGAGAGGATCTCTGCGGAGCTGTTGACTGTATAACTGTACACTCCGTTGGACGGGTCATTGTGAATGCTGCTCACCGCGTTGCCCACTGTGGACATGACAAAGTAGATGACCTTGATGTCATCGTCCTTTGCTGCCTCGCGCAGTTCGCTTTCCACTTCCTCGGTACTGATGTTGTTGAAGTTGCCATCGGTCAGGATGATGAGCCAGCGTTCCCTGCTTTCCTCTGCGTCATCCAGTGCCTCGATGGCCGCCCGTGCCGCATTGAAATAGGTACCGCTGTTGGCCAGCTTCATGTTGTGCACCGCCTGGGTCCTGCTCTGTGGGGAATCACTGCCCGACAGGTGCAGAGGCGCTGCCCTCCCTGCCACCGAGTCCCGGTAGTTGCTCATGGGGTAAACCGTCATCTCGTCCCCCTCCTGCAACATGGCAGAAAAGACTTCCAGTGCGTATTTTGCACGGCACCAGTTTGCCTGATAGATATCATCCTCTTTGACCATGCTGCCCGAATCGTCATACACAATGGCGATTTCCCGGCTGGGGCTCTGCGCCGCTGCACAGAGCGAGCACGCAACAAAGAGTGCTACGATGAAGATTGTACTCAAAAGGATCCGCAATTTCCGTGAGAGTTTCATCATATTCAATTCCTCATTATATACCCCTGTGGCTCCTGCACCCGCAGGCTTTGCAAACAATACACCGCCAGTTAAGCCTGTCCGCAGGACTTGCAGCCAATCCAGCCCCTGCAGGCCTGCCATCAGCTGCTATGTTTACATAAAAGTATACCGAATGTGACCAATTTTTTCAATACGGTTCCATGCAAAACATCCTATTTTTTTACAATTTTCGCCATTTCGTTTTTCAGATGCCGCCTCCGGGCCGCTTTCTGCTGCCGTATTCCAGGCAAAAAAGAGGAGCGGGATGCCCTTTTCAGGCGTCCTGCTCCTCTTTTGATCTGCAGGTATCTTCAACTGCGCGCATTCTCCAGGTAAAAACGGATCCGGTCCGTTTCGCTCAGTTCCCGTCCATGCAGGTAATCATTGGCCTTGGCAATCAGGTCCTCCAACGAATACACCTGGTAGAAGCCGCAGCTCTTGAAGGCAAAGGCTTCCTCACCGTTGTGCGAGACCATACAGTTCAGGGTGGAAAGATAGCGTTCAAAGGTATTCCGGTCCGGTTCGTACCGGTACAGACAGACAGTGAACTGGTACCATTCACTGGTCATGACCCGGACCGTATTCGTGTCAGGATCCGTAGTCAGGTAAGTGATGGAGTCAATGGTATAGCGGTCCTCCTGTACGATCTGCGCTTTGGAAATATCCCAGAGCGTCAGGTGGTGGTTGTCGCCCCAGACTACCAACAGATCGTCGTTCAGGAAGGTAAATTCACAGTCCGAGCTGCAGTCGATGGGCAGTGTCTGGAAGATCTGCCCGGTGGCACGGTCCAGCAGCTGGACCCGGTCACCTTCCCAGATTGCCAGAGTCTTGTCGTCCGGGCTTGCACAGATGGGCGAACCGGAACGCATTTTTTTGTTCCATCTGTTCATTGTAACGGTGATCGATGGCATATCGGTGACCCACTCGCCGGTTTCCAGATTCAGGAAGTCAACCTGGCATTTGATCATGTTATCCCAAAATTCCGCCTTGGAACAATGCAGGACCATCAATATATTCTCATCCTTTGTTCCACGGAACAACTGCAAATACTCGCTTCCTTCAAAGCGCTCCGTGGAATAGCAGGTTTCCTTTCCCGTCTCAAGATTCAGCTGATGAAGCTCGTTCGTTCCGTTTCCAGCTGTTTTGTAGACGAACCACCGATCGTCCATTCCCGCAGTACTCCATTCCGGGTCGGTCAGTGGGTAGGCAGCACAGGCGCGGTTTTCTTCCACATTCCAGCCGTAAAGCATATTTTCCATATCATAGGAATCTTTTGATGTTTTAGAGTACCACAGGATCGTCTGGCCATTGCTCCGGGTAACGTCCACCAGCGTTTTTCTGCCGTCCCAGTCCGTCTGTGCCAGCGGCTCCGTGGACAGGAGATTCCAAGCCCAAAGGGATTGGCCGCCCTCCCCATTTTCATGACACGTCACGCGCAGATTGACATCCCCAGCCACTGCATAATAAGCAGCCTCCTGCTTGGAGCAATCCAGCAGTGTTACACCGGAATCCGAAAGGCCGCGTTTCAGCACCACAGTCTGTGCCTGATTTTTAAGGCCCAGGATCAGGCGGTCCGCCTCATAGTCATAGTTGGCACAGGAGATCTCGCTTTCCAGATGGATCAGCTCATACAGGCTGTCGGAATCGGACAGAATCCGCATGATCCGTCCGTTTTTCAGAACGGCGTAGAACTCCCCGTCCACGGGAAGGATCCGGCAGACATCCGCGTCCAGTTGGTACTGCTCTACCAGTTCTCCGCTTTCCGGCAGCACAAAAAACGCGCTCCGGCCCACGCCGCAGACCAGGAGCGGCACGGCGCTTCCATCCTCCATCATAAGATTCGTCTGGAACAGCTGCGCATCGCCCCAGTCTCCCTCCATCAATGTTGTGATGGGCAGGGTCCACTTTACTTCTCCGGATCCCAGGTCCCAGCATTCCAGTGCTCCGGTATTCTGCGTGACAAAGCCAAGGCCACCGTAATTTCCGGTGCGCAGAAGAACGATGCTGTCATCTGCAAGATACAAACTCTTTTTAATTTCGGTTCCGTCCCCAGTGCAGATTGGTCCAGTGCTTTTCCCGCTTGCAATGTCCATCAGATAGAGATTAGAATCGCCGGAATACTGCGTAAAGGCCAGCTGTTCTCCGTCCGGGGAAAGGGACGCTTCTCTAAGGTTACTATAGTCGCTCTTATGTAAAGACGCATCCTCCAGATCAATGATGTGCCTGTAGTCCACCAGGACATAATCCTGCAGCTCATCGATCAGAAAATCCACCGAAGAAGCGGTGGAGCTGCGCTCCGTATCGCACTGCCATCGCAGTGTTCCGCTTTCCGGTTCCCAGCGCAGGACCAGCCCTTTGGCCGTGAACAGCAGGCAGTCGCCGCCCACAAACCCTACGTTCTTGAAACGGTCGTTTTCTTCCGCTTCCGTTACAAGATCTGCCGGCAAGATCGGCCCGGACTGCTCCATGGCCGTCAGATCCGTCCGGTACAGCTGCCCCAGATCATTGATGGTCAGCAGCAATCCGCCATCCGGCGAGAGCACTTGTGTTTCGATTGAGGACCCCTGCTCACAGTCCAGTGTATCCTCAATGGCATCATAGCCCATCGGGCTGCTGTCACGATATGCGTACATTGCGTTGGAGAGGGCGTAGTACGCCTCCGTGACCAGTGGCCGGTCCACGTCATCCGACGGCAGTGCCGCCAGCGCCGTTTGCACAGCCCGGACTCGGTCACCCTGCGACAGCAGATCCGACGAGATCTGCGCCAGATAGCGGGACTGCGCGATCAGAGTCTGCTCATATTGCGCAGCAATCCTGCGGTTCTGTGTCAGCGCATAGGCAGAGAAAAGAAGCAGTGCTCCTGCTGCCGTCGCGGTTACGGCCAGAAGTTTCCGGTATTTTGCCGCCTTATGCCGCCGGGTCACCTCCTCCAGCGGCAGACGCAGTTTTGCGGCAATGATCTTGTTGAATTCTTCTTTCCTCTGCGTCTTTCCGCTTTTCAGTCCTTTTTCCGAAAAGTCCGCTGCCAGATAATCCATTCCGGTGGCCTTCAGCGCTTCCGGAAACGCCACCTCTCCTTCACCGCAGATGACCGGAACGATCTGATCTGGCGCATGCGCGCTCAGAAACGTTGTGATTTCCCAGTTGACCCACTCTGTTGCAGCAGCTTTCCCCGAGCAGAGAACGATCAAAAACTCCGCGCGTTTCAGCTGGCGCTCCAGTTCTTCCCGCAGATCCGAAACACAGGCCAGTTCATTTTTGTCCAGGAACACCCGGGCAAAGGGCTTTTTCTCTCCTTTTCGGCTGCCGGGTGCCCGGTAGTTTTCCAGCCTGGTCTGCAGTTTCCGTGCAAAAGCGATGGTCTCCGGTGTATGGTGATAGCTGATGAACGCATTGTAAGCCGTGCTTTCTTCTTCCCGGAGTACAGCAATGACCGCTTCCAGCGTCTGCTGCAGTTCATCCAGATCCGAAAAACCGGAAGCCGAATCTCCTGCATGCAGCAAAAAATCACAAAGCTTTTTTTCCTTTTTTCCTTCACCAAAGATCCGTCCGATCTTCCGGGAAAGAGCCTGTCCGGCAAGCCCCGCCGGTACCCACGGCCTGCAGGCCCGGCCAAGCAGCATTTCCCACAGGAGTATTCCGGCTGCTGCCGCTGCTTCTTTTTCCGGCTGCGGAGCTGTATTCAGCAGCAGGACCTTCGGCTGCTGTGCGTCGGTATCATCCAGCAACACGGCCGACCGTTCCAGCACAGGCGGGGTCCCGGTCCGTCCCGCCTGCCGCACAACACACAGGATCTCCTCCAGGATCGAGCAACCAAGCAGGACATCGAAGCCATCCCTAGCTTTTTTTCTCCGCAGAGGCCTCAGTTTCTGCGGGACATGGTCCAGCAAGGCAAATGACCCCCGGACCGTTTTCTCTTTTCTGCCCCGTCTGGCGATCACTGCCTCCCCTGCAGATACATATTTCTGAAACGTTCCTGCCCCGCTGCCCAGAATATACGGTCCCTGCAGCGCTGCATCCGGGCCTCCTTCCATCAGTGCAAATCCCGAAAGCAGTTTGCCCGGGCCGAGGAGCTCTGCCGGGTACAGGATACACTCCGTCGTTTCTGCCAGTGGTGCACCGGAGATCCGGCATTCTTTTCCAGCCAGGACAACACAGGTTCCCTCCGGCAGGTATTCTCCGTATTTTCTTTTCATGAACTTCCTCTCCCACGAGTAGCTTTTGATCCGATATCGTTTCAGGCCTTTCCTGATCGGTTGCTCCAAAACTCAAAAAAGCCGTTCTTTTTCTGTCCTCTTTTCCGCTGAATCCTACATGTCGAAGGAACCGGACGTCCTTCTATTCTGCATCCGGATGGAATCTGCAATATCGCAAGTTTCTCGCAATTCGCAAATGCTCCATCCCTCAAAACCTCCATTGTTTCCGGAAGTACCACTTTTTTCAGGTTTCTGCATCCCGAAAAACTCCAGGAATCGATTTCCCGTACTCCCTCCGGGATTTTTATTTCTTCCAGTTTTGTGCACCCCGCAAATGCGTTTTTTCCGATTTTTCTCAACCTGCAGGGTAAAAAGATCTGTACCAGTGCACTGCATCCTTCAAAAGCGCTTGACTCGATTTGTTCCAGTGCATCCGGCAGGACAGCTGTCCGGAACAATTACAAAATGCCTTTTCTCCGATTCTACGTACCGGTCCGCGCAATTCAATGGTATTCAATCTGCCACAATGATAAAACGCCACTTCTCCAATTTCCGTAAGTTTCGTCCCGCATTCCACCGTCTCCAGTCCTGTGCATTCCGCAAAGGCCCAGTTTGCAATGATTCTGATTTGCGGCAGCTGGATTTTCTGCAGCATCCTGCATCCCATGAAAGAACGAAGCCCCACTTTCTGCACATGTTGCAGAAGGAGTTCACCGTTCAGCTTTTCGCAGCTCTCAAACGACCAGTCTTCTACTTCCTCTACGCCGTCCAGGCCGCTGATCATTTCCAACCCGCTGCAATGATAAAAAGCCCACTTTTCGATCTGGCGCACCGTATCCGGCAAAACTACTTCTCGAATACTCGCAGCCTCTTTGCAGGCTTCCTTTGTAATCGACGCAAATCCTTCTCTGAATTTCACTGTGCGGATTTCCGGCCCCAAATTTCTCAAAGGAAGTTCTTGCGGCGTTTCTACTTTCAGGGTCGTTGCAGGTTGCCCTGCAGTTTTCGTTTCATTGGGAAGCGTTGCGCTTTTTTCTGCTTCAAAAACCTCCGGTGCATTGACACAAAGCAGATTTTGCACTGCGCCAAGAAACTCCTGTTCCGTTTCATATTGATTCCGCGCGAGTGCCTGAATGCTGCGAAGTTGCAGACGAAGGCCGTATTTCAATTCAGAATCGGTATAACCGCCGCCCAGCTGATATAAATTCCATACTCTGCTGTCTGGGAGTAATTCCGCGGCGGTTCATAATTTTTCAGGTTCAGCGATTCAATGTTCCCGCAGCTGGCACTGTCATATGTGGAGCAAAGACTGTCCTCCATATTCATCAGGCTGGGAGTCAGCATCACCAGCAAATTTTTCTTTACTGTATCATCCAGTTGTTCCCATGCAAAAGCAGATTTCTCCAGATACAGGTAACTGACTGTCATCACATACGACAGTCCATTACATTCCCATGCGTCTGAAGCCGACACCCTGCCTTCATTCCGGCTTACATGTGCTGCCAGTCGGGTCAGCCGGATCGTATCCTGAATCAGCCTTGAATATTCTGCCTGAAAATTGAGGATCTGTTTGTTGCGGTATTTTCGCTGCTGGCAATATTCAGTTGCAAACGCTGCGTCACTCGTATCAAACCGGTATGGGGCATCCTCTATCGAAAATACTCCGATTCCATATCGGAAAACATACAGTCGGCACTGCTCTGTCAAACGGAACACCAGTGCCACTCCGCTCCCGATTGCCCTGAAATATCCATCCGGTGAAAGTCGTTGGTATTTGTGTTCCAGTAATTCACTGATACGTTTCAGCTTTGTCTCCGACAGCGCTGCCCCGATGTCAAACGGAATATATCTTACCGGTCGGATCAGCCGCTCTGCACTAGTATCAGTTTTCATCCCCCGCATCCTCCTCTGTCCGCACGATCAGTTTTCCCGCTTTATGATCTCATCACGGATCTTATCCAGTTGCTCTGTATTCTCCGGTTCAACCTCTGTCAGGTGGATTTTCCCCAGCACCCGTCCCATCACGGTCAGACCTGCCAGATGCGCGGTTTCCCCGCCGTTTGAAGCGCAATATGATGTCAGCACGATTGGATGTATTCCTAACTCGAACAACCGTGCCGCAATCAGTTGAACACAACAGTCTGTGTCCATTCCACAGAGATATACGCTATCCGGTGGGGTTCCTTCATTGCATTCCCGTAAAGCACTCATCAGTTCTCCATCCGGGCAGTTATAAATATTCTTTGTGATCACACGGCAGCTTTTTTTCAGTACCTCCGGGTTTAAAGCAGTATCCTCCGCCTTCTGCAATCTCGGCCAGTGAAGCCAGCGATAATAAACGGAATCTTTCGTGTTAAAGAACTGCGTGGCAATTACCGCATCGAACAGTTCTTTCCGAAGCAGCTCACCAATTTTTTCAGCATTTTTCAGGGTGCATTCTTTACGTTCAAACCCTTTTTGAACATCAATTGCAAGAAGGACCCTTTTGCCTGTCCTTTGTTCTGTCTGTTTTATTTCCATTAAAAAGCAGCCCCCTGTCCCTCACTGTCTGTTCAAGTTCCACAAAGTTCTTTTGTGTTCATTCTACAGAAGCCTTCTATTAAAGTCAAGGTATCTCCCACGGTATCTTATCTCCACCGCCGAGCATTATCATCTTTCTCTTTAAAGTCTATCTGTTTCTGCCTGCAATGCAATCCAGTCAGGCCTCATAAAATGACCTGCACCGAAAGGAGCCAATGAAAAACGAACCTCGCCTGGAGCATTCTGCACTTCATCCCCCAGACACAGAAAACCGCCGGAGGTTTCCCTGCCGGCGGTTCTCTGTATGATGATAGGAGGATCAAAAAATGATCGTCACATAATTGCAGCTTCGTTCAGGATGGTCTGCTCGGTCTCGATGTCGAAGAGGTGGACCTTGTGCGGGTCAAAGGCAACGCGGACGGTGTCTCCGTTGCGGTCCAGCAGGTGCTTGATCTCCAGGATCTTGGCTGCCTCATGCACGCGCTTGTCGATCTCGTCTTTCGGGGTCTTGCGCAGCTCCAGACCGAATGCGATGTTCTTGTAAACGGTCATGTGGGGGGTACAGAGCATAGCTCTGGAACACCATGGCGATGTCGCGGTCCTTCGGGGGAACGTCGTTGATCAGACGGCCGCCGATGTACATCTCGCCCTTGGAGGTCTCCTCCAGGCCGGCGGTGCACCGCCAGTGTGCCCCCTCTGCCAGGCCCATGCCGGCCGAGAGGCCCCAGAATTAGTAGACATGAATAAAAAGCAGCCCCATGTAGGGGTGGCTTAACAGGACTGACGAAGCGTAAGCGGAGCCAGTCCTGTTTTTGTTTGAATGCGATCGTGGTTGTAGAAGTATAAGTGAACGCACTGCCAACCAGGTTCTTGATGCCCTTTTCATTCAGCCGGTCCCGAATCTCCCGCATGGTCTGACCATCGTTGTACCTCGAATGGCAAATCGTTCATTTGTGTCGTTTTTTGTAGAGGGTCATTGTAGATGAGGTAGTCCAGTTCAGACCTCTGCGCCATGGTAACGTCCAGCGCATCCTCAACTCCGGTGCAGTCGATGGAAATTTTTCTCCCATCCCGGAGCAGCAGCTCCACACAGCCGGTGTCCATGTTGAAATGGCAAGCTCTTGCATCGTACTTCATGTTTGTGTCCTTTCTGCCTTACGGCACTCTTACAGTGGTCTGTCGTGCTTTCTTATGATAAGGTCTAGGACGTTTTTCAATGGAAGCAAGGGATTCGTTCTGTTTTCCGAAGAATACAAAAAATCCGAACCCTTCTCCTATCGAGAAAAGGTTCGGATTTTCATGGTTTGGTGCACCTCCAGGGACTCGAACCCTGGGCCCACTGATTAAGAGAAACCAACGTGCAACAATCGTCAATTTCCGGAATTGCGCAGATTCGTTATTTTCATCTTTTTATCGTGAATTTACGTTTTGCATCTGTTGCATCCTTTGCACCTGTTATTCCCTCTTGCATCCGTTATCCAGCCGTTCCGGTGTGCAAGAAGTGTGCAAAAATGTGCAGAGCCAAAATCAGCCCCCTAAAACAGGTATCGGATTTTTATGCAAAGCCGGGAAAACAGCCGGGTTCGAGCCCAAAACGGCAGCGGAAATCTCGCCTGTTCAGACCAAGCATCAAATGTACATCAACAACTACGATTCATGGCAGTGATTTGGACGATCGAACAGACACTACTTTATATAGAAAGAGGTTTCCCTATGAACAAACTGCTTTCCTGCCGTTACAATATGGACACCAATCGGGTGGAAGCCCGGTTTGAGGATGGCACTACCCTTGCCCTCGACTGCATCTCCATCGAGGACGAGTACGGCAACACCCCGGCACAGCGGGCAGAACTGGACTGGCTGCTATACAACAAGCCCTTGGAGTATGCACAGATGGTGCTGAGAGGGGAGACGGAGCATTATCTTTCCCTCGGCTGTGACCATGGCTGGCTGGAAGATTGAGCTATCTGGTGATTTGACGCAAACAGTGCCCGCCCACCGATGGAGCCAAATCTCCACGGTGAGCGGGCACTGTTTGCATTTTCGTTCGATTCATGTGAATCTATTCGGCTTGTTATTTTCGCTTAATCCACGGTTTGGCTCCACAACAGGCTGATGCCGAACCAGCCCTCTGTTTCATCACCACCGATCGCTGGTCAACGCTGCTATCCTTTGAGGACGTTATGCATAAAATACGCTTATTCCGCCTTTCCTTCCAGTCTGCTTTTATATCCTTCGCCCCATGTCCACATGGCATCCAGGATCGGTTTCAGGCTATACCCCAGTTCCGTCAGCGTATATTCCACCCGGGGCGGCACT
>ERZ1026780.361-NODE-361-length-37206-cov-36.826492_pt1 | contig 37206 bp, 58 predicted proteins | sample MGYA00380126_ERZ1026780 | MGnify/ENA primary metagenome ERZ1026780 (study PRJEB33269, sample SAMEA4719762) | human gut metagenome | biome: human-associated habitat; feature: organic feature; material: feces | place: Cameroon | collected 2013-10 ... | reverse complement strand
TGTAACTCACGCCGTCGCTCTCATTCACGCCGTTGCTCTCATTCACGCCGTTGCTCTCATTCACGCCGTTGCTCTCATTCACGCCGTTGCTGTAACTCACGCCGTTGCTTTGTAAATCTTCTTGAATAAGACGGATAAATTCGTCAAAAGTATACGTTTTAATAATTTTCAAAGTTTTTGCTACGCTTTTCTTTCCGTCAGAACTATCAAGGCACGCGTCATACGCTTCCACTTTCGCAAAATTATTCCACTGTACACTTTCGTAAAAGTTAAAGCAATCTTGTGGCTTTTTAGAAAAATGCAACCCCCAACGACATTCAGAAATATTTCCGTCAACAGTGTGTATTGTGTCCAATACATTGCCTGTTTCATCGGCATAGCAATAATCACCATGCTTTGTTTCCCACTTGGGTGCAAATGCCTTATATCCGACCGCAAGTACAGGCTTATTTTCAATGTCTTTTTCGGTTAATCTGTATGTTTTCATTTTTTACTCCTCAAAACGGAAAATCATCCTCGGCTTCTTTCAGGTCGGTAAACTTTTTGTTTTCGCTCTTATCCGCAACCGTCGCAGTATGTTTATCTTCCGCAGGCTGTTTATCCTCGTTTCTCGGAGATAAGAACTCGACCGTATCGGCGGATATATCGAACTTTGTTCGTCTTTCGCCTTTGTCGTTTTCGTAAGTCGAAACGTTCAATTGACCCTCAACGGCTATTTTATTACCTTTGACAAGGTATTTATTGCAGTTGTCGGCAAGTCCTCGCCACGCCGTCACCGGGATAAAGTCCGTTATTCTATCACCGTTGGAATCGGTATATCTGCGATTAACCGCAATAGTGAAGCGCGAATACGATATCCCGCTTATAGTCGAGCCGCCCTCGGGGTCTTTGGTTAAGTTTCCTATAAAAAAACATTTATTTGCCATTATTGTATCTCTCCTTGATTTTATTCGTTATTTTTTCGCCTGCTTTCCATATCCCGTAAAGCGTTAAGATGAACGCCTCGGAGAACAACACGAACGCTAATTCTTCCATAATCACAAGTCCTCGTAATTAAGATTATTGAACATTCCGTTAAGTTGCTCACTCGTGTAACTCTTTTCGGGCTTGTCCTTTTTCTTGCGTTTTAGTACGTCCCACACAACGCCTTTATATCCGTTAGCCATTGCTTCGTCTATCGCCTTTATGACGTTGCTTTCGCCGCAACTTTCTATGTAGTTTTGAAGTTGTTTTATAAACGACTTGAAGCCTTGCTCCGAATACTTGAATTTGTGTTGTTCTTTCTTGTATTCGACCCACTCGCTAACCTTGCTTTTCATAGCCTCGGATAACCCGTAATCATCGATTGAAAAAGAGTTTTTTTCTCCCGAAATCCCCTTTGGGGGGTAAGGGGGGTTATTATTATAATATTTAAAATATTCATCCTTATTTAGGGGCGACATTTTTGTCATGGGGTAAACGACATTTTTGTCACCCGGTGACAATCGATACGTTTGTATCGAAATGCACCTTTCCGAGGAAGAACCGCGCTCGTCGTGAAGATAGTTTTTGATGATATAACCACACGAAACGAGAGTGTCAATCCAGCGTTGAATACTGCGTTCGGAAGTGCCGTAAAGCTTGGCGAAATACTCGTTTTTAGCCCAGCAAAAACCGTGCATATTGCAGAGGGCGGTTATCTCGCCGTAAAGCAGTTTCGAGTTTGCCGTAAGCCGCGCGTCGTATCTCACGTCCGCAGGTATTACTGCATAAAAACTTTGCTGTAAATCTTCCATTAACCTCTCTCCTTTTGCAGTTCGTGCTTTTTAGCAATCAGCGGCGTTTCCTGATAAGAGTACACACGCTTCTTTTTCTCGTAAATGCCTATCTGCTTGTCGCAGTCGGCTATCGTTGCTGCCAACGCCCAACCGCCGCCCTCACGGTCGATTATCGGATAAGCACAACGCGTTTCCATTACACCCGCTCGTATTTCGCGCTTATCGCTCGTCATAAGCGTCATTGCCAAATCTTCATAGTTTGTAAAGCCGTTTTGCTCTATCCTTTCCATAACTCGCTCGGCAATGCGGTTGCACCTTCCAAATTTCGCCTCTGTTGCGTTTTTCGCTTTCGGGAGTGCAGTTTTACGTTTGAGCAGTTCCTCGGCTCTGAACGCTAAAAACAGGTACGTTTCGATTATTCCGTTCTCTATGCGTGAGATGTCCGCTTCGGTTGCTCTCAGCCCCTCTTTGTTCAGCGCGGCTACGAGTTCGCTCTGACGTACGCCGACGCTGTTTCTCAATTCTTTAAGATTCATACGGTAGCCTCCATTTTTTACACAATTTTTTATCAAGCACTATCGGCTCGATATGGTATTTTTTCAAAAACGCTTCTTTCGTGACGTTGTGCGCTTCCGTGTGATGTTCCCGGCACAACGGCAACGCTCGCAACCCCTCATGCACTGCCTTGCTTCGGTCGTATTTGCTCCCGATAGCGTCGTAGTGGTGTAAGTCGGCTTTTCTGCCGCATACGCAACAGACTTTCTGCATTGCGCACGCGTAAACGTATTTTTGAACATCTTCGCACAGTTCTGCAAGCGGTACTCTCGTCGGAATTTCGTGCGCTATTATGAAGTCAATCAAATAGGTGATAAATTCCTTTGCCGTAGTCACGTCGCAGTCCGAAAGCGAAAATATGCCGTCTGCAAGCCCTTTCATCGTGTCGTGTATGAATTTAAGTTTGAACAATCTTTTCGTGTATTCGGGCATTTCGCCCATATACTCGGATATTTCGTTCAGAAGCGCGTATACCTTTTTTCTCTGTTCGGCGGATATTTCCCGGCTATCGTTTAAGACGATTCGGCACGTTTTGAAGTCGCGATTTATGAACCGCTCGGCGTTCGGGTAATCTGCAACGACCGTGAGTATTCCGCGCTCGTCATAGTCCTTTACTCTTCCGTCGATGATTTCCATTCTTTCAACTCCTTGATAAACGCTTTGAAATTCTCTTCTTTCGCCGTCGTCAATTTCAAACAATCATGTTGGGAAGCAAGTGCTTTTAATTCCGCTACCGTCATATCCTGCGGCTTATTAGCCTCAATCAACTTTGCGCGGTCGTCTTTCAACAACTCGTCTTTGCTTTTCTTCGGCTCTTCTGCATATTTGGTTTTGTCATTCTCCCAATACGTATTTGCGCCGATTCCGAGGTTTCTGCAAGCGTTTCCGAAAGCGTCGGTTACTGCCATTTTGTAGGCTTCGTCGCTCGGTCGGAAATCTTCGCTCTTACGAACGTATTTCAGCATTTTATTACCGCCGATACCTGCGATAGGTTTGCTCCACTCTCCGTCGTGTTTAATGAAAAGTTCGATTTCCGCATACGATAAGATTTCGCCGCATTGGTCGCCGAGGTTCTCGCTCCATACGCGTTTGATATTGTAGTACCAGCCTACGCCGCAGGCTCCGAACCTTTCCGTAAGCACTTTTATGCGCCACATGGTATTGATGTCGGTTCCTTTGAAAGTGCCGTTATCGAACGGTTTTTGTGCTTCTTTCGGGACATTTGCCCAGCCCTTGTATAATTCCAAGTTGTCCATATGTCACCTCACAATATCTGCACGGAGTAGTTTGCTTGCATTTCTGCGCCCGGTACGGTTTCGCCCGCTTTTATCGCTTTCGTAATATCCGTTTTGGAAATGCTCGTTTCCGTTTTTGTCTTAATGAATTGTTCGGGGATAAGCGTTTCGTCCGTAAGCACGCACCGCATAGTCTTTTTGACTTTCATTTCGATTTCGTCGTCCTTAAAGCCTTGCTTGTCCGTCGCAAACAGAAGATAATCTGTTAAGCCCGTAATCTCTCTTTCAAGCGACTTTTTGATTTTGTTGTAATTATCGAGTTTTTCTCGTATGCTTTCAAGTTTGCCGTTCAGGTCGTCGAGATACACGACAACGCTTTTGATTTTCTCGTTCTTTTCGACCGTCAGGGCGTTCAGTCTTTCCGCAAGGTTGAATACCTCGCCCGTTTCCGTATCTACGCCGTTTTCGCCCATTACGATGACGGAGTTTTTATCAAGCAACTTTTCAATATCGCTGTTTATCTCAAAGAGTTTACGCATATGTCGCTCCCCTCCATTTTTACACACACGATTTTGTCGAAGTTCCTCGTCAGGGCGATTTCCCTCATTTTTGCCAACGCCGTTTTTTCGTCAAACTTTATGTAAGCGTTGCATGCTTTTCCATGTCTTATTACTACCATGTACATTTTTATTTACTCTCCTTTTTAATTTGTTCTACGAGTTTGTCCATTTGTCCGAGCAAGTCGGTCATAATGAAGTCTACCTTTTCAACGGCTTTCCCGATGTCGTATGCTGTTTCCCACGCTTCGCCGTCCCACGCTCCATTTTGTTCCAAAGCGAGCCTTTTTTCTTTGCAGGTCTTTTTCCAAGAGTTGAGTTTCGAGCGCATATCTTCCGCTTCGAGCGTCATTCTGCATATATCGCTTACGTCAATCATTGTTCCAGTCCTCCGCCGTCTTTTTGGATTTCAACCAATGCAGCCACGTTTGTTCGCAATCTTCGCATATGTCCTCGTTCTTATGACAGAACGAACGAATCGGACAATGCCGACAATCGGTTGCGTACTTCATCATTCTCGCAAGTTCTTCCGCTGTTAAGTTTTTGAAAAATTCTTCGTTAGTCATTATTCTATCCTCCATTGACTTTTTGAAGTTTTACATTCCGAGCAAATAGTCGGTTGTGACGTTGAAAAGTTTCGCTATGAGTTTAAGCGTTTCGACCGACGGATTCATAAAACCGCTTTCCATTTTCCATACGGCTTGACGGCTCACGCCGATTCGTTCCGCAAACTCTACTTGCGACAGTCCTTTCTTAACTCTTAACTTTTCCAATCTCTTTGCGTCCATTTAGAACACCTCCTCTTTGTTAATCTTGTTGACATTTTTTATAATTTTTGCTATACTTATTAGTAACCTATATTGTGGGGTATTGTATGGTCGAAGTTATTTTATCTATTTCGCTTTCCTTTGTGTCTGTCACTCTTTCGTTTTTGGCACCTATTATCGCTAAAAAAATTGAATATAGGAAAGAAACTCTCAAAGCCATTTTTAATAAAGCCACTGACGCGCTTGAACACTACACGTCATGTATGTCAGTATTCCTTTGTGATTTCCCTATGAAATGCCAAGACATTTTCGACGAAACGCTTCAATCGATTGCCATTCTCCAACTTTATTGCTCCGATGTTTCTCAGCAAGCGTTGCAAGATATTTTGAACGAACTTTACAAACTTGAAGAAAATGGTTTTAAATCTATCGAATTCCAAACATTTGACCAAGACACCGTAAAAGCGTTGCACAACAAAGTCGTATCTATGATAAGCAACGAATTGTTGAGTTTGGGAAAAAGCAACAAAAAAATAGTTAAATGAATTGCAAAATAAATCCCGTTGATTACAAGAAAGAATGTGTCGCACGAATTCCCTTTTACATGCGCTACGATTCCCTCAATTATTCCGAATATCGCTACCGCAATCGGGATAATCATAAATATGAGTTTTGTCGTTGCGTCTAAAAAACCTTTTACTTCCATTTCTACCACCTCTCTTGAATTTAGGAGTTTTAACTTATGAAATTCTTTATCAAACGCCGACATAATACTTCTGCGCAACAAGCAAAATTATCATCACCGAAGCATACGCAAAATTAAAAACGAACGAACACGCATATACCGCTTTAACGCTTTCAAATCCTATCGCAACAAATATCCCGATGAAAGCAAGCCCTGCTGTCACTATCATAATCCAACATATAATTCCTAAAACATCCCACCAAAACATCCTCTGCTCCTTGTTGACTTTTATTTTTGCAACGCTGTAAATATCTCGACCGGGCTTGTTTCAACGCCCAAATTATTTAACGCATTTGATATTCGTTTCAACGATTTTGCTGTTGGCATATACTTATTACCCCATTTGAAAATCGCTTGCTTTGAAATCTTCATCTCTTGCGACAATAGTTTCACGGTTATCCCTTTGCTTTTAATGAATTCGGCTAATGTCACGGTGCCACCTCCTTAAAAAATAGTCGTTTCGTCTAATTTCACTTATATTCTATCACACATATCGTCTAATGTCAACTATTTTTTAGCCATTTTGTTGAATTATTTTTTGAAAAATGGTAAAATCAAGGTATCAATTACACGAGGTGTCTTATGGAACGCTTAAAACTGTTAAGAAAAGAATTGAAGAAAACTCAAACAGACATTGCCAATGTTTTGGGCATAACGGTTTCGGCTTATGGCAATTATGAGTTAGGACAACGAGAACCCGATAACGCTAATTTAATTAAACTTGCGAAGTTCTTCGGAGTTTCTACCGATTACCTTTTAGGTCTTTCGGAAGAACGCACGGCTTCGACAACTCCCTCTCTCTCGTCCAATGAACAAGAACTGCTGCATTTGTTCAACAAACTTTCTCCCGAAGATAAACAACGGGCTATCGGCTATCTAACTTGCTTATGTAACTCATAACTCCCTCTTTTTTTGTTGTTATAATCAACTGCGTTTGCTTGACCTTGTTTACATACCCATTATACAGGAAATCTTAGGTATTGTCAAGCATTTAACTATGATTTCCAATATATTTTTTAAGAATTGAGAGGTAAAATTATGCAAAACACCTATGAAATCTTTGACAAAGTAATCAAAGAAAAGGGAATTACCGCTTACAGAGTTGCAAAAGATACAGGTTTAACGACTGTTCTTTTCACCGATTGGAAAAAAGGCAAGTCCTGTCCCAAAATCAATAAACTACAACTCATTGCAGATTATTTAGGCGTTACAACCGATTACCTTTTAGGTTCATCGGAAACAACCGCCACAATATCCCTTACTGACGAAGAAAAAGATATGCTCTCCTTGTTCAACAAACTTTCTCCCGAAGATAAACAACGGGCTATCGGCTATCTAACTTGCTTATGTAACTCATAACTCCCTCTTTTTTTGTTGTTAAAATCAACTGCGTTTGCTTGACCTTGTTTACACCTATATTATATAGTTTTTTTAACTAAATGTCAAGCGATTTTAGTTAATTTAACGAAAATATTTTTAGTTTTTTTGTCTATGGAGAAAAATTATGGATTTAATCATTGAAAAAGTTTATGACCTAATCGAAAAACAAGGGCTAAACCCCCATACATTTGAAAAAAAAGTCGGTTTAGCGAACGGGGCTATTCAACGTTGGAAAAACGGGTTATCAGCCCCCTCTCGGCGCACGCTTGCAAGAATTTCCGAAGCGTTTGATTTGCCCGAGAATTATTTTTACACGGAGCCTGCTCCGAAAGCGGCTCGTACACAATCAAGTAACTTAACATCGCAAGAGATAGAAATGCTCGCTCTGTTCAGGCAACTGACAGCAGTACAGCAAGGAAAAGTTCTCGGCTATGCCGAAGCGTTTCTCAAAAATTCCCAAAGCAATGTAGGTTAAATATTTTTTGGAGGAGTATATGGAGTGGAAGATGATACAAGGAGATTGCTCGACCTTTTAGCGGAGGCTTTACAAAAAGCCTCGTTATTGTGCGGCAAAATAATAGGAAACGACGATTTCGCAAATGAACCGATTACGCGCAAATCGCCTTTTCGTATTGTAAGTGAGGGCGGAAAGCCGTCCCCTTATCCTGACGTTAATTTCAGGTTGTTATCGGATATTCAGGCGGAGGAAAAAATGTCTGTTTATCTGCCTTTCGGGGCGGGGTCTATTCGGAAACGTTCCCGGAAAAACAAAAATAGCCGCTACACGTGGTGGGAGGGTAGATTCCAACGCCACACGGTAACGGCTAAAACTCAAAAGGAGGTTATTGAAAAATTAAAGAATATCCCTTTAAAAGAAAAGGAAAAAACGGAACGCGTCACAAAGAAAGGCTCGTCTTTTATCGAATGGGTTAATTATTGGTACGAAACATATAAAGAACCGTACTTACGCTCGAACTCGAAAAGAGGTTATATGGACGCATTTAATAAGATAAAGACAATCGTAACGCCTATGGAACAACTTACGCCCGATATTCTGCAACAATTCTTTATATCTATAAATGGCGAAAATTCACGGCGCAAAGTATTTGATGTCGTTAATTCCGCTCTTCGTCAAGCGGTCATTTCGGAGAAAATACGCAAGAACCCTTGTGAACTCTTGAAACGCCCGAAAGTTAAGTCGGAGCATAAACGCGCTTTTACTGCGGAAGAACAAACGGCTATTCTTACGGCTTTACCCGAAAAGTATAGTCGGCTCTTTACCGTCCTTTGCTGTACGGGTATGCGCATAAGCGAATTTTTGGCTCTCACGTCCGACGATATAGGCGATGATGAAATACGGGTCAATAAGATGATGAATCGCGACGGTATTATTGAACACGACACAAAAAACCGCACGTCACAACGCTTTATCAATTATGACGACAGTTTACGAGAAAAACTCGACTACTGTGTTTCGGAGAATTATACCTACAACGCTGTTAAACTCGCTTTCGGCAGAACTTTTGTAAAATTAGGCTTTACCGACGTTTCCGTTCATTCTACGCGCCATACTTTTGCCACAATGTGCCATTTAACACAAATTGACGACCTTTTAACCAAAAAATGGCTCGGTCACGCTACTTTATCGATGACAAAAGACGTTTATACGCATTTTATGAAACGCGAAAAATCGCCTTTTACTGATTATTTTGTAAAACTTAAACGCTTTGAGGGCTGATTTTTCTAAATTAGTACCCAAAGTAGTACCCAAAGTAGTACCCAAAGTTTTCCCTTTAAAATAAAAAATAGCCCGTTTCCATAAGAAAACAGGCTAAAAAAAATAAGTAGTCGTTTACATAACCACTTATTTTGGTGGACGATTAGGGGTTCGAACCCTAGACACCCTGATTAAGAGTGAACAAAAAGTACTGAAAAACGCTTAAAATCTACTAAAAACTCCTGATTTTTCCGATAATAACATTTCAGTACCCAAACTTTTTTTTACATCTGTTCGCTCGATTTTTTAGGAAGCGTTTCAAGGAACTGTTGAACGAAATCTACACGTCCGTTAACCGCCGGGACAAGCACTTGACGGATATATTCTATACCCGAAGAGCCGCCTGCGTACAACGACATCGAACCCCAAAAGACTTTTACGGCAGTTGACCACAAAAGCGTGTAGTCAAATACAAAGCCTTGCGGCACGAGCGTTCCGAGGAACGTCGTAAACAACAGCATAAACACGATTTTTTTGACAAAAAAGTAAGCGAACTCTTTCGCGTTGTTCACTTCGTAATTGTCGGCAGTATTGTCGGCTATCTTTTCCGCTGTCGAAAACAATATTGCCGTTCTTATTGGGCGATAACCTTTAACGCGCTTCCAAACGCTGTCCTCTTTCGCTGTCTGCAACTTCGTAAGCATGCCGTTGTATTCCGACCTGTTTTTAAGGATAATCTTCTCGTACTTAGCAATAACCCACGGACGTGGATTCGTGCTTTCTTTTTCGTACTGCAATTTCGTGGCGTATTTGTCTACGTTCTTTCGCGCTTTCGATTTATCCGCTTTACGCTTTATCTGCTCGACGTACATTTTGAATTTTCGCTCGGCGTTTCTTTCATCGACGAATTGCTTCAACTCTTTGTTGTGGTTGTTTTGATATATGTATCTTTTCGCCGATTCGATATCGCATTTCATCTTGACGAGTTCGCCGTTAAGCCTTGATTCTCTGTCCCTCATTACCGAACGGAACGCCACGCACATTGCTATGTTGATAATGTTGTTCGCAATAAGCCCCGCCCAATACGAGAAAGACATCAGGAACGAAAAATCAAACCCGACTTTTACATAGTCGGATATGATACTCACCGAGAACGACGCAAGCGTGATTATGCCCATTATTATGTCGAACAGAACCACGCTTCCGATATTCTTGCGTTTTTTGTCTATTTGCTCATAAGTCATTTATACCTCTCTTGCCGCAAGCACCGCAAACACGATACCGACGGCGAAACTTGCCGTTATCAGCCCCGCAAGGCTGGACAAGGTTATCATTTCCGCTTCTAACGCTTTTGCCAAAACCTGAATCATGCAGAATATCAACATCGGAATAAACGCCCGAATCAGCACTATGCAAGTCTGATATTTCTGCATTTCCTGCTTTGCCCTCTCTTTTTTCTCTAAGTCCGTTTCGATTTTATAAGCCGAAACATAGTTGTTATATTGCGCTTCCCAATTGCGAAGTTTTCGGTCGAGAATAACCTTTTTTACGCCGTAAAACACGAGCGCGATTAAGATTATGCCCGTAAGCGATATTTTGAACGCCGCCGAAGTCGGTTGTACGTAGCCGTATTGATAAATAACCAATGCGACAGGTACAACCGCCACGAACAGCACTTCAAAAAGCGTAAATATCAATTTTGCGCCTTTCATAGTTCACCTCACTTGCCGAGGTTGTCGAACAATCCGCCCGTTTCCCCGGTCGTTTCTTTGTCAGGCTCGGACTTTTCAAGCCGCACGACGACTTTCTCTTTTGCTTCCGCCTGCACGGTTTCATCGAGTTTCTTCGCTTCTGCGGCAAGTTCTTCCCTTTCTTCCTGCGTCAAAGTTTTAGATTTTGCCAAAGCACCGCACACAAGCGCAAGCGAACGGCGCATATTCTCAACGCCCGCAAGCCCGTCTTGCAAATTCGCTTTAAGTGCCGTGCCGATAGCCATTATTTCCTTTCTCGTCATAGTTTCGAGGTCAACGGAAATATCCTTATTAGCTATATCTTCCACAACAGATTTCGCAATCGCTTTCGTATCATATTTTTTCGCAATCGCTTTGCTTATAAACCCTGCAATTATAGTGCCGCTGAGTAATGCCGACAAAACATAAATAACAAAAGGTCGGATTACTTCCCATAGTTTATCAAGCCCCTCGTCGTTCTTCTCCGCTATCAACTCGTCAACCTTTTTAATAAGTTCTTCGAGCAGTGCGTCTTTATCGACGGGCTTGTCCTCTTTCGGCTTATCCCCGGGAGTTTCGCCCGAACCGTCGCCGGGTGTTTCTTCACCCTTGTTTATATCTTCGTTTTCGCCCGAAATTTCGCCCGTAGAGCCGTTTTCGGTCTTTCCGTCCGTTTCCTCGGTTTGCCCCGTTTCTTCGGTTGCAACTTGCAAATTCGGCGTATTTTCCGCGTATACGACGGAAATGCCCGCAGTAAAACACAAGCACACAAGGATAGCGAATATAATGGTTAATTTTTTCATTGTTTTATACCTCCGTTATTTTGTTAAAATGTCGTAGTCGGCTTCCATGTTCTCTACACGCTGAATGACATCGTTTATCTTTGCAACGTTCTCGTCATAGAGTTTGTGGAAGTCTGCAAGGTCGTTCTTTGTCGCCTTGACTTCGTTTTCGAGTTCCGATACCTTTTGTAACGCCGACGTCAGGGCTTCCGCCATAGCATAACACTGCGCCATTGCCGATACCGCTTTGTCCCTCACGTCACCCTGTCCTATTGCGTTTTCTATGCGCATAAGAAACATTTCTTTGTTTCCTACACGATAGGTTTTTATAGGCTCGCACGGAATTGCGGTTAAACCGTTCCCGTCCGCGCGATACACAACGACCTGAATCGTCTGTTCGGTGAAAAACGTTTGCGGCAGTTCGACTTTGCCGTTTGTAACTTCTCTGCGTTCGCTCACTGTTCCGTGAAAGCCGAAAAAGTACGCTTTATCGTCCGGAAGTTCAACATCTATGTAATTTTTTTCTCTTACATCGACAACAAGCGGTGCATTATCCACGATGACCGCTTGCGTATCTCTTACTGCTATTTTCATAATTTACTCCTTTTTGTTAAACACCGCACCTAATGACAACGGGCTATCTGCATAACCTGCACCTTTTGCTTTCATTGTCACGGTATGATTACCGACAGATAAAGCATTATATTTCGTTTCATCAATAGCAATCAAGCTTGCCGCGAAATCTACTTTTGCACCATTGTTTTGAATCCATGTGTAAGCGTTACTGCTCGCCGTATGACTGTTAATTTGAAGTACACGGTAAACATCATCTGCCCAGACAAAAGGATTAGTCATATAGTTGCCCTCTGTGCTTCGTGTTGCAACAACAATTTCAAGACCTCCACTTGTGACATATTTTAGTTTATGGCTTAAAAGTCTTATTTCGGTAAAAACTTCACTTGTGTTTGCTGCCAAAGAAAAATTTGTCCCGCTCAGCGTCATAGCGTCTTTACGAATTACTATATTTTCATTTAATGCCCATAATTCAGCCATAATTTCCTCCTTAAACCGTATATGTGGTTAAAACCCACGATTTGCCCGTAGTTTTAACGACTTTCAACGTTGACGAAGTAACGTCATATGCGGCATAACATTTGTTTTCGTCGTCGCCGCCAAGATAAGTAAACACAACGCCGTCAACAGCTATGTCCGTATTTGTAAGAATATCGGCATAATCGGATATTGAAAACTCCCCGGAAGTCCCGGAGAGTTCAACAACCTTTTGTGTGACAGCCGCACGCGTTGCGCCGCTTATTATGACTTCTAACAATCCGCAGTACCCGTCATCGGCTCTTACCGAACCCGCGGACGGCGATACTGTTTTTGTTTGAAGCTTTGGCTTTACGACTATTATTCCGTCGCAATACTTATTTTCTGTTTGCAAGATTACGCCCGTCGGATTTTCCAACGGTACTTCATATTTTGCCATAAATCCTCCTAATTATGCAATATCAAATTCCACATACACGTTAGACAACTCGGTTAAATCAGTTAATTCCGTCCAAGATGAGCCGTTGTTGGTTGATACTAAAACGCTTGTAATAGTACCACCGTCCGAAACAGCAAATGCGGTTCCTATGTTCATCGTGACATCACTGCTCATCATTCCGCCCGAATTGTAGTACACGCGCGCGCCGGCACCGCAATCCACTTTCCAATATGCACCGCTACTTAAAACAAATTTGTAATTCTTGCCGGAAATGCTTGGACTTGCGCTATAATTATAATCCATTCGGGTGAAGGTCAACGTTGTATTATCAAAATTAAAGCCAGCTTTCGTAGCGGCTAAAAAATCGTGAATGTCGTATACGCTTCCGAATTTTGTTCCGTCTACGTATATTTCGTATTCCGTCGCGCCCGTCGATTTGCTCCACGTTATCTCGTAATTATACGCATTAACGGTCGGCGTGCTTAATTGCTTTTTCAAGCTATTCGCAAAGAAGAAGTCGTACGCCGTCTGCGGTATATATTGGTCGGAAGATACTGTGATAATTCTTGCGGTTTCAGGCTCCCAAGTCGCGCCGCCTGACATTGAATACACGGTAGTATTGTTGTACTTGATAAAATCACCGTTGCCCGAAGAAAGCTTTGTGTATGTCGTGCCGCCGCTCTTGAACGTGAAATTCGCTTCTATATACGTTGAGGATAACGTCGGGTCGGTTATCCAATAATATGTGCCTGCCTCAATCTTAGCATTTACGACTGCGTTAATAATTACAGTAACGCCCGTTTGATACGATGTTGCCGTTACATTGGATATTTGGAGCAGTCCGCTCGTAGCGTTCCACGTGTGCGAAGCACCTTGCACGTCTATCGTTTCGGGCAGTTCCGAGCCGCTATCGGAAACTATCGTGGTTGTATAAGTTTCGTTGTCGGCAATAACATTTCTCGACGGCTTTACTATGCCGATAGTGTTCCACGCAAGTTTGTATATTCCGACTGTCGCCGGGGAACTATACGCGCTGTCCGCATATTTCCCAACAGAATTGGTGCTTTTTACGACATAATTATGTGACCCTATACTTAGACTTTCCGTTGAGGAAATTACATACTGCGGAGAACTGTCGTCCCTTGTTACGCTACCCAGCTTTGTGTAAACGCCTTGTGTGGTTTCTTCATAAATGTCTGCTCCCGTAGCGTTACTATCCGTGTAATCCCAAGACAAAACTTCGTCTGAACCTTGCGCTTGAATTTGTACGTTTGCAGGTGTGGTTAAACTGTATACTGTATAAACAACAGTATTGCTCGGTACGCTGTCGGAGAAGTAATCAGCCTTTGCTACGACTGTAATATTGTGTTCACCGGCACCCATTGTTTTGCCATACGGGTTGATATCAAAGTTTGTATATGTCGTTGTCGCAATTACAGTCGCCCCGTCACGAATATCGTAAGAAGTAGCATTGCTCACTGCGCTCCACGATATAATCCCGTCAGAAGTAATTCGTATAACTGGTGCGGAAAGCTTTTTCTGCATGGCATTGTTAAACCATTCTAAAAAATCAGCACTTACATGCGCCGTCGATGTTACGGTGATAGTTCGAGCGGTTGTATTCCAAGTCGTGCCGTTATACACTTGTTCGTTTGCATCGCCGTTCTTAAATACAATCGCACCGTTTTGTTGTGCGACTATTGCCGTATAAGTATTCGTTGTGCCAGCAGAAGCATAGGTGAAGTTCACCGTTTCTTCGAGAGTTTCTTTTATAGCGGTAATTTTCGCCGCAAACTGATAACTTCCCGCCTCTATCGTCGCGCTCGTATCTTTTACGCCGCTTGCCGTTACCGTGACTTCTGCGCTCGTCGGTTGAGATATGACAAGCACTCCGTTTGTATAAGAGTTCTGTTGCGCCATATCTACCGTTACGCTTGCCGGCAAAACATAGCCGAACGCCCTTTCAAACGTTATCGTTGCAGGCGTGTTTGTTGTAAAGTACGTGGGTGCGTCTTTCACGCTTATATTGCTTAGTGCGTATTTCAAAGAAGCTTTTACCCATTGTACGATATTGCTGTTCGGGCTTTCAAGAATATCTGCATATGCTGTTACATACAATGTATAATTTCCGACAGCCATATTAAGCAAGTTGTACTCCGTAGCACTTTGTTCGGCTATCATCTCCCATTCGGAAGAAGATACTTGCTTATATATCCTGTAACCCTCTGCACCCTCAACCGCCGACCACATAAGCGTGTTGCTCGCTACGGAAACCGTCGGGGGATATATCCCTGCAAAAAACTCGCCGTTGTATGTCGGCATAGCTCCGTATGTTTTTGACCCGGTTTTATCAAAAAACACCTTGCCTTGCCGTACGTCTGCCGCTTCTGCCGTGACTTGTCCGAAATCCGTACCCGGTACTCTTACGTTTGCGACAACGTGACTTAACGTTTTGCCCGAATCGGGGAAAATATATACCGTCTTGTTGTTCTCGGTAATATCTACCGTCTTAACCTGCGTTTCGGCTTTCGGCACGTTGACCGTCACTTTTGAGAAAAAAAACCCGTTTTCCGGTATATATTCTCCATTTTCAGTAATAGTTTTCTCTTCCGCCGGTACTGCATTTACCTTAACACGAGTAAGGTATTTACCCGTAGTCGGCAAAACATAAAACCCCGTTGCGGCAGGCGTAACGGTTTTTTCTTCCGTTAATACAGGCTCAACGGTAACTTGGCTTAAAGCCGTATATCCGGGGTCTGCGCGGACTTGCTGTTGTTCCACCGACGGGCTTACCGTTTTTTCTTGCAAAACAACTTCGCTCCCCTCGACATTGGTTATTACAGTTACTTGTGATAATGTTTTCCCTGTATCAGGCTTGACAGTCTGCGTGCCGTTTGCCGTGACGTTTATCGTCTTTGCCTGTTCGGGTTTATTCCCGCCCTCGACGTTAGTTTCTATAATAACGTCGCCCAAAATCTTGCCGTTATCAGGTCTTATGGTTTGCGTGCCGTTCTCGGTTATAGCAACGCTCTTATCCTGCTTTTCGGGTATATTATCTGCTATGTTTTTAACAAGTATTTTTGCGCCCGAATCGTTAAGACCTCTAACCTTATCCGCTATTCTTCGGAGCGTTGTATCTTTGATTATCCAATCTGCCATTTATGCCTCCCTATACGCTTTGAGTTTCCGCAAGCGGCAACGACACGCTTATTTCTTGCCCGGTTATATTTATGCCATAGCCTGCCGTGTATGGTTCAGCATAGGTTTTAAGCTCGAAAGTTTTACGAGAATAAGCCGAACCATTATTGTATGAATAACCGTAGATAAATGTCGGATTACTCGGCATTGCTCCCGTGCTGTCCCTGCTTGGAGCGTTCATTGCGATAAACGTCGCGTTCTTGCCCGTTTTGTTGTCTACCCACACGAGCATATCTTCGTTTTTGTCCCACAACGCGTCTGTGGTACTTAAAAATTTAAGTCTTATCAGCCCTCCGACCAGTTTGTAATAGCCCGTGCCAAGCTCCCACATGTTCTCAACGCCCGAAATCGCTTTAACGGAGTGTTTCGATATGTTTGCCACTACCGAATTGAGAGTAGCAATGCCGTTCAAAAGAGCCGTCCACGTTTCGTCCGAGGGTATGTCTTTGCCGACCTGCGGGATAGTTACCGCACCACGAAGAACGTTCATTTCTATCGGGTCAACGGCAAACTCCTGATTGGTTCCGTCCGAGCCTGTTATTGAAGCAGTGAGTTGTATCAGCAGTTTACCCGAAACACCCGAAAAAACGTTACTCTTTACGTTCAGCGAATACACATAGTAATCCACTTCGTCAGGGACTTTTGCCGGGTTCATAAACAACGGATATTTCTGCGTTATCGTTTCATCGGGCAATTGAAACGAAGCCGCGATTCCGACAGCAGGCGGAGCGACAACAAGCAGTCTGCCGAGTGCCGCGTCACCTTGCGTTATGGTCATGTCGCTCGTCGCTATCGGACGGTATTTTTGGTCAAGTACTATAAGCATATCAGTCCTCCGGTATATCTATTCCGCAGAGTTCCGAGGCTAACTCCGTGAATTTGATAATGTGGTTAAACTCGTCGCCGATAATCTCCGTGTACGTGTCCTCGATTTCGCTCGTATCGGGTTGCTCGGCTAATCGCGCAAGATATTCCGCTATCGTGTCCGCTTCGTCACGCGCTCCGCGAATCGCCAGTATTGCCTGTGCTATCTTCTCTTTGTCCATATTTTTACCTCCACTTAAAAGCAGTGATTTTTAATACAACGTTATCGTCGGTGTATAACTTGCCGACTATGTGCCATATTCCGTTTTCGTCCTGATAAGGCTTTAATCCGTTCGGAACGGTAGCCGTGTCGTTCGGCTTATTCACCCCTCGGATGTTTACCCAATACGCATTGCCGTACGACGTTTGCCAATCGACCACATATTCGTCGCCGACTTTTTTCACGGGATTGTCCGCAGACGTATCGTTCGGATATAGCGTCATTCCGCCGTTTAATTTGTCCGTGTATGCAGGCGGCAGATAATCGTGCGCCATTGTGATATACAAATTAGCGAATATGTTATCTCCCACCGCATACGCCTTGTTTTCGCCGAATAACAGTTCATCGCCTTTGACGACTGCCCACGCCTTTATATTTCCGTCCGATTGCGTCAGGGTGTAAGCGTTGAACGACGCTCTCGGCTCGTCAAGAATTGTGAACTTCGGGAACGTGCGCTTGTCCGCTTCCGTGAACTTGACCGTGCGCTCGAATTTATTCAGGCGGTTTTTGAGCAATACCAACGATATTGCCGAATCGTCGTAACCATTTACGAGCGAGCAGTATTTTGCGAATCCGCTGCCGATGACAATGCTTCGGCGATTACTTACAAAATCTATTTGGTAGTTAATTCCTAAAATCTCCGTAGAGCCTTTCTTTACCCACAACGGATTGTTGCTCGTCGTTATAAGCGGCGAATCGTCGGGTAATAAATAATTAGCGGCAGGGAGCGTGCTGGCGAGGTTGAACTCGTTATCTTCTCCGATAGCCTTTCCGCCCGTGTAGTATTCGAGGTAAAGTTTTTCTATATTGCCGTAAACATCGGAATATGGTACACCTTGCTGGAAATAGGTTCGGACTGTTTTATTGTTTTCTGTCGTCACGATTTCGACGGAGTTTTCACCAGCCGAATAGTTATCTTTGTACCCGGAAATAAAGACTATGGAGTTGCCCATTGCCGCAGGCTGACAAGGAAGCGCAACTTCCTGCCACATATTCGCTTTTAAATCTTCACCTTTCGCTTTAAGCAATGTCACCGGTTTGTTCGTGTCTTGTGGGTATTGGATAAACTCCACGACTTTATTGATTTTGGTTAGTGCGTCGCCGTATGTAGCAGCGTTATCCCCGATTATTGCATAGTCACGATACGAAAGCATACTTTCATACGCCGCCTTTTCGCTTATTTCGTATTGTCGTTTCTGCCTGTCGAGCGAAACATACGCCGAGTATCTGTTGAAGTCCTGCGAAAGCGCAAGCGTTATTTTCGTTGTTTGCGGCTGTATCTCGACGGCTACTGTTGAAATATAATAATCGTCGTCGTAAAGCGTGCCGACTTTCGGGATAATAGGAAGCCCTTGCTTTACCACCGTTACAATCTTATCCACGTTACCCAAACGAGCAACAACGCCTTTAAGGTTTTCGCCGTAGTATCTGCTTTCGACAACGTTCTGCCCTTGATTATACGCCGTAGTAAAATGCTTTTTCGCCACAATAAGCGACTTATTTTGCTGAACTCTCGCAGGCATAAACGCCTGATAGGTTATGCGGAACTGCATTTTCGGATACGAACCGATAGTAGGTGTTGCCCCCATTACTTTACCCAATATGTTTTCAATGGCAGGGTCTTTGAAAGCGGAGGTTATCGCACTTTCTTCCTTGAAGAGAAAACCTCGTATGTTTCTTTCGCCTTGCGTGTAATACAGTGCATATGCCTTTGCATACGGATAATCGCCCTCATATGACGACATCTGATTATAATCTGCCAACTCAAAAACATAAGGGGTTATATCATAAAACTTGTTATTGGTATCATCGTAATACTCGAATTTTTCTACACTGTTTATGCCGAATCTCGTAGCGAAAAGCAAATTGCTCTCATCTATTCTTGCATACATCGTTTCACAACGCATAGACAATGCCGCGCCCGCAAACGGCTCTATAAACACGCCTTTTGCATATCCGAGAGAATTGACAAGGTTGCCCACGCTACTGTCTATATTCGTAGTATATCTGTCGAGCGTTCGAGATACTTCCTTTGCCGCGTATACGCTATACGGCTCGGTCTGTTCCGAACTGCCGTACATGTCGTAGTAAATTTCGTGTCCTTTTAATCTCGGCTCACCGTGTACATATTGTCCTATGCCTTGTAATATCTCGCGCAAGTTGGATTGCGTGAACTGAAATTCAGGAACTGCAATTTTTTCAAACTCTGCGGCTTGTGTCGGGTTAAGCCAAAAACGAGGACAATCTCCCTCGCGGAGCGGTTCGGCTAAAATTAAAGCCCGTTCTATTACCGAACGAGCCGTCCATGTTATGGGGTCAGATATCCCGTTAGGTGTGCAAAATAATGAATAATTGAAATAGACAAATGAATGACCAATTGTTTCTTCATCTCCTCTTGTATAAACAATAACAAAATCCAGCGTATAACGCGCAAAAAAAGAGCCACTGGGAACTTTAAGTGTTACTGGAACGTCAGAACTTATGTCTGTATTCGTCGAATAAACTACACCATTAGGTTGAATAATTTCTATTACTGAATCATTGCCCATGCCTCTAAGCGTAAAACTTCCAGTCCCCGGTTGTCTTATATTTATATCGTGCCAAACCCCTCGCAATGACGGAAATTTTGCGTTGTTGCTTGTTTTAGGCGATTCAATCGGATATGCCTCTATATCAAGAATATTGCTATTTTCAGGAATAACGACATTTGCGTTCACTGAAACAGGAAGAAATTTTTTGTTTAACGAATTTACATACCCGTGCGACCGAACGTAAAATCCCTCCAAATACTTTGTTTCTTCTATCAGATACAACGTATGATTGTACTTGCCGCTCCCTACGGGGATTTCGTGTGCGTCGTCGTTTGCGACTAACATATTATGTGTTATAACCCTCGTTTCGTCGCTATCGTTCCATACTTTTACAACGACATCGAGAAGTGGCTCGAAGTTTTCTACCGATACACGCACAAGTTCGAGCGTTGCTTCGTCGAGTTGTTCATCTAAAAGCGCACTCCACTTAAAAGGAAACGGCACGTGATTTGTATAATCCGTGCCGTCTATCAAGACTTTTAATCTATTGAATTTTAGTAGTTCCATTTTGTTCTCCTATTAAAAAAGCAAGCCTTTCGGCTTGCCGTTATTTTACTCTTTCTTTTCTTCGTTTTTCGCTCTTAATGAAGCGGCTATTGTTAATTTGCAAACACCTACGATAAACATTATTCCAAGTACAATTTGAATAAAAATTGTCATCCCGTTCCAATATTTTGTGCCGTTAATGGTGACGCAATATGGGTTTATATCTCTGCCACCATTATCAACAACATGATAATAATATCCTCTGCTCTCATACTTGGGGCTGCCCTGCCTTTTTTCTTCGCAAGTCCCGTCGGAAAGAAACCTAAAACAACGGTTGTTATTTGTATAATCGCAAAAGTATGTTCTTCCTATAATATTTATAGTTGCAGTGCCGCCTACCGCTATTATTATTAAAATAATGCCTAAAATTACCCTCTTTTTCATGTTTGTATTCTCTCCTTTTATAAAATGAATTATAGCATATAAATACAATATATTTTGATATCAGTCAAGCGTTTTAGCCCAGTTTTTCGTTTTTTCTTAAAATTTCATTGTATGCGTCGTCAAAATCGGGCAATTCTTCGTAAAATGTCGGCTTTTCTTCCGTTTTTACGAAGTCTTTGTGCGTGATTGCGTTTTTGTAGAAAAGAAGCCGTTCGGAGTACACGATACACACGCCTGCGAGTGTTCCAAGACATAGAACACCGTAGGATATTTCGGCAATAATATCGCCCGTGAGTGTGCCGCTCCAAATATTCATCATCGTTTTTTTATCTTTTTCGACGTTGGCAAGTCCGCAGGTGTTGAGTTTAGCCCACGAGTTATACTCTTGCTTTGTCTGCTTTGCTCTGTCGCCTTGTGTGAATAAACTCACGGCGCACATAGCACCTACGCATAGCAGTATTATAGCGGTAGTTTTCGGAAAAAGTATTTTCGGGAATATGGTTATTATTTCGACGAATATCAGAGCAAATTCACCCACAACGAGCAATGCAAGCACTACGCTTTGCATTACCCATTTCATTTGATAATCGTTAAGCCACGCCTGCATTTTCTCATCGTCTTGAACAACGCCGTTTGCAATGTCCTGCTCATATGCCTCATTTCGCCATTCGTACTCGTACTTGTAGTCCTTGACTATTTGTATTTGCCATAGTATCGGGAATATCATTAAACAGATAATCACGCCGAACAGGATTATCAAAGATTTTTTCTTCATTGCCCTTTTCTCCTTTTATCTTCCGCCGTTTATGTAGGCAAGCGAATCGCCGCTCCGCGTTCTTGCCAAGCCGAGCGAAACGGTTTCCAAGTTCTTTTGGAGATTGAACCTGCCTATTTTCTGACCTATGCTTATACTTGTTTCTACAACGGTATAAGCCGCCGCGGCAATCGCTCCGTACGCTCCGCCGACCTTTGCTCCGACGACTATATTCGTAATAGCACCACTCACCTGCCCTAAAATATCGTAGGTGAACTGCATACGCTGTTGGCGTTCGTTCTCGCCCGTTCTTAAACTAACGGTAGATATTTCGTAGGATATAGCGCGTTTAGCGTAATTCGCCACTCGTTTGAGCGACATCCAATTGAAAGCAACTTCGCCTTTATCGGGCGCGGAATCGTCGTTCTTCGTGTCCTTGCCGTCGTTCTGTTCGCCTGCTATCGGAGAACCTTGTCCCGTCGTCTTGTCGTATATGGTTATGGTGTATTGTCTGCCGTCCGCCATATCACGCCTCCTCGGGAACGCTCGGCTCGAAGTATTCCAACAGATTTATTTCCATACCGACGTTGTTTATCTGTTGCGCCGTTATGCTTCCCACGTCGAATATCATTCGCTTTTTGTTCTCTTTTACAACGGCTTTACCGCCCGCATCGGTCGCAGTCAGTTCGCTGAACTTAATTACGACGTCATACACCTTTTCTGTGCCGTTTATCACATAGTCGGCGTGTTCTTTGGTAAGGTTATTGTTGGTAAGCGCAGGCACCGTTACGGTCACTTGCAACGCCGTAGTCGAGTGCCACGACTTCGCTACGCCGTTCGTATTGCTGAACGCGCCGCCGTCGGTCACGGGTACTCTCGTCAATACAAGGCTCGTGAACGGTATCGGTTGTCCCTCGAACGTTACCGACTGATTCTGACTGTTTACGCCGTTCTGCACAATCGAAAAATTGCATACCCAGTTATAGTCAATGCTGTCGCCGTAATTCTGTCGTACTTCTCTCGAACCCGCTTCGGGCTGTGAGCCGTACATAGTCACGGTGTAAGTCTGCTCTGCCCCTTTGCCGTCGGAAATGGTATAGCTGAATACGTCGGGCGTACTCATATACGTTGCTATCGCTTCACGAATATATCTCACGCTTTCGTCGAAGCCTTTGCTTTTATCTATACGCACACACACCGACACACCCACCGTCTGCGTCGCGACGATTATGCCATTAACAGGCGTAATTGTCGAGGATATAATGTCCGCTTCGCCGTCTACGCGCTGTATAACGGTATTCGAGCGCGGCTTTCTTATCGACGGGACATAACTTCCGCCGTCGCCCATTATTACGAACTCTACGTTCTCGGGAGCAAGCGCGTTTAACTTCTCCGTTAATCTCTCTGCTATTGTCTGTATCGAAATCATCTGATTCTCCTTATTGACCCCGGTCTTACTCTGAATTGTCTACCGATGTTCTTCGCAACGACATAAGTCGCACGACCGAACCAACCCTCATTCGGGTTCTTTTTTCCTTTCCATTTCGGCGAAATCCATTTTTCATTGGTGTACGGTACATACGGCGCAACGTTTTCATCGACGTAAATATTGCACGTCCTGTCGTCGGTAAACTCTATCTTCGACGCATTGAACGCCATATTACCCGTCGAGCATTTGCACCTGTGTCCGTACTTGTTTATGTAATATCCGCTCCCTCTCGTTTTCGGATTCGGTACATAGTCCTTAAAAGCGGAAAATGCCGTGTTGCAACTTTTTTGGAATTGTTCCCTTGTCATTTCACGTTTTTCTCCTTAAAACCCGTCACGGGCTGATTTTTGCGTTATTTTTGCATATTCTTTAACGGATTGTCCACCGCAACGAGCGACAAGACGTATTCCGTTGCAGGATTGCTTTTTATAATGCGTAAAACGTTGGGATTATGCTTTGTCAATCTCGTGGTATAGTCCACGACCTGCCAATCGGTGCCGTCCTGTAATTCGACGAACCCGAGCGTGTCCCAACCCATATCCCACGTCGTATGAATAATCATATTCGACCGTGCGGACATAACGTTTTTGATAAGCATGTTATACGCCGTCGTTTTATCGCTTTCTATGCCATACTCGAAGTACGCTTCGGGCGCGGATTCGCTGTTTTTGTAATACCCGACCAAAAACTCCTTTTTGCGGTCGTGCGCGAGAAAATCCGTTATATCCATATCAGTAATGCCCCTCTTCGTAAGTCGGAATGTAGGTCAAGAATCCGCGATATATGCGGTAAAGCACTGACTTGCCCGTTTCGTCTATCGGCTGTAAAAGCGAGTTATAAGTGGTTTGGGAAACCTGCTCTTTCTCTTTTTCGCCGTAAGTTACAAGGTCGAGAAGTTGATTGCTCATTGCTTCAAGCAGGACTTTACGCGCCGACGGACTTTTTGCAAGGATATACTCCATAAGTTGCTTGTCCTGATGAGCGTATATCGCCGAATAAATCTTGAACGAAATACGGTTATCCAAAAGCACGTTTATAGCCGTAGTCGTGTTGACCGTACGTTTGCCGCCCATTTTCTCGTATAAGTCTATGCCGAGATTGTTAAGCACGTACTCAGGCGTGAGTATGTATCTGTGTTTGGTGTAGTCGTACACCATTGCGTCGTCGCTGAGCGGATATGTGGTATCTAACATAATAAACCTCCGTGTGTTGTTGCCGTTTTGCCGAGTTGCACGGCTATACTCTTAACGGCATAAGAGCGACGGGAATTGAGGGAAACCGCCGCTCCTTTAATAGGGGAAAATGGAGAGTAATTATTCGCCGAACGTGTTAAGCTTGTGCATTGTGTCGTCTCCCCACCCGGGGTAGTAGCCGGGCAGTGACCGTTGGTCGGTCGAACCTAATGTTTTGAGCATAACAAATTCGTCGGATAATTTGTCAATTGTTTGTTCGGCAGGCGCACCGTTTGCGTCGCGTGTGTACACTATTCTGCCGAGTGTTTTGTAAGTCTTACCCGATACCGGGTGAGTAACTTCCGGAGTAACCAAGTCGCCCGTCCTGAGCGTTTCTTTGCCTAAATAGTTATAGACTTTTCCGCTCCCGTTATGCCCGTAAAGCACGCCGACGAGCCGACTTGTATCTTCTCCGAAAAGGTTTAACTTACGCAAGGGTCTGAGTTCCGTCCGCCTTAGAGGTCAAAGTGGAAGCCTGTGCGACCTTGTTGTCGTTGTCGTACGAGAGGTTGGGCAGAACCATATTGATTGCTTTGAGAATAGCAACGATAGTGGTTTTTGCGTTGTCCACGTTGGAAGTGGCACCCGTCCACTCGGTACCGGACACGACGCATTTAAGAGCGGTACCAGAAAGGCAACGAACGCCCATATTGACCTTAGGCTGAATAATGACGCCCTGAGTATCGGGGTCGTCTACGGTTTTGAACGAAGTGGGGCGCAGTCCGCGAACGGTTGCGTTTGCAGGCGCAATCATCGCCTGAATATCGTTGAGATATCCTATAACGGTTGCGTCATCGGTCGTGTCAAGTCCCAAGTAATACCAAGCGGAATTTTTGACCTGCTGGCTTACTTCGTACAGGGGCATACCGTCGAGCCAACCGACATAGCCTTTCTGGAAGTCCGCAACGGTCTTTTTCTCGGAAGTGAACGCGTTCATTCCGCCGCCTGCAAGCATACGGGTTGCAACGTCGGAAGCGGACATCGAAGCGGTTTCAGAAAGGTCTACAAGGTAAATCGGGTCGAACAAGAACGCCTGTCTTGCGTCTGCCGGGAAGTAGTCGGCATACAGTTTGCTGTCGCCTTTGCTTACTTTTGCATTGGAAATCTTGAACGCACGGATTGCGCCCGTCTTGTTGGTCGAATCGTAAGTGTACTTTTCGAGTGCCGCTTTGACTTCTGCGTCGGTAATATCCGTTGCCGCCGCCGAAGAGCCTTTTGCGTAAGCCGCCGCAAACGATTCGGTGAAGAACGCAAACAACTGTGCCGCGAACGTATAACCGTTTATGTTGATAGCGATATCCTGCTCAATCTGTTCACGGCAAATCTGCTCGAACGATTCGTTAAGGCTTGCCGCCCCGGTCATTTCGATTTCGTCCTCGGAAACGGCAATGTTGAAGTCGTATCTTTTGAGGATATCGATAGTGAAACGTCTTGACAGAACGTGATTGCGCTGTTTGTTCGCGTTGGGCGCGTTGTTGGTGTTAGCCCATTCGCCATTGGAGCTTGCGCCGCGCATACGGAATCTTCCGCCGATAGGAATCGGGACGAAAATATCAATCATTGCGGCTTTGGTCTGTTCGGGGGTTACGAATCTGTCGGTGATACCGAATCCGTCCTTGTGGATGATATCCTGATACAGATTCTTGTAAACGGTTTTTGAGGTCAGTCTTGCGACCTGCTGGTTGTTAAGGTTAAAAAGTGACATGTTTTTTTATTCTCCTGAAAAATTATTTGTGCATTTTCAATCCGTCGCAATCGTCATACAGGCAGTTATGTTTAACCGCTCCGCCGATTTTGGACGAATACCCGAACGCACCCTCGGTTTTTGCCTTTAACTTCTGATTTTCAGCCTGTAACGCAAGTATTTTCGCGTTCAAGCCGTCGATAATAGCCTCGTAATCGGCAGGCATCTCCGATTCTTCTACGGCAGGTTCGTTGCGCATTTCGGGAATGTCGTCAGCAACCTCTTCGGTTTCTTCGGGAGCGGTTTCCGCTATCGCTTCGGTTTCTCCGTCGCCCGTGTCGTCGCCCTCGTCCGCTTCAACGCCTTTCTGCATAACCGGTTCTTCTTCCGTTTCGGGAGCTTCCGTTCCGACCTCTTCGGTTTCCTCTTCTTCGGTAACTTCTTCGGTTTCTTTCTCAGGCTCCGTATTTTCGCCATTTTCGGGCGTTTCTTCTTCTGCGGTCGTTTCCTCGGTTGCTTGCGTTTCGTCGGTTGCAACTTCCTTTTTTGCGCTGTTTTCGCCGTTTCCGTCCGTTTCGGTTTCTTCCTTAACTTCGTCCTTGACTTCCGTTTCCTGCACGGGGTCTGCGACCTTGTTTTCGGTTTCTTCCTTGACTTCGGGAGCGGTTACGGTTTCCTCGCCGAGTGCGCTTTTAAGTTCGCTCTTTACCTCGGGAGGTGCTTTTTTCAGTTCGGCAATCAATTTATCCAACATTGATTTTATCAGTGCCATTAGCCAGCCCTCCTTGTGCTGTTTTATTTAACGTCGCATTTGTGTTTTGGGTCGTCGGTTTTGGGTTCTCCGCCGCTCCGCTCTCTTGCGGTAAACCGCCGCCCATTGGCATTTGCGCTTTGTTACTGTGAGAAATAATAAATTCTTCGAGGTCTTTTGTTTCCCTGTACGAGTTAGTGCCGAGTATCTTTTCAGCGAGCATACGAGCAGTAACCTTTCCGCCGTCGTACAATTCTGCGTACTGCTGTATCTCTTCCGCCTGTATCTCTTGGCTTACGGGCATAATACGCATTTCGGGAGCCTCGACCCCGTAATAATGAAAATAGATATCAATCAAGTCCTGCAAGGGCTGTGATATGATACCTATCTTGTCTTTGATGAACGTTTCGGTGTTGCTTCGTCCTGCTTTGATTTCCGTAGCGGATTTCTGCGTCGTGCCGTCTGATAGCCAACTCGCTATCGTTGTGCTTGATAACCCGAGTGCCGCCGCCGTGTCGTTCAAAATATTCTGTTTTTGCGTTTTTATCTCGTCCGCTCGTAGTTCAGGCTGTATCGGGAGCGGCTTGCCGTCTTTCTCACCGTTAAGCAAATTCTCGTAGTAATTGAAGATTATCGGGTCAAGCGCACGCCGTCTTTCTTCGGGGTCGTTCGGATTACTGTTGCAGTCGTCCATCATTACCCTTGCGCGTGCCGTATATACTTCCACACGCTCGAAGAACTTTAACTGCTCATACTGATACAGTTCGTTTTGCAGAAAGTCCGCAAGCGGCATACCGAACGGCATTTTCGGAAAAGACGGAATATTACGAGTGAATTTTATCAGCCTTACGCCTAAATCGTCGTCGAACGGCAGCAGCGTGCAGTTCTGCCACATTGTAGCGTACTGTCTTGACGAATCATTCGTCATCGTGTATGCGTCGGTTTTGTCTATATCGATTTCGCCGTAATCGCGTTTAAGGCTGTTTCTTACTTCGGGCGGAACGTCTGCCCAACGCACGGGGTCTGTCGGAACAGCGTCGTATGTAATATTCGTCGTTGTCTGATAAACCGTATAATGTACCATTGGGAAACGCTTTTTAACGCTTCCGATAGTCGTGTACTTGAAGAACCGCTCCTCGCATAAGTGATACTCTGTCGTCGCAGATATAGTGTCGTGATAAGTCGCTATAAAGCACCTAACGCGCTCTATATCTCCGTAGCCGTCTACTTCGATAAAGAACTTGTCCATTGGTATTGCTTCAAACCGCAAATCACCGTTACCGTCGCGATTGAGCTTTAACAGTCCCGTGCCGCCTGCCTCGCAGAAATCGTACGCTTCGATTTTTGCGTTGTCGAAATTGCTCTTTTTCTTAAACTTCGTATCGATTATGTTGTTCGTGTCGGGGTTGTACGAGTTAAGCACGACGGGATTCGAGAACAAAAGACTCTTTATTCCGTTGCCTATCTTCTGCAAGAATTTTGTCGGTATAACGCCGTATTCGAGATTGTGGAAACCGTCTATCCAGCCCGTATACATTCCGACAAGCGGCTTTATATACGAAGCATAGAACGTGTAATAACGCGGAGCGGCAAGCAAGTACGTGTTTGAATACTGCACGACCTTGAAACTGTCTGCGGATAATTCGCTCCCAACTCCGAGCGGCATAAAATTTTTGTCGTCTATAATTTCCATAAGCACCTCAGATTATCAACTCTTTCAGGTACGAGAGAAAGAGCGGGTTTTTCTTTATGTCGTCTATACTCTCGACTTCCGCGTCAAACTCGGGGTGTTTCTTCCAAATACGGTCTAACCGCTCCCCGATATAGATTTCTTCCGAGTGTTTCTCCAATATCTCGCCTATCTTGATATTGACCACTTCGGTTATCTTTCTGCAACGTCTTTCGGATATAGCACGCTTATTCGTTCGCACGAGTTCCAAGTGCGGATAAAACTCTATGCTTATTCCCGGGTATGCTTTTTCTACCCATTCGCGTATTTCATTTTCCGCACGCGTGTATGCTATGTCGCTGTTTAAAAACTCTCTTAATCTCATTACAATTCTCCATATTTCAGTTTTTCGAGGAACGCTTCCGCTCCGTTGTCCGCGTCGTAAATAGCACGTCTTTCCGGGAACGATAAACGATACGGATTCGCAAGCACGGTCATAACCGCGTACTGCAATGCGTCCGTGCAGTCGTTCGGAATGGTCGGGTCTATCTTCTTGTTATCCAAGTACCGCAACGCTTTTATCTGTTTGACAAGCATAGCGTTTGAATATTTCGGCGAATACCTGTCTACGTTTACGACTTTCAATATCCCATTCGCAAACGCCGTGTTTACTTCGTCCAGTTGTTCCTCTTTCTCGCCTTTGGTTGTGTAAGGCTTTAACAACACGTTTCTCCAACGCATAAAATTGCGGTCTGTACGTTTCATAACCGCCATTTGTCTGTACATACCGCTTGCGCAGTCGAACACCATTATTATCGGTATCGCACGCTCTGGATTGAAATGAGCCTGTATATAGTCAAGATATTCCGCTACGATAGCGCACCGCTCCGTTAATGCAGGCTTTACGGGTAATTCCTTGCAAGAGAGATATAATCCCTCGTTGACTTTCATCATACCGTTTCTCTGCACCATAACGGCTTCGCCCGCTATTGCGTCTTTACTTTCCGCATCGTCTATTCCGATAACGATAGAGTGAAGCATGTCGCCCGTCTTTTGCGGAGCGGCAAGCAAATCTTCTCTCGGTATATAGTGTTCTCTCTCGATAAACGAATGGAATGTCTGTTCCCAACCTGCAACGTCGAGGTCGCCTAAGTATATTTGAGCGTACGACACAGGGTCGGTTTTCTTCATCATCTCGATTTCGTGTATTAAAGCGTCGGGAAGCCACGCTATGATATCGAGATATGTCGGCTTTATGACCGTCCACTCGTCATCTTCCGACTTTACTTTGTAGTAGTCATCGAACCACATCGCCGCACGGTCTGGGTTTCCTGCAAGTATAACCTTGCTATGCCCTGCTTTCATCTGCCGTAAGAACGTGGATAAACAGTTGTCCAAAATGCCCTTGTTGTGTAACTTCTGTACTTCGTCCATTACGAACAACGATACCGGGCGTATGAGTTTCTTCGACTTCGTTGCGTTCACGTTGTCTAATTTATTCGTCTGAACGGCATACGAGCGTATCTGATTACGCGCACCTTTCATATAGCACGATTTAGCACTGAATATCCAATCGTCTGCAAGGTTCTCGCTTTCAAGGAAAGACTGAAACTCGCTTAATACGCCGTCGCCTGCGTTTGTAAGACTATCTACGCCTATCGCCACGTCATAATCGGGAAAATTGATATAGTACAGCCATAAGATACGACCTAACGCCGACGACTTGCCGCACGCTCTCGGCGCATACCACAGGTTTTTACAGCACTTTGGCGTGGACATATCGAACGCAGGTTCATATACGTCCGCAATCTCAACTTTCATCGCTGACGGTCGGACTTTGCTCTCCGACTATTTTCGGGTCAGTTTCCGTTTTGGAACGCTTGCTTTTGTCCACAAACTCTATCTCCACTTTACGGAGCGGCTCTTCTTCCGCACCAACAACTTTGGTGGACGGGTTCTCCCCGATAATATCACGCAGATATTCAAGACACTTTCTGTCGCCTTTCAATGCGCCTGCCGTTACTTGCGCACACCACATAGCGTAGCCGTCGCCGCTTGTGAACTCGTCCGTTACGGGATTGTTGAATTTGAACTGCTCTTTAAGAAGCAATTTCATTGTTTCTCTTAGTGTTTTTTTCTCTTTACGCGCCTTTACCGAAGCAATACCGCCCTTTGAGCCTCTTTCTCGTGCTACTTCTGTGCTTAATGGCTGCCCTAACCATTCGGCTCTGTACCGCTCCTTCGGCTCTGAATTTTTCTTTTTAGACATCATCTCACTCCTTATCTTCGTTTTTGTAACAGTCTTGCAACATTTCTGCATGCGCTTGCATGTGTTTGAGTTGCTCACCCATAACCGCGTACATTGCAGCCGTTACGACGCGCTCCGCTCTCTTCCTAAGGCGTTCCATAATTTCTCGCTTTGAATTTTTCTTTTTAGCCATAATCTCACTCCTTATGTTCGTTTTTGTACAAATCCCATATAATTAAACGGTCTTGAAGCGTTTCTGCATACGCTTGCATATGTCTGAGCTGTTTTTTCATAAGCTCACGCATTTCAGGCGTTACGACGCGCTCCGGTATCTTTCTGCCGTATAAAAAGCAAGTCAATTTAAGTATCTTTTCGTGTAACTCGTCTAACTCTTGCTCTACGCGCTCTTTCGCTGTATTTGGATAGACTTTCTCCTTTATCTCTTCTTCCGGCTCTCGCAGGCTTGGATTCATGCTCATCATGCGTTCCATATCTTCACGTGTTAAATTTGTTACCATAATTTTTTTCTCCTTAAAAGTTTTTCTCCAAATAAAAAAACAACCTCTTTTTTGAGATTGTTTTCATTTTTTTAGATTTTTTTTAGATTTTTATTAAAAAATGCTTGACAAATATATGTCAATGTGGTACAATATAGACAGATAAAACAAATGGACGAAAGAAATCGTTCGAGGAGCTAAAAATGAAGCAGTACGGTTATCAGAAAGCAACGGAGTTCAGCAAAGGACAGATAAGCGTTATCTACGGAAAAGCAAAGCGCGGCGAGCTTAAAGTTGAAAAGTGGTTTATGCAAGAGCTGTATAACCTTGCCGATTACTTCGGATATGACGATAACCACTCTGTCGAACAAAGCGAAAGTGCTGTTAAAGATATCCTTGAAGCTGTTTTTGCTAACGACAATGAAAAAGCGCAAACGCTTATAACCTCGACGGCTGATAAGTGGTATTCACTTTATGGAAAGAAAACTCAGGCTAAATGCGACAGAAAAATTTTCGTCGCTTAAAATAATTAACCGCGCTTGTGCGGTCAAACGCAAGCAAGGAGTAAATTATGAAAGTAATAGACACATACAGCGACATCAGCAGCTTAGCAATCGATTGCGGTAACGGCAATGTTATTGCTTATCCAAAACAAAATGGCGAAGACGGAAACACATATGCTATAATTTTTGATAATTACGAAGAACTTGAAAATTATTGCAAAAATCAAAACATAGACTATGAACACAATAGCAATTACTTAGGCACAGCAAGATTTAATAACGCTCATATCCTGATTGACGATTGCGACGGGATAGACAATAATCATCCAATAGCTGAAAACCACAGATTATTCGCATTAAACGGAAGATATTCTATTCGCGCATTTGACGATATATTTTTGATAACGAAATGGGAGGATTAAACTATGACTATTAAAGAACTCCGAGCCTCTACCGGGCTATCGCAAAGTAAATTCGCTTTGCTTGTCCACGTCCCCGTCGCCACTATTCAAACTTGGGAACAAGGGACGAGAAAACCACCCGAATATATTCTCTTTCTGATTGAACAGTATCTTAAATCTTCGCAAAAGTAATATTAAAAGGAGCAGATTTTTTTCGTCTGCTCCTTTATGGTTGTGTTAGTATAATTTCTCCGTGAACGCATAAACGTCGTCGCTTCCTTTGTTTAATTGTTTGCACGCTCTTATTTCGGCGTCCACCACCGACCAAGCGCGTACCTCACAAAGAAACTTATCCGTCTGAAAATCGTATACATAGTATGTTTTCATTTCCTATTTCTCCTTAGTACATCAATTGCAAGCAGTATGCTACTGAACTTGCGCCACCTATCATAAACGTTTTGCGGTCAATTTCGCCTTTGTTAAACTCGTTCAGATTTGTCTGATAATCACGACGGATTTTTTCTTCTTCCGAATGTAAATAGTCATCGACTTCCTTTTCGGAAAGATTATCCCACCAAAAACGAAAGCCCTCTTTTACTTCTTTGTAAAATTCTTCGTAAGTAGGAGCAACTTCTTTCATTCTTCTTTACCTCCTGTTTTTTAACCATATTTGCTTTTGATTTTAATATGCTATTTCAGCCATATATTGTTCGTAATCAAAATCATCCGCTTCCATTTCTTCAAGCATCCGCTTTGCGCTTGCAAAAGATAAACCTTTTTCTTTTGCCAATCTCTTAATTTGCTCTTCTCTTTCTTTTGTCATAGCACGTACCCCTTTGACTTTTCCGTCTATTTGGTCATCTCTTATTTTCTGCGCCGCAAAGTAGTCTTTGCTCTCCGGCACTCTGTTTTTAAAATCTTCAAGCGATTCGTTTGTCACTTTGCCTGTATATTTGTAAAATACAACCGGTTCTTTGCCGTATTCGGGTTTCCAATCGTCGGGGCGCACCTCTTTTTCATCAACGAAACGTGTCCACGAAACAGGCTCGAAGCCGTTTCTCGTATAAAATTCGTGATTACCCGAAAAAGAATCAAGTTTAACTCCGCCGTTCTTTACCGCAAATTCTATTAACTGACTACCGCGCATTTGCTTGTCTTTTTTGCTCTTACAAACCGCCACTATATCTCCGTCGGGCGTTATAGCAACGGTGCTTCCGCCGGGAGTGGTGTATTTCTTCGCATTCGGATGTTCTTCGTCAAACACTGCGCTATCCGGCGAAGAAACTCGCCAAGCGTCTTGCGGACGGTCTTTGGCAACAGTTGCTTTTGCTTCCGCCAGCGTGTTTACAAACGTGTCCGTGTCTACGCTTTTATAGCCCGATTCGGCGGTGTCCTCCGAAGTTTTCTCGCTATGCTCTCCCAAGCCGTCCATATGCCCGCTTTTCTTCATTTCGGGCGTCTTTTCCGCTTCTCCGAAAGCCTGCTTGATTGCTTCTTCCTGCGACTGTCCTTTCTTTATCGGAACGTGATTGCCTTTGACCGTTATCCAACGCTCTATTTCGTCGTTTTCGCCCATCCCGTCCATAAGTCCGGTCTTTTTGAACTCTTCCGCCATAATGCTTTCTCCATAACAAAAAAGCATTACCTTTGTATTTTAACACATATTTCTCTATGTGTCAATGGTAACGCTTATCTTTTCGCGACTTTTTTCTTTTTCGGTCGCTTTATATTTCTTCACGCTACCATTATAACACATATTTTCTCCAAAAAAGTGCAAACTTTTTGCACTTTTTACCTTTCGTCGGTAAAAATGCCCAACTCGTACGCCCAACGCTCCGCCGTTATAAGCACTCTGTCGAGCCAATAGCAATACGTTCGCTCCGACACGTTAAGGTAACTTATGACGCTGTTTCGGGATATGTGATTGAAATACCGCAGTTTAATGAGTTCGTATTCATACTCGAAACGGAACGTCGTGCAGGTCTTTTCTACCACTTCGCACCACAGGTATTTTTTGTACTCGGCAAGTTTAACTCCCGATAACGCCGTCGGGTCGCTTATGCCGCTCCCGTGACCTAAATTCTCCAACACCGGGGATTTGGTCGAGCATAAGTCCGATATGTACTCCGCCGCTTCCATACGGTTTTTTTGATAGTCATAGAACGCCCTTTCAATCTCTCTTCTTCTACCGTTGTCCATTTAACGCCTCCCGAATTTTATTTAGCATAGTGGCTATCTCTTTCGCCTCTCGCTCCGTTTGTTGTTTGCCTCGCCTGCACGCTTCGCCGTCGTATGTGTTCGTGCAAATCGGGGAATTGCGAAAACGACATTTTGCACAGTGCCTATATGATATTCCTCTCATCTCTACCCCTTTTTGTTTTTGCAATTAAACCGATATTGGTTATATTTGACCTCGTTTTTATCAGTTAAGGTGTTTTCGGTTTTGCATATAGGGCAAACGTAATACGCTCCACCGGTGTATAATTTAACATCGCTGTATTCGATTAAAAATTTGCTCGAACACACTCTGCACGTTTCTTTCACTGCAAATCTATCGATTTTTGATTTCCGCAATATTTTCATTTCAAAACCCCTCCGCGGCTGTATTGTTTGTGTCCCTCATAACAAGTATTGCCACTTATCGAATTGAAGCATTGCATTGTCAATCGATAGGTACATTCGTTGCAATTTCGGAAACTCGTTTTTCTATGCGGCTTATTCATTTTCGACCTCTTTAAGCCATTTATGGAAAACCTGCATAATATACTCGGCAACGACATCGTTTTCAACCTCGTAGCAGAGCCTGTCCGCAAACTTTCTCGCGCCTGCGATTCGCTCGTTCTTATTTTTCGTGTGCAACGCTTTCTTTAACCTCGTGTATCGCTTTTCTTGAAATTCGGCTTCCGAGCGTTCAATAGCCAATTCTTGCAGTAAATCGGCTGTTTCTTGTTTATAGTAGCAATCTTTGCTGTTTTCACATATTTGCATTGTTCCTCTCCTATGCTACATCCGACGTCGGCAACGGAACATACCACTTTATTTCCCACCGATACGGATTTGTCGAAGTGTTTTCGGTCTGTTCAATCACGTAACAAACATTGTTGGCAATGCTGAAATAGTGCATTTGGTACGAGTTGACACCCGTTTTTATCAAAATCCCGATTTCTTGCTGTCCTTGATAATCGTTTGAATAGGTTGTTTGCACCGAAAAATAGCCCTCTACCGAATATAAAACCTTGTCCGAATACAGATTGATGAAAGTCATCTTTCGGTAAACGTCAAAGTTATTTGCCTGCTTTTGGATATTATCCCGAACTGTCGTTGCTTTGTTACAACTCTCGACCGCACAAGCGGACAACCCCAACAGCATTAAACACATAATACATAAAATTATTGCTTTGAATTTTTTCATTTTTCATACTCCTTTAATAGTCCGTCAATAATTTTATGAAAACTATAATATGCCTCAGAATAGCCGTCGTTATATCCGATGTCATATTCTCTAACACAAAGCCTATTATCTACTGTTGTTTCCAATTTAACCCTTTCCGCAAACTCTTTGACGGCGTTTTTCTTTTCGATTGCAAGTGCGTTTTTCTTTTCGATTGCAAGTGCGTTTTTCATTTTGATTACAAAGCGTGCGTTCTCGGCTTTTAAGCGGTCAATTTCTTTATCTCGCTCGTGTATTGTTTTTGCTTGTTCACGCTCGCACTCGCTACAAATCTCTACGTCAAAGTTGGCTTTCTGCTGTTCATAAAACTCGCTCAACTCTTTCGGCTTGTCGTATATCTTTAAGTTGGAGATGTGCCACGCATAACCGAACTTTTCTTCTCCGATATAGTCGAATATTTCTTCTTCCGATAAACAAGTCTCAAACAATATTTTTCTCTTCTCTTCGCCGGATAAAGCTGTTAATAAAAATTTACGCCGTTCCCGTGTGGCGTCTCCGCCGTCGGAAGTATATGCCTTTATTGGATATGTTTTATCGCAGATAAACTCGCCGATTATGCGCCCGTTCCATTTGCCTCTATTCCAAAATGCACCTGTCCATATAATATCATCTTGTTTTTTCTCTTTTGTGCAATAGATATAAGCCTTAAACGGGACTTCTTTCGGTGCGAACTTTCGCAATTCAAATGATTTTCTGCCACTCGCAATTTTCTCGCACCATTGCGGTTTGATTGATATTAAAACGCTTTTCATTCTTTACCCTCCAACAAATCTTTGTTATCGTAAATGTTACCAATAATTTCCATTATGCCCGTTCCATATCGCGGCAAGGTTGAAAGCCATTCGCAATACATATCTTTTTCTCTGCTCAAAAAAGACCCTCGACATTCGGCAAAAACAATTTCGCCGCAACTTCCGGCGTATTCCACTACATCGCCCTCGAAAACCTTTTTGCCGTTCTTGTCCGTTAAACCCGTAAACTGTCCGACGGTTTCAGGCTTGACTTCAAATGAACAAGCAAACTCACCATGAGTAAAATAAGTTGTATCTTGTCCGAATATAAATGTTGCTTTTTTGTCGGTAATCACGTTTGTTGCTTCTACAAGATAACCATACGCCCACTCGCCGTTGTCTACTCTTTGTCCTCTGAAAATTATTTCCCTCATTTTAATCACCTCAATATTTAATAAAATCTTTGCCGTAAAGGCGGTTTAATTCCCTCAAATCTTCTTTGGTTCGTTTATCTGACATCCTCTCATTGCCTCCCACACAGCCTCTTCGTCCGAGCAAATCACGAACACGTCGCCGTCCTTTTGCTGATATTTCTGATAATACCAACGCTTGACAAGCCGCATATCCGCTATTGCTCGAACAGACAAAACCGTTCTAACTTTATCGCCGTTTTTTACGACGACCTTGTATATGTATCGCTTACTCATCAATCTTTCCCGTGACTTTCTTGAACACTTCTTCGTCGTACTCAGGTAACGATTGCAAATATTCTTTCATTTCTTTCGGCATAAACGACCATGCGACTTCGTTCGGCACTCGTACTATTGCGGGGATATTCGTTTCATACCATTCAAGGTCACCTTTTAACTCTTCGGCATTATTAAATTTCGGATACCAATTGAACGAGAATATTTTGTGCAAAACCTCTTCATGCCTTGTCCTTGTTGTTCTGTTATTAAACAATTTAAGCCTTCCCCCCTCTTGATTTTGACAAAAAATGCACCGGGAAACGGCTTTGCATTTTGTTACGCCAAAACTGCAATTCACGCCGTCGCTCTCATTCACGCCGTTGCTGTAACTCACGCCGTTGCTACCATGCACGCCGTTGCTACCATTCACGCCGTTGCTACCATTCACGCCGTTGCTACCATTCACGCCGTTGCTGTAACTCACGCCGTTGCTACCATGCACGCCGTTGCTACCATTCACGCCGTTGCTCTCATTCACGCCGTTGCTACCATTCACGCCGTTGCTGTAACTCACGCCGTTGCTGTAACTC
>ERZ1026780.359-NODE-359-length-37316-cov-45.239714_pt1 | contig 37316 bp, 45 predicted proteins | sample MGYA00380126_ERZ1026780 | MGnify/ENA primary metagenome ERZ1026780 (study PRJEB33269, sample SAMEA4719762) | human gut metagenome | biome: human-associated habitat; feature: organic feature; material: feces | place: Cameroon | collected 2013-10 ... | reverse complement strand
TCGCTGACGCTCACACGCGCAGTACAGCGCCCCGTCCAGGGAAACCCAGGACGGCGTAAACTCGCTGGCGCTCGCGCTAACTGCGGCATTCTGCGGCGCAAATCAGCGTCATCGTTGTCTGTGAGTCAGTCGGGCTTAGCAGGGCGGGGAAGGTGGTTCAGGTTCCGGTCGATAGCAGTAGCGGCGTTGCCGCGCCCCGGGGCGATGTGGCTCTTGTGCTACCCTGGTATTTTCGTTCGCCCCTTCTGTCTGCTGACGCAGACGAAAACATCACGCGGCCAGTAATTGATTTTTCTCCATTGGGTTGTAGTAGATCTCCGCCATATGTGTGTGTTTGAAGAACACCACAATATCGATGGAGGTTTTGATGGTTTTCAGTATGAAGCTGTGGTCCAGGGTAAGTCCCACCGTGGACTGTTTTACAATTGACGCAAGACGGGAAATTGCGTCCAGGGCACTGTTGGCGTGAATGGTTGTCACACTGCCTTCGTGTCCTGTATTCAGTGCCTCCAGGTAACTCCACGCCTCATCGCCTCGTAATTCCGCCAGAAAAATATGATCCGGCTTCATACGCATTGCTGCTTCAATCAGGTATCGGGGCTGTACGCCCCCTTGCTTATAGAACAGATGGACGTGATTACGATGGTTTGGCAGTTCCATCTCGTGCACATCTTCAATGGTGATAATACGGCGATCATGGGGAAACAGGTCTGCAATGGTTTTTGCAATGGTGGTTTTCCCTGATCCAGTACCGCCCACAACCAGAATATTCATTCTGGCCGCCACCGCTGTTTCTAAAAAACTGATCCAGGTTCTGGGGTTGCACCTGGTGTTATCGAGAAGGTCAAGCAGTTTTTGTTGTGAAGCGCTTAGGGTGCTCAGGTTTGCCTGATTAACAATGTGGACATTGCTGAAGCGGTTGCTGCTAACGTAATCCTCCAGTGTGAAGCGCTTCAGTGAAGGTTTACGTATGGTGAATGAAATACATCTCTCTTCACAGGCCGGTGGCATGATGATCTGCATACGCTCACCGCCAGGCATAACCAGCGACTTGATAGGGTGTAGAGCATCAAGGGGTTCTGCGCTGTTGTTGTATTTGTTAATCGCAATCGAGAGATCAAGCAGGTCACTGTATGAGGCTCCAGGGGCTTCATGGTATTCCCAACCATTAACGCTTTCGGTAATAATTTCAAACGGGCGGTTTACGATAATTTCCGTAAGCCCTTCAGCCTCAAGAAAGGGTTGTACGCCCGTGCTTTCAAGAAACATGTTAATTGTTTCCATCAGCGAACTCCGTATAAGGAAGAAAAATCAATGTTGCGTGGCACAATGACAGTCAGCATTTCGCCCTGATTTACGTAACCTGTTGGCGGAATGTTGATTGAATTATCAAGCGTGGTTTTCGCCAGTTCGCTGGATGTTCCGGTGGTATTGTTCATTGTAAATTCGCTGTTGTTTGTGCGTGACATACGCGACGTTCCGGCAGCAATCGAGTCTTCAATGAGCGACAACATTAACGCACCGCCGAAGCGTTTCCAGAAATGCGTATCCACCCATGCCGGAAGCCCTGACGCGCCCAGACTGTCAGTACCGAGAGAATCAATACGTACTCTGTTATTCTTGTCCTTAACAATCGTCCAGTTGACGAATACCCGCGCCATTCCCTGTGTGATAGCCCGTGTCTGTTCCCCCTGAAGCTGTGCGCCGGCACGGATTAATACGTTTTTCCCGTCATCCGAGATCACATCTTTGGTTAACTGGCAGAGTGTTACACCAGGGTAAGTGGTGACGATCTTTGTTTTCAGGACGCATGAAAAAGTTGTTCCTGCCGAAAGCAGAAAGCGACGATTCTTTATGCGTGATACAGTACCATCAGCAAAGTCAGCACCCTGTAAAAAATCACCATCATCAGAAACATTCGTGTTGTCTGAAGTTGCCGACGTAGCACCTGCCGTTTTCTGACCGGAACTACCAGGCTGTGATTGTGAGATCCGATTGTCATCGACCATTACACTTCCCATCAGACGACGCTGTGCTGGTGTGGGTGGGGCATCGCCATTACTTTGTGCATATCCCGCATCAGTTTCGTTTTCTGTTGGCAGAGTGACCCCTTTATTTTCTGGACGCGTTTCTTCCCTGGCTTGTTCCTCTTCTGAATTAACGTTGTTTTTGACTTCCTCGATGCTACTGGCGACGGCTTCTTTCAGATCATCAAGATTTTTAGCCTGGGTATTCCGTGTATAGACCTCCGCTTGTGCCTTTGTGGACGCTGTTTCGGTTGCTTTTTCCTCTTCCGATGATGAAAACACCTTTGATAAAACGGCCGTCAGAATAACCACGGTAACAAAAGCAAAGACAGCAAGTATAAAGATCGCTTTTGCCTTTTTGTTTCCCTGTTTTTTACCGGAGTGGATGAAGTTTCTGTTTTGCGCGTCGGTATCCACCTCCCGGGAGTCGATTTCATCAAGTTTTTCAAACACGATATCGCTGTTATTTTTCATCGTTATTAATCTCTACTCTGGTTTCGCCTGTCAGTGTTCCGCTGGCGTTCCAGGCTCGCGGTATATGACTGTTTGTTCTGATTTCCATTACTTCTCCACCGAGGCGTAATACAAAAGCTGGTGCAATTTCATGTATCACCATGACATTTTTATCCATGTGGTAATTGACCAGTTGCTCTTTACCGTCCGGCAAGATCCTGAACACAACCGGAAGGTCAGCCGCAGCAGACCAGCGGAAGCAAGTCAGACGACCGTTATCCCAAATAGCTTCAGGTTTAATTTTCTGACTACCGCGTACCTCATAACGACCGTTAATAACATTTCCTTCAGTACAGGGGGCGACAACACGACTCCTGCCTGTCATAACGTTAGGTTTCACGGGGTCAGGTGATTTCGGATAGATGTATCGCAATAAATAAGTCGGGTTCTGGTCTGTACTGACCAACTGGATGGAGTAGATGCGTTTGTTTGTCACAATTGCGATATTGGTATCAGGTTCGGCTGCTTTGGGCCGCAGAAATATGGTGTTACCCCTGACAGCCGGATCCCAGGCTTCAGGATCACCAATAGCAAGGCCAGTATCTTCGCTCTTGATGACTTCCCCCTCTTCAAGCTCAATAAGGGTAACTTCCCCCGCTTTTGTTTTGACGATGGTCACGTCATTGGGGTTATAGACAATTTGTTGTACGCGTTTGTCAAAACCTGCTGATGCTGGCGTTTTTGCAGCATGGCAGGTCATGGTGATGCTGGATATGACCAGGGGTAAAAGGAGTTTTCGCATCATCATTTCACCACCTCTGGATCAACACGGTATGAGAGCACGTCCAGCCCGAATGGATTTATCTGGCGCTCAGCTTCAGTAGTGATCTTGTCTTTTTCCCAGACAAATTTGATGGTGGCAATCCATTGTGTTGGTGTGTAGCCAGGCGCGGGTTTGCCATCGGGATCGGTTATTGCCTTAACGAAACGGCCCTGTACCGTGTTTTCGTCAAGAAAAGTTATGGACTGGACACGAACAAGAATTTTGTAGCTCTTTTTCAGCTTATACAGCGGAGATAACGGACCGTGAATCATGTTGTTATATTCAGCGAATACAGGAGGGGCAGACATTAGTTCAACGGTATTAAGCATGTTCTGAATTGTGTACCAATCGTAACCTTCGCGGTTTTCCAGATAGCGGGTGAGAAAATAACGACTTACAGCCTCGTCATACGTACCTGAATCCTGACTGAACGGGGTGATCACATCCGTGTATCCCGTTGTTTTGTCTACGCGTAACAGAAACGGTTCTGTTGTTTTCAGCGGGGTCATACAGGCCAGGGCTACCGCCATTGCAGCCGCAGAAGCGGATGAAAGCAGGAGTGCAACGCGTGTGTTCCGCAATGAACGCTTCAGTTCGTTATCACGATCGCGTGCAAATTCTTTTGCAGCATCAAGCACGCTGGTTTCAATTTTTTTATCGAGTTCTTTTTGCGCTGGCGTTTTTCGCGCTTCACTTTTGGACTTTTTAAAATATTCTTTTAAACCCATTATTCATATCCTTTCATAATCTGGCTTACAGTAGTATTTAATTGTTCCCATTTTCCTTTTGCTTTTGGTGCTTCAGGTGGATTAGTTGCAGTACATGCAGAAAGAAATAAGCAAATTACTGCCGAAATAATATGTTTATTCATAAACTGACCTGTTGAAATGAATAAGTTTTAAAGGAGGGGTAATAATTTAATTAACCAGCCTTGATATTTCCGCCGAAACGAGAGGCTACATAATCTTTTGCTGCACCGGCTAACTCACTATTTCGGCTGCGTGCTTTTTGCGCTGTTTCATTAAAGCCTAAACCAAGTTGATTTCTTGCATTGTTTGCAGTGCCACGCATTTTTCTAATGACATCTCCGGTTGCACTTGTCAGACCGTTAATACCAACACCGCCAGTTAAGGTACTTATTAGTGTTGATATTTGAGCAAGGAGGAATTTGCCAATCAGAAAAACCAGTGCAATACAAAGGACGCTCCAGAGATTTTCAGCAATAGATTTACTGTTAGTATCGATATATTTGTCAATATAAGTAATCAGCACCTTGAATAAACATGCGTAGGCAATATTAAGGAATATATAGTTAAAACATGATCCCACCCATGCGGTAAACATATTACGTGTAGTAGGCCATGCAGAGAAAAAGATAAAGACACCGCCAATGGAAAGCAGTATGCCGACCATCATTTCAGCCATTAATAGATAGGCCGCGCAGTAAATAACAAATCCGCCGCCAGCAAGAGCGAGAGTAATGGCTTTAACAATAAAAATTATCCATGCCTCCATTGAATCAAACCAACCATCAGCTTTTTGAAAAATCCGAAATTGTTGGTTTCCCAAATCTATCAGTTTGTTAAGGAGGCCATCAATAACTGCTCCGGTACTGGCTCCGTCCTGACCAATAAGCCGGGAGGCTACTTCCTGGCCGCTTCCCTGCACGAAAGGAACGATATGGGAAAGAAACATTCCTCCGGTGGCGGTCATGGCAAAAACGAGCGTCAGAACGCCCATTCGCTTTACGGATTCCATCATCACATCATCTTTGCGGGTGTACATTACCTCCCATGCAAAGAATACACCGTAGAGAATGACGGCGGCCCCGAACAACGGGGAAACTAGTTGCATAATGGTCTGAAAATTTGTGGTCACGTTGTTCTGAATAATCGAGGATAATTCATTGAACATCGGCTGGACGATCTCGAAATTTGCTTTTGTAAAAGCGGTGTCATTTGATGCCATCATTATTACCTGCAAAAGAAAACGCCCGTCACAGGGACAGGCGTCGTTATGAGTTAATCAGAGAGATAATTCAGTTTGTACGTATATATAAAGCGTTTTCATTATCCCTTAACTGGAGGGTGTTTTTATCAATTACGCGAATAAAGTGTTTTTCTTTTCCTGCAAGCCAGTCTCCATCTCTGGTAAGGAATGAATTAGTCGTTCCGTTATACTCATTACCTTTATCATCTTGTTCCACCCATATTTGAGTATAGTAATTATCTTTCTTATCGTATTTGATAATCCACTTTTCAGGAGCGTTTCCGCTGACCGGATTTTTTTCTATATATGTTCCGGCTAATTCACCATTATCACCACCACAACCAGATAGTAAAAAAGCAAAGGCAAGGATAAAACCGCTAAGTAGTTTTTTGAACATTAGTTATCTCCTGGGTGCTATAGTTAAAATCAGCATTTTACCAAACCTTTCAGGGATATGTATATACTAAAGTGATTCTGTGGATTTCTTGTCAGTTAAGGGAAAAATTACTTTCCGTATACTTTATTAGTGCTGCTTCTTCACGTAGTTTACGTTCGTGGGCCATACGATTGATTTCTGCCTCATTCTGCGCAATTTTTAATTGCATAGCAGCAGTTTCGAGGAGTATGTTATTCTGAAGTTCTTCACGTTTTTGTGGTGTATCAGCTTTACTGAAAGCCTTTTGAGTTGCCTTTATCTTTTCTGCACTTTTTTTCAGGTCCTTACTCATAACTTCATATTTAGTTATTTCTTCAAACTTTGATTCGTACTGGCGTTTGATTCGGTCATACTCTTTTGTATCAAAACCGTATTTGGTTGCCATGCTTCGAATATCAGCATCGGTAAGCTCTCTCTGCATATCATTCCAAAAGTCTTTCATGTAGGACTCTGCGCTGCCAAAAATGGCGGAATAATCGGTTATACCCTCCAGTCGTCTTTTGGTATCGAGCACTTCTTGTTTATAAGCTTCAAGTTGGTTGGTTGCAAGATCAACCTGTTTTTTCAGTTCAGCAATCTGGTCGCTGGCCTTTTTAATCACTTCGACGGTTTTGGCTATGCTGCCGGGGTCTTCAACGATGACGCCGACAGAACTTGCCACAGAGCTATATCCCGTCAGAGTTGCACCCAGGAACAGGGCTGTCAGGGTTTTTTTCATTTAAATTCCTCTCGCTTTAAGATAGTCGGTCTTCGACCACAAACAATTGAGTGGCTGTAAAAACCGTGCACTTGGGGTCTGGCAGGGGGCGCGAGCGCTGTACCAGAGAGTATAGAAGTCAGTACCCGCTGGCGCGGGGCTTCGGCGGATAACCAGAAAAGCCACATTCAGCTACAGAGTGCCGCCTTCCATGCCGCTGAAAGCGGCATCAAATCTGTCTGGCTTCAGAGTGGTTTTGACGGCAATTTGTCTTTAAGTCGCTTCATCATGAAAGGCAGCCAGACTTCAGGAATATCGCTGTTAGCTTCCTGTATAACTTCTTCAATTTGATAAATCCCTTCGATAAACGGAGGATACCAGAGTTCAGGATCGTCAGAGCCAATTTCCTCTCTGATTTTTTCGCACAATTTAATCCCTTTCATGGAGCAGGAAATAACAGGAAGAAAATCTTCAAATCCCACCAAATCCATTTTTGCAAATACACTTGAGCCGCTTTGCTTAATAAGCATTGTGCGGCTTTCGAGCTTCAGCTTTTTAAGCTGGCGGAATTCTTTTTCTGTCAGCCCAATCTCTTTATAACCGTTGTATTTAGCATCAGGGTTAGGGAGCAGGATTTTTGTTGGTGTTTGCTGGACGAGAGCAGCGAAAATTTGACAGTTAATCGCGTCCTCCGGTGATTGACTGGTGAGCCACATCATTTCCCCCTTCATACGGCCAGCCTTGAGCGAAGCCTTGATTAAGGCCTGTGTCATTGGATAGTTACAGGGTTTCCAGAACTCTTCAACGATGGACAGCATGAGCTTACCGCCTTTCTGCATTCTCTTTTTGTAGAAAAACAGTACAGACAGAATGACTTCACACGCAGGATGATCTCGTTCGTTAACGGTTTCCAGGATAACAGTCGTGTCAAAACCGATTTTGCTGTATTTATCGGGATCGAATTTATTTTCTTCAGAGTCTGTAGCCCAGGCAAGAGCGCCATTATTCCACCATTTAGACAGACGGAGGTTCAGATCGGGGTTTTGTATACGGGATTGCAGACGAGCGAAACGTCGCTGGCGACGTTCAAGTTTCATAACCATTTCAACGGCGCGGTCGATTTCTTCAGCTTCACTATCGCTACAGTCGCTGCCATCGTTATTAACGGCACAACGTTTGACCCACTCTTTCAGGAACGCCATCAGTTCGGGATCGTCATTGTCACCGATCTGGAAGGGATTCAGACCGGAATACACACCTTCAGACAGAGAGAAATACTGCCCCCCGAACATTCTGATTGCCAGTTCCGTAGAGCGGTTGAAGTCGATCACGAACATATCAGGGTTAAAACGCTGGATAAACGCGGCAGCCATCATTTCAAATGTGGTTTTCCCCGCACCAGTGGCACCCAGCAGCATTCCGTGCCCCGCGATCATCTGGCCTGTAACATTACGCCCTGGTGCGCTGTAGTGAGTGTTGAACCAGTAAAGGCCGTCAGTCACGGTTTTCAGCGGCATTATGGCAGAGCCATCACCAATCGGATTCCCTGATTTTTTGCCGTAGCTGTGATTATGAAACGGCATCAGGCAGCAGACATTAGAGAGTGTGCGTTGTGTGGCAAGGGGGCGCAGTGTTGAGGCTGGCAGATGACTAAACCAGGCATAAGGCGCTTCAGATGCCGCGCGAACAAAACGAAATCCCCGTCCACTGGTGACAAATTCCGCCGCGACTTCAGAACCGTTATTACTGGCTTCATCCGGTGTGTTTCCGAAGACGGAAAGGACGCTGTGCCAGGAGCCAAAAACGGTATCCTGGTTGATAATAGCCTCCTGGGCCATAATGAGTTCGGTCTGTTGTGTTTTACCAGCATCATTCACGGAAGCGAGCTTGTTAAGTTGTTGATCGATTTTTTTGCTGGACTTTGATAACGAATCGGGAATAAAGGATTGCGTCAGGATAAACTCAAATGGCAGAGATAGCAGAAAGTTCCACTGACCGATACGTGTGCCTCGGGGAACATCTTTTACTATATAATTGGAACAAAACTTATTGTCGTGTCCGTTACGGTTTTTTATTTCAAGACTATCAAAGCTGAAATAAAATTTGCTATTCTTAATGCTCTCTGAAATTTTTGTCGCGGATAACGGAATCTTCTCGAAATCATGATTGAGTAAATAATTAAGATACTTTGAGCAAATATCGGAAATGCTGCCTTCACTGATCCCGAGTGTGTAAATATTGTAATCTTTAAAACCTGTTTCAATCTGCCGGATGATATCTTTTGCTTTTTTTTCACCGACATCGATATCATCATAGGGAGTGCCGATAGTGAGAATATATTCCGTTCGGAATGATTTTTCACCGTTGAAAGTTTTACAATAAAAATCACTAAGACGCTGAAGAAAAGGATTGTCAGGAAATTTATATCTGGCATCCATTGGTGATTTACGTTTTACAAAGTGTTTCCACAGAAAAATCTTTTCACTTTTACAGAGGCCAAGAAGTGTTTCTTTTTGCCCGTTAAAGTTGTTCAGAATCATATCATCTGTCAGGCTTTCATAGGGAATACCTTCAATAAGAAAAGTAAACAGCAATTTTTTATCTTCAAGCCAGATAATATTTTCATGAATATGTGAGTGATAAGGAGGAATGAATTTATTATTGATTTTCTTTATTGACATATTATTCAACCTTAAGAACGTTATTTGTACGAAATCCTTTAAGGCACAGTCCTTTAATTTTTAGCACCTTAACGGATATAGCGTTTGGGTCATCGGCACACATTTGTTTTATGGTAATCATTACGCCGATAATGACGGAGGGAATAATAAGCCCGTAAAAACCAATAGTCAGTACGCCGATAAAAAAGGATATCAGAAGTGCCAGAAAACACAGAATAAAAGGAATCAGCGGTATTCCTCTGATCATGGCAGGACGATTAAGGCCATTGTAGGTAAGATAGGAGGTATTAAGTTCTTCGGCTGCTTGAATTTCTTCTTTATCCAATTGTTGATCCTCATGATGAACCGGAATACATCACGTATTCCGGTAATTAAGTGAATTATTTGAAAATCTGGTAGCAGACTTCAGCTGCCCCTACACAACCACCCGCAATTGCGGCGTACATCAGTGATTTGAGCACACCAGACCAGGCAGCCATTTCTGTGTATGCCTGGAATACTGTCCAGAGAATGTGTAAAAGGGCCACAGCACCAACAAAACCATAGGCCCAGATGCGCAATTCACCTATAAAAGTTGTGCCCTTATCAAGACCGCCAATACCAGCCATAGCCGGATTTGAGGCAATAAAGGCACAAATAACAAATAAAAATAACGTTCTGTATAATTTAATAGATTGATGCACGGTTTTCTCCGTAATTGATTAACATTAATTTAATAACTGTGTGGAAAAGAACGAGGAATTTAAATTAATAGCAGAGTTACTCACTCCTTAAAAACGTGTGTTCTGAAATCGCCAAAAACATCCCATTTATCATGGTTATCATTTGATATCATAAAAGGGCGTGTTTCTTCCGAAAGTGATTTTATTGACGGAATATCATAGCGAGTATGTATTCCAGCTTTTTCCTCAATTATATCTATATAACTTTTGCCATTGCTTTCTTTTACATAACCCCGTTTGTTATTACCAGAGTAATAACAACTCATAGCGTCACGTAGTATCTTTTGTTGGTCTCCTCCTTTTGTGTTGTATTTATCCCAGCACGTTTTCAGCACTGCCGCAGCAGCACGAATATTTGTACAGGGAGAAAAAACAGATTCATGAGTCAAATTTAAATTCTGGAAATTACGACTGTTTATCTGCCCCAGACCGGCACTGAAATTTTTTTTGTCGGCAGTCAGTTTTTTTGCGTGATTGACAGCTTCCTCTTTAGTCGAAAAATATTTACTGCTTCCGTCAGTGACATTTGCGATAGCGTAGGGATTTCCACCGGATTCAGTCATAATAATTGCGTGCATAGTGTCAGGTGAAACACCAGGCGCACACTGACTGATCAGTGTCATAAGTACAGTTGCGGATATAGACATTTTGGGACAGGTAGCGAAAAAATTAATTTGAATTACGATGCTTATATGCATCCTGTTTATAGTAAAGCTTGACATACTCCACGCACTGAACGGCATGGAACATGTCAAAGAAGGAGTAAATTAACGTTTTGAACAGGTAACGTTTTTTCGTAAGCAGGTATCTTCTATTTCTTGCTCATCCCGAATCGTCAATTTTTTACCGGATAACAGTCGGTCAAATAGCTCCTGTTTCACATCTGGATAATAACTTGTCAGAACAATCAGGAATTGAATTGTCTCGCGATCTATTATCATTTGATCACTCAAAGGTGTGGGAATAATACGCGCGACAATATCGATAAATATGACTATATTGACCAGCAAAGCCAAAGAAAAAGCAATTATAAATATGTAGAAGAAACTTGCGTTATTATTAATTAGGAAATAGCCGATCAATGGATAAAGTGCTGTAATGCTGAATAGAACAACAAGGCGTATGAATCTCTGTCTCTTCCATAGTTTGTGGTGTTCATCAATGATACGGTTAATAGTGTTAACATCACATTTCTTAATGAAATCTTTGTGCTCCATGTCATTTTCCTCAAACAGGGGGGATTTTCTAGTAGGATAACTTTCGGAAAATATCGCTTTAACATTATCGGTCTTCGACCACAAACAACCGAGTGGCTGTAAATTCCGTGCGGTTGGGCTTAGCAGGGGGCGCGAGCGCAGTTCCAGAGAATATAGAAGACAGAACCCGCTGGTGCGGGGCTTCGGCGGATAACCAGTGAAGCAACATTTAGCTACAGAGTGCCGCCTTACATGCCGCTGGCGCGGCATCTCACGACCTCAACGAAAGCGCCCTGTATTAATTGCTTTCCTGATTACAGCGATTTCGTTGTTAAGCGACTCAGTTGAACGGTTAATCAGCCCGGATTTTGCCAGTCCATAAATAACGAGCAGTGTGTCGTGTGTCAATTGCAACTCTGTTTTATACTCAGGTCTTTCCCGATATAGCCAGGGAGAACTTAAGGCTTTTTTAACATAATAAAAATAAGTTGTTTTCTTTTTTGATGGAATATGACGTAACTGACGTAGTTTTTTCAAGTTGGCTTTTGCTTGTGACATGACATGTTAATCTGTTTCATTATTTTATGATGTAAATATTTCCATCATCACACTTAAAATTTTTTCCAATCTTTTCACAGTGTGATTCGGTCCATTGTTGCCATTCTTTATTTTGTTCTTGTTTTTTTACAAGAACAACGAGCATTGTGATTAGCATTGCGATTGAAATTCCTACTAAAATGCCATGATGAAAACCGTCGGAATATGAATCTGACATGTGTGCTATTTCTCCATTACAGGCTAAGGATTAGTTTAACGTTCGTGCAGTATAGCGAGCCAATCCGTCAGGATTTAGATATGTTTTTCAGACACAGTTAATCCCCCTTTGCAGGGAATCAATTTTATATTTTGATAAAGGGAATTAACGATGGTGAAAATTGTAAAAATGAGTCGTTACCTGTCAGATGGCGCGGCACGTCACTCTATACGTAGCCCACACTGAACACTGTCAGCAAGTGCTGTTTTTTTGCACGCAATTATCCTCCTTATGCCAGGGCTTCAGGCAGTTACCGCTGTCCGGGGTTGTTAAAGAGCACGCAAACAACACCTTGTGCGGAGCGTTTGCAGGATAGTTTAAAACTTCAACATGGATACTTTAATTTAGAATAAATGATCATTCAAATGGCAATAATCGATCTGATGTATCGCAATGATGCAAATAAAAAGAATAAAATTCTATATGAGATCTGTTTTTCGGGATAACAGATCGTAAAAGTGATCAATCACGATCTAGTATTCTGAAAAAGTGATCTGTGGCGGATAAAAATTCTTTTTCATAACCCTGTTGCCTGTGTCAGATGCGTGGATTTGACGGGGATGTGCGGAACGAGTGTCATCAGAAACACTTTTCAAATCGAGGGGCTAAAGGTATATTAAGCGGCATTCAGAGTTGATCGTCTTTGATCCTCGCTTAAAATTTTCAGGTTATAGAGATGTGTTCCCCGTCTGGGGGAGATAAAGGTAGAGTGCGCCATAAGGCATTCAGGAGAGATGGCAGGTACGGAGAGTAAGTCAGAAGACTGAAGATGTTCCGGAAGCCATAAAAGGAAAACCCCCATAATCTTTCTCGAATCTTGGCGGAGCCGAAAAGATTAATGGGGGTCTCACAGAATACGGGAAAAGTATAATGAAACCGTACCAGAGATTCAACCCTGTGCAGTGTATAAATACACGGCACAACCGCTCCGCCATAAGCGACAGCTTGTGGCGGCCCTGAACCAGACCTCATTTACTGAAAGCACATACCGTCAGGTAAAGAACCCGAATCCGGTCTTCACACCCCGTGAAGATGCCGGAACGCTGAAGTTCTGCGAAAAACTGATGGAAAAGGCCGTGGGCTTCACCTCCCGTTTTGATTTTGCCGCGCATGTGGCGTATGCACGTTCGCGCGGCCTGCGCCGGCGTATGCCGCCAGCGCTGCGTCGCCGGGCTATAGATGCGCTGTTACAGGGCATGTGTTTCCACTATGACCCGCTGGCCAACCGAGTCCAGTGCTCCATCACCACTCTGGCTATTGAGTGCGGACTGGCGACGGAATCTGATGCCGGAAAACTATCTATTACCCGTGCTACTCGCGCCCTGAAGTTCCTGGCCGAATTGGAGCTGATTACGTATCAGACGGAATATGACCCGCTCATTGGTTGCAATATTCCCACCGACATTACATTTACTACTGCGCTGTTTGCTGCTCTCGATGTGTCAGAAGATGCGGTGGCGGCCGCACGCCGTAGTCGTGTGGAGTGGGAAAACAGACAACGCAAAAAGCAGGGATTGGATGCCCTGGGACTGGATGAATTGATAGCAAAAGCCTGGCGTTTTGTGCGTGAGCGTTTCCGTAGTTACCAGGCCGAGCGGAAGGCTCACGGCATGAAACGTGCTCGTGCACGTCGTGATGCGGATAGAACTCGTCAGGACATCGCCACTCTGGTAAAACGGCAGCTAACGAGGGAAATCGCGGAAGGGCGTTTCCGCGGAAGCCTGGAGGCCGTGAAGCGCGAAATCGACCGTCGCGTGAAGGAACGCATGATAATGTCGCGGAACAACAACTACACACGGCTGGCCACTGCCTCACCCTGAATTTGACCTCATCTGAATAATCCGGCCTGCGCCGGAGGCTTCCGCACGTCTGAAGCCCGGCGACGCACAAAAAAGCAGCACTGCACACAAAAAACAGCCTCATCATCTGCCTTCCGGCTCGCCATGCTCCCCCTGTTTTTTACGCAAAACACGCCTCACAGACAGGGAATTCTGCTTATCCACATTTAACTGCAAGGGACTTCTCCATAAGGTTACAACCGTTCATACCATAAAGCGCCAGCCGCAGGCGTTACAGGGTGCAATGTTTCTTTTAAACCCCAGTACTGTATTTCCTTTAAACTACTTAATTACTTCCATTTAAAAAGAAAACCTATTCAGTGCCTGTCCTGTGGACAGACAAATATGCACCTCCCACGCTAACGCGCGGGCCCCAAACCTCACCGTTCTGAAACCACAGCAAAAAAACATCAGGAATAAAAAACACCACACAAACGTAGCATCGTGCCCACCCCTCATAACTGAAAAGCGCCGCCGCCCCCGCCCGAAGGGCGGGAACAACATCGCTTTTAATTATGAATGTTGTAACTATACTCCATCATGGCTGTTAGTGTTCTGGCTGGAAGTCCTCAGTACACGCTCGTAAGCGGCCCTCACGGCCCGCTAACGCGGAGATACGCCCCGACTGCGGGTAAACCCTTGTCGGGACCACTCCGACCGCGCACAGAAGCTATTTCATGACTGAAAGCAGGTATGGCTTAGCAGGATGGGGATTGGATAGGCGAAATCTATCAATCAGTACCGGCTTACGCCGGGCTTCGGCGGTCTTACTCCAGTATCATATGCAACAACGGAGTGCCGCCTTCCATGCCGCTGGCGCGGCATATTTAGTGTGTATTATTACGCAATATTGTTTATCAGACTGACAGTTCTCAAAATTGCCCTAAAAAAGCCAGTAACGCTCGCCGCAGCCCCAGCGACCGAACGTTAGTGAGCGAGTGGGCGAGGAAGCGAAAGAGTACCTAGTCTGAATTGCGCACATACGCACAGAATCATATAGTAAAACACTATATGATTTTTATATTCCTTAGGAGACTAAAAAATGCCGCTGATTGAATACATTAATAGATACTACAGAGGGAATCAGGCATCATTTGCCAGGCTGACCGGAGTTCAACCAGCACAGGTAACACAATGGATCAACAAAGGATTTATTGTAGTCAACCATATACTGTACAGTCCTCGCCGCAAACTTGGCATTTAATTTAGGGAGAGTGGTGTGAAATTATGGAGTATTCATCACACTGCGGCTAATCTGCAAGATTTTAAAGTGAGTAATAAAACACACTATTTATTAACGGTTGGTCTTCCGGCCTTAGGACTGTTTTTCCTTATATCATCAAACAGCATCCGGCATTCTTCTGCTGATACCAGACGTAACGCTGCCAGTGCCGCCCTGATAACTTCAGCACGGCTTGCACCGTACTCGTTCTGGAACGCTTGCGCTGTATTGAGATCATCATCTGTCATTGTCAGATTTATACGCGTTACTGCGGATGCCGATGCCGGTTTTTGTGCCGCAGAGCTTACAAACTGGCGCAAATCCAGAGGCTTAATTTCCTGATCTATTTTCTTGGGGAGCTTTGCCATAAGGTATCCTGTTTTTTGTAAAGTGTGTAATTATACACACATTTTATGACTGGAAAAGTTCCAGCACTTATGTGCCGTACATTACTAGGCCACTTGCAAGAAGAAACATGACTGCATCATGAAAAGATTGTGCCCGTCATGTTTCCTGGTGTAACAATACACACTATTATTGTTCCGAGCAGCCTATTTATCCGTATACAGTATTTTGGAGATAGGAATACTTTTATTTAATGTGTAATAATACACATTAAATAATATCCGTTTCTTTTAACAGTAACTCAACCTCTCCACGGGCTTTGTTTCCCCGTTTATCATCGTATTCATGTACGCCCATACCACAGTTATAGGCTTTTTTATGCGCTGTTCGCATATAAATGCGCTGACGGGGAACTGGAAGCCAGTCAGGATCATCATTAAGTTGTTTGCGCAGTTCTGACGCTTCGCTGTCTGACGGATTAGTTGAGCACTTATTCAGGACAATCCATGCTTTCATTGACGGATTGACTCCGGCCTGTGCTGTTTTAATGTCGAAAACCAGTCGTCCCAGTGTGTTGATCTCTATGCCAGATCCTGGCTCCACAAATGTGAACAAAATATCAGCACAACTCAGTGCCTTAACGAATGCCGGGGATTTCATACCAGGCGTATCGACGAACACATAATCAAAACGTGCGGCCAGTTTTTGCACCATCGCTGGAATATCTGTGTAGCATTCAAAATACGGTATTTCAGACAGTCGGGCGTTAGTTTTACGTTCTTCGATGAAGTCCTTGATGCTTCCCTGCGAGTCTGTTTCCAGGAAACAGGCTGTTTTCCCTTTTCTGATGACACACACACATAAGGAGCAAAGTACAGTACTTTTTCCTATGCCGCCTTTATGCCCTGCAACAGTAATGATTTTTCCCATCACAAAATCCTCCCGATTAATGGTGTGTATTAATACACAATTTGCTGAGTGTGGAGTATATCTGCACTATTGCGTGCTGGCAAGAACTTTATAGTGTGTATTGATGTGTAATATTATTTTGTACAGACAGAGGCGATCGCGCTAACTGCGGCAGGTACGTTCGTCAGCGGCTGCGCCGCGCTTTAGGGCGATGTGGTTCTGCCGCACTAGACGCACATTTTGTCACTTTAAAGAGACATTTTTCTTGAACTGGTGTCACTTATAAGAGACAATGTGCACAGGTTAAGGGAATGAGGGCGGCAAGATGCCTTACACGGCGAAACGATATCAGACAGAAAACGGTGAGGTTCCATACACCGACTGGATGAAAAAATTAAGACGTAAAGACCAGACCGCAGCGTTAAAGGTGGATTCCAGAATTGCCCGCGCTATGGGCGGAAATTTTGGAGATCATAAATTCGAAAGGGACGGTGTCTGGGAATTACGAGTTGATTACGGTCCTGGTTACAGGGTTTATTATTCAATCGAAGATGGCGAAATAATTCTTCTGCTCATTGGAGGGAATAAAAAAACTCAGACAGCCGATTTAGATAAAGCCGTTAGTTATCTGCAAGATTTTAAAAAGAGGTCAAAAAAATGACAGCCACCAAAAATGTGAAGTCGCAGAAAAATGATTATCCGGCATCCGTTGATCACAATGCCGCCATGATTGAAGAATTGCGCGCAGATCCTGATTATGCAAATGCTTATCTTGCTAATGCCCTAGAAGAGATAAACGAGCCTGGTGGTTTAGGCGGTTTTCTTGTTGCGCTACGTCAGGTAATCGAGGCGCGAGGGGGCATTTCCGAAGCTGCCAGGAAATCTGGCCTTGCCCGTCAGAGTATTTACCGCGCATTATCCCCCAACGGTAACCCGACCATCACAACACTTGCACAACTTACATCGGTAGCCGGATTACAGTTCACTCTCAGTAAATCCAGCCACTAATCTCTCCAGTTCCCCCTAAGCGGGGGAATTTCCTCATGTCTGCAAAAAATCATCAAACCCACAGTTGTCCCGACAGGTGTTCACTGGTATTTATCGCGGGGAACAAAGCTACCGGACGGATGGAAACATGTGTATTTCTGTGTGTCCCTGCGTAATCCGGTAATTTGTGTGTTTAAAGCTAATGTACGCATACATTAGCTTTAAACCTGTTTTCCCGTCGTTATCGGGGGCAGCTTGGAAAATAAACGCGTTAAGATTATTTTTTAGCCACATAACTTTTGGGAATTGCCAAAATGGCGGGACAACTGCGTTTTTGGTGTCCGAAATCGTACAATTGCGTGCTGGCAATAAAATTATGATGTGTATTAATACGTAACATTGTTTTATGCAGACAGAAGAGTTGCGCCCGTAGCTCGCTGGCGCTCACACGCGCAGTACAGCGCCCCGTCCAGGGTTTCCCTGGACGGCGTAAACTCGCTGGCGCTCGCGCTAACTGCGGCATTCTGCGGCGCAAATCAGCGTCATCGCTGTCTGTGAGTCAGTCGGGCTTAGCAGGGCGGGAAAGTGGCCCGGGTTCCGGTTGGTAACGGTAGCGGCGTTGCCGCGCCCCGGGGCGATGTGGCACCTGTGCTACCCTGGTATTTTCGTTCGCCCCTTCCATCCGCTGGCGCGGATAAAAAGCGTGATAATTGTCAAATAATTTACCGTTTTTCAGGCCAGAAACCTTGACAATACATCTAAATAGATGTATTGTTATTTCATCGAAAGGAGATTGGCTCCTTTCCTTCTGAAGTCCAAACGGACAGGAGATTTAAAAAATGAATATCCAGGAAGCGTTAAATGTTTTTGGTTTATCCGGCGAGTTAACGGAAAAAGATATTAAATCCGCATACAAAAAAGCCGCTTTAAAATATCATCCCGATCGCAACCCGTTGGGCGCTGAACTGATGAAAGCGGTAAATGCAGCTTTTGATTTTTTGATGGCGAATCTGGACAAAATTAATCAGTACCAGAGCACCGAAAAAAGTGCAATATATAACTACGGTGACGACCTGGAAAAAGTATTAAACGTTCTTTCTGGTTTGTCTGGTCTGGTATTTGAAGTCATAGGTAATTGGGTCTGGATTAGTGGCGAAACCATTACGCATAAGGAAACTTTGAAAGAAATCGGCTGTAAATGGGCACCAAAAAAGAAACAATGGTTTTATCGCCCGGATGAGCATAAAAGTTACTGGAATCGTGAAGAACACACGATAGAAGAAATTCGCGCAAAGTACGGTACGACCGGACAGCGCAAGGCGACAGGGTGGCAACGCGTGGAAACCAGAGCGTAACCAGAACGGGGGCGAGATGCCCCCGATATCACAGCCAGCCCGTCTTTTGAGGCACCAAAAAGACGGGAACAGCCGCCACATAGCAAAAAGGGAAACAGATGAACTCTTTTTTTGAAAAATATCACCCTGTCTTTGAAGTTGTCTGCCGTATCCTGGGGAACGGCTGGCGCGTGAACAAACTTGATGACTGTTCGTCTCGTATAAAACTGACGTCACCGCAGTTTAAAAATTACTCCGTGCATATTCGGATGGAGAAAGACCGATTTTCTGTTGTAGGGGGTGTGGATAGTCGTTCCTGGCGTAGTCCGTATCATGTTTGCACGTTATCCTGGAAGCGGAATCCCATTGATATAGCAGCCGATATCGAGCGAAAAATTCTGGTAAATGCCTCGCAGGAGGTGTTGCAGGCGATTGAGTATGAGAAACGCCAGGCAGCAAAAAAGGACGAAATTCTGATCCTGAAAGGTATGTTATCGCAACTTGTCCAGCTTGAAAGCTGGTATGGGGCAGTGACAGGCTTTAAAGTTGAAAACGGATTGAACGGTAAAGTCACTGAACAGGGCGACTGTTATGATTTGCAGATTCGGGGCTTGAATATAGATCAACTTGTTAAAATTACAGGATATTTGAAACAGGTATGAGAAAAAACAAAGGGCGATTGACTTATTATCTTGAAATGATTGATAAAAAATACCATTTTGAAAAAAAAATCAGCAGTTATTCAAAGGAGTACACAGAAGGAAAAACTAAAACAACAAAGAGAACGTTAAGCGAACTGGTTTTTAATGAAAATGAAGTTGGGGCAATAGATTTTACAAAAAATGGTTTAAGACCTGTTGATAAGAATATTCTCTTAACCATGATGAAAGAATATAAGGAGAGTGAAACATGACAATTGAAAATACACCGGAAAACATAAAGAAATTACGTAAAAAAATTGGCCTTACTCAGACAGAGTGCGGTGAAATTTTTGGTGTAGGATTAAGTACATGGCAGAAAAAGGAAGCTAAAACCCACAACCAGTTAAATTTATCCAAAGGTGAATTTGAGTATCTGTTATTACTTGCAGGGGAACACCCTGAATACGTCCTTTGTAAAAGGGGGTAAAATGACGCACAACGAAATTAATGAACAATTGCGCCCGTAGTTCGCTGACGCTCACACGCGCAGTACAGCGCCCCGTCCAGGGAAACCCAGGACGGCGTAAACTCGCTGGCGCTCGCGCTAACTGCGGCATTCTGCGGCGCAAATCAGCGTCATCGCTGTCTGTGAGTCAGTCGGGCTTAGCAGGGCGGGAAAGTGGCCCGGGTTCCGGTTGGTAACGGTAGCGGCGTTGCCGCGCCCCGGGGCGATGTGGCACCTGTGCTACCCTGGTATTTTCGTTCGCCCCTTCCATCCGCTGGCGCGGATAAAAAGCGTGACAATCATCAAATAATTTACCGTTTTTTCAGACCAGAAACCTTGATAATACATCTAAATAGATGTATTATTATTTCATCGAAAGGGGAGTGACTCCTTTCCTTCTTAAGTCCAAACGGACAGGAGATTAAAATGAAAAAAGAACATATTAGTGGGTGCACAGAGTTAATTTTTGGAGCGGTATCAGATAAAATTCAGATAAAAAGTAGAAAACTTAAAAGAAGATGTAATGACCTTATCGAAAAAGAAAGACCAAGTAGAATATTCAAGTTTACAAACTTTTTAAATTGTGGGGTACAACATTTATTTGTACTTCATAGAATGAAAACAAAAATCCCATATAAAACGAAAGATGATATAAAGAAATTTACTGGGGGAATAATAACTGGTAGTAAGTTTATAGGTGTTATAGTTGTTGACCTGGAGGAAGAAAAATTATTTGTGTATCAATATAGCCTGAATAATAGAATTAAAAGAAAATTCAGAGTATATATGGAAATAAAAAACGACAGTCCTGTAAAAGCAATAACTCAATTCACAAAGGTAAATATATGGTATTGGGATGAAGTGTTGAAAACGTTAATGAATAAATTGTAACATATAAGGCGGGGAGTCCCGCCTTTACTTTGTGGAGTTATATTCATGAGTAAAATTTTATTTGATCCAGAAAATATGAGTATAGATGAAATGACCAAGGAGATTCATCTACTGCGTAACTCACGTGATCTGGCGCTTGAACTGGTGTTCAGCTATCCAGAGGCAAAAGCCGCAGAAAAAATTGTACTGAATGATGAAGAAATCAGTCTTTTGAAAGCGAAACTCCCCGAGCACCATTTTCAATGGTTGTCAGGAGACGGTGCGCCTGTAACAGTTGAACGATTAGGCGATTTTGCAGATCTTGCCGACGATTTTAGTATTCTGGCCGGAGAGATAGATCCAGAACTGGAAGAACCACTGGAAGAAGTTATATCCCGTGAACCAGGTAGTTTTGTACTGTGTTTAATCAATGACCAGGAGAGTTGATTGCTGATTTTACTGGATGCCGCGTCAGCGGCATGTAAGGCGGTGCGCTGTGGTTACATGTGGAACAGGAGTAAAACCGCCGAAGCCCGGCGTAAGCCGGTACTGATTGATAGATTTCGCCTATCCAATCCCCGCCCTGCTAAGCCATACACATTATCAGCGATGACAGAGCTTCTGTGCGCGGTCGGAGTGGTCCCGACGAGGGTTTACCCGAAGTTGGGGCGTATCTCCGCGTTAGCGGGCCGTCAGGGCCGCTTACGAGCGTGTAGGGCAGAGTTTCAGTGACGTTGTAACGGCAGATTAATATTGCATTGCCGGTGTGAAATCAGACCATTGTTCAATTTCAAATCCGAATTTTCTTAGAGTAGTTGTCATGTTGCTTTAACATTGTCAGTCTTCGACCAGAAACAATCGAGTGGCTGTTGGTTTCGTGCGTTTTTGGCTTAGCAGGGGGCGCGAGCGCTGTTCCTCAGAATATAGAGTTCAGCACCCGCTAGCGCGGGGCTTCGGCGGATAACCAGCGAAGCCACATTTTAGCTACAGAGTGCCGCCTTACATGCCGCTAAAGCGGCATTTTAAACATCAGGTCAGGAGCTTATATAGAAAGAATCCCCACATTGTGAATTGTAGTAGGGTGCTAATAATTAATGCCGCGCTACAATAAAACTTAAACGATTTTACGCTCTTATTGAAAGCGTCATTAATTGCACTTTCCAGGTTAGTTGTTATGCTTTTTCTTTTTTCATCCGCTAACTTGATCTCTTTTACATAATCATGCAGAGCTTTTTTATTTATATCATATAGTTCGGTTTCTATATTGCTTATTATTTTATTTACGTTGTCTATTGTTTCTGTTGTTTTTTCAGCAACTTTTGTAATGTTTAATTGAAGTTCTTTTGCACTTTCTGCTAATTTCTCTGTTGCATTAATTCGAGCTTCTTCCAGAGAACCTTTAATTTCTCCTTTGCTTTCCTGAAATTCGTCATGAAGTGCTACTGCTGCATGTTGTAGTTCTGACGTTTTTTCGTCAATAGCGTCAGGTAATGCGTTGATTGCATCTCTTATTGAAGATATGTCATGAGATAATCTTTCAGTAGCTATTTGATTACTGTTTTTAAGTTGTGTTAGTGCATGTTCGAGTATTTTTTCATGCATTAGTACTATGCTTAAAACAGGATCGTCCTTACTTATTTTTAATCTGGTTTCTTTAAAAATATCAGAAATAATGTTTTCAATATTAAAGGATTTATCATTAATCATAACTTGTCCTCATGCATATAACAGCCCATAAGGGCTGTTATATAATCACTTATGCTTCTGTGTGCTGCATGTTATAGATTGAGTCAAGCTGCACATATATATCGTTAAAAACTCGCTTGAGACGAGATTTAGCCATTAATCCAAAACATTCTGATTCAAGGGCTTCTTTTAATGTTAGTGATTTTTCGGTTAAATTTTTGATGTCAGAAGCAAAGGCATCGCTTTTTCTGTCCTGAATAACCACAACTCCAGCGATGATATCCTTATTTTTTTCAATGAATTTAGTTTTAATTAAAGGAATGTTTTCAAGTGCTGGTACACCCTGAAATTCATTAATCCATACTATTATTTTTACTTTTGTTCCTTTTACTAGTTTAACAAGATCTTCAAAACCTTCTATTGTATCTGCTTGTGCCTGACCGCCAACAATAATAGTATGGATATAAACTTCTTGTTCAACTTCGTTAAACATATCCATTACACAGTTGTCATTGAAATACTGAATTAATGGTAAAAATGTAGATGCACCATTATCAATGACAAATGTATTTTGACCATTAGTTAGCATTGATTCGAACATTGGATCGAATTTAGATTGGACTACTTTGCTGTTTTCTGTGATTTGTATTAAATCAGCATTTAATCTTTTTACTTTAACTGTAGTTGTATTTACAGGATCTGTGTCGCCTACAACGACGTTATCCATGTTTTTTTCATCAATAAAGTATTGTGCTAGTATTGCCGTTGTAAATGATTTTCCTACACCGCCTTTTCCTTGAAGGATAAAATTTATTGAATTTTTCATTTATGATACACCTTTACTTAAAGATATTTGTTTATAAATTTTTCATTTGTTGCGCTTGGATCGTGATCTATTTCGTTTTTGTTCTCGCTGATTGTTGAAAAAAATCCTTTTACGCCCCCTCTTTGTTTGTTGTCTTCATCTGTTTTTTTTTCAATCATATTGGCGCTTTTTTTTAGGTCTTTTTGTCCAGTGCATTTTTTTTGCCTTTTTTTGGCCCTCTCGGTCATGTTTATATAAGTCTTTTGGGCTAGTTCTGTCTTGGTGTTGTTGTTTATGTAATCTGTTATTTGCTCCCATGTATAATAGCTTTTTGCTTCAAGTATGTTCGATAAATACATATTGAAGACAGCCTGTTTTGATTTTGAATTTGTTTCTTTTATCGCCTCGCATATTGGAGATAATAAACTATCGATCTTTTTCATTTGTTATATATCCTCTCTTATTACCTCCTACATTGGCACAATATTTTATTCAAATCAATTTGCTTTTTGTTTGTGTGGGTGATTATGTGGGTTGTTTTGTGGGTTGTCAACATGTTTGTAGGCTTTTTTGTGGGTTTAAGTGTGGGTTGTTTTGTGGGTTGGTTGCGTTTGTGTGTGGGTGATTATGTAGGTTGTTTTGTAGGCTGTGATTCGTCGAGTTGATCTTCTCCTAAAATACAGGCACGATAGCGATGTATACACGGAATAAATTCCGGTATAATCGACGTGCTTAGGGGGGATCCCCTAATACCCCCGGTCTATCTCTACAACCAGGTCGCTATATGGAGGTTCTACGAACCATGAAAAAACGAAACAAAGGGGCAAAAAGTACAGATTCGATCTCGAATGTGGAGAGGAAGCATGTGATATCACTGCGATTGACTGATGAAGAGTATCTGCCATTTCATGAGTATTTAACATCGCTTGAAGTCAGTCGTAGTGAGTTTTTTCGGATGGTTATATTGAATCGTCTGGGTGATATTCCGACTTTGAAACAAAAACGCCCACCTGATTACAGAGAATTACTAAGACTGTTTAATAAGTCAAGCAATAATATTAATCAAATAGCTAAGAAAATTAATACAGAATATCGGAATGGTTTTATTTCTGAAAATACTTATTTACGCTATCTTAATGTACTGATCAATATTCGCGATGCATTTGTTGCAGGAATTGATAAATGTTAATTAGAATCAGCGGTGGAAATAGCGGGGTATGTGAATACCTTGAAAAAGGTTATAAGCAAGGCAGGGAATATACCCGCGATGAAATTGACAATCGTCTGGTTCTTGATGGTGATTTGGCGTTGACTGAATCAGTAATTGACGCTATACCTGATAATGGTCAGGATCGTTACCTGCATATTACATTATCCTTTTTTGAAGATGAACTTCCTGAAGCTAAGTTACATGATATTGTTCAGGAATTTAAATCCCTCCTGATGGAGGCTTATCATGAAGATGAATTTAATTTTTATGCAGAAGCACATCTTCCCAAAATAAAACAGATGCCAGATCATAAAACAGGCAATATGATAGAGCGTAAGCCTCATATTCACATTGTGATCCCTGAAATTAATATGATTACAGGGAATAAACTCAATCCAGTAGGAATGGTTGAACACTATATAAAGTATTTTGATTCAATACAGGAGCACATCAATAATAAATATAATCTCGTTTCTCCTAAAGATGGTGTCAGGGTCAGTGACCATAACCATGCCAATGTATTATCCAGGGCTAAAGGGGATTTTTATCGGGAACGGCATAGTGAGTTTAAACGCACTGTTTTTGATGCGCTGGACACAGAAAATATCCGAACAGAAAAACAATTCGTTGATTATCTTTCCCGTTTTGGTGAGGTTAAGGAGTATAATAAGGGGAAATCTAATTGCTACTTTGGTGTGAAGCTTGAAGGCGACGCTAAATTTACTAGACTTAAAAGCCCTTTATTTTCGCAGCAGTATATATCTGATCGTACTATACCACTTGTAAAACCCACAAAGACGCAGATTGAGAACCGTCTGAAAGAGTGGAAGAGTTCAGTCAGTCATGAGATAAAACATATTCATCCGGCAGGGCAAAAAATTCGTAAAGAATATGCAGCACTTGCTGGTGAAGATAAGCAAATGTATCTGAAAAAGGTAATTAATCGTTATGACGAAAAACACAACCTTCAAAGACAGGACAGACGACAGAATAGTGACCAGCCCGGTGTTAAATACAATACCGGAAAGTCTGTATCCGGTAAGACAATCGGATTGCCACGTCTGCCAACACGCGAACTGGTTTACGGACTTCACGGAAGATCAGATGGGAAAAGCATTAATAAATCTCAGTTGTTATTGCAGCAAAATGAATACGGTCATTTATCAGAGACTGGACGACAAGAAGTCGATCCAGATCGATATGTGCGACGGTTGCAGGATAGAGCAGGAAGAAGAGTAGTTCAGTCACCGCTTGAATCAAAGATTAAAGCAGTGATTCAGCGCAATGATGATTTACCTTTTTTAAAACAAATTCGTACAGAAATTAATGCTGAACGTTATTTGTCCAATCTGCAAACACGTTTTAACATCGACCCATCGAAGCATACTGTTACCTATGCACCGGATGGTTCTCCGCGTTTCAGGGTTGGCAATCGAAATATGAATGCCAGTGATTTTTTAACTAAACATCTCAATCTTGAATGGGATGAAGCAAAAGAGGTATTACTTGATATCTGGCAGGATCAGAAAGATAACAAACCTTTTGATGCTGTTATTACCCGTGTATTTCTCACTCGTCAACAGGCAAAAGAAAGATTTATTTGTTTAAATGAACATAAAGGTTGGGTAAATAATGAGATTAAATATAAGCATAATGATAATATAGCGACCTACAGGGCAGAAATCAGAGGGCTTCTGGCTATAAGGAACAAGCAAGAACGGGAGGTTGCTAGAGGTTACATTATATTTAAAAAACTCGAAAGAGAGCGTGAAATAAACTCAATTCGAAAAGCATGTTTTCGCGAAATAAACTCATACTATCACCGTTGGAATCCAGACAGGAGATATGATATGGCTTTAGGTGATTCTTTAAAAAAGATAATTCGTAATCCGGTTGATGGAAACAGCATTTCTTCCGGTAATGAAAAGGAAGTTTTCAGTGTAGTTAAGCGAGTACAGCAATCCCAGCAAGTTCAGGATTACGTAAAACGTGAACTAACCGATCTTGTTCCTCATAAGGTCAGCCCAAAAGAAACGCGTTACCTTGATCCGAAGACAACACAAACTGTTTTCACTGATAAAGGAAATCATGTTCGTGTAAATGGTGAAATCACCCAGGATAAAGCTGAAGCAGCGCTTCTTTATGCAAAAGAGAAATTTGGCGGGATGCTGAAACTCAATGGCTCGGAAGAATTTAAGGTGGCCTGTGCAATGGCGGCAGCCGAGAAGGGGATGAATGTTATTCTGCGACCTGAAAAATATCATGAAATGATGCAGGTTCGCCTCCAGGAACTGAAAGCTGAACATGGCCATGAAAACAGCGTTGAGGCAGAACGTCAGCAACAAGTAGCTGGACAGAAACCGGAGCAGGAACTGGAAAAGAGAACAGAGCAGGTTAATTCGGTTGAGAAAGACACCCAGACTAAGGAAAGAGCGGTGGAAGTGGCAGAATCTGTACGCAATGATGATAAATCGCGTGATGCAGTGCCAGAACAGCCTGTTAAGTCAGAAACTGTTTCTCAAAAATCCACGTCTGAAACCTCCGTGGTACAGGAAGCGGAAAAACAGGAGTCTGTGCAGCAGAATGTTTCGGCTAAGTCTGAAGAACGCGAGCAGCAGCCACAAGAATCACAGCAACAGAAACCTGTAACAGAGAAAGACGTGGCTACTGGTCAGGAGAAACAGACCGGAAATGAGCAAAGCAAAGAATCAGCGTTAACCACTGAAAATCCCCAGCAGCAGAATAACGCATCGCTACAGCAGCTACAGGAAGAGGCAAAAGTTATTGCCAGCCAGCACAAGGAAGCCCAGCGTTTACTGCATGAAGCTGTAGAAAATGGTGCGCCGAAAGAAGAGGTTGATCTTCTTTCGAAAGGGGTTAACAGTATTTCGGCTCGTGCTCAGACGATTAATGAACAGATTAAAGCCTTTGAGGAACAACAAGGGAAGAAAAAAGCTAAATCAGTCGAGGAAAAGAACGAGAATACTACAGAAAAGAAAAAGCGGACTGTCAATAGTGAAAAAGCGATGGAAAGAGAAATTGAGCGAGTTTCTAAGCAACTGGCGAAGGAAATGAATATTGACAAACAAACAGTCAAAGATACGCTCAAATTCATACGCTTTGAGGATGTAAACGATCTCAAGGCAGCAATGAAAAACCCTGAAACGGTAGAGGCCGTGAAGCGTGAAATTGTGAGTTATGACAACGCATTGAAAAATGAGCGTGAGCGGGAAAGAAGCAGAGATCACACTCGCTCCCGTTAATCAGACACAAACAAGCCCGACTGGTAATCGGGCTTGTTTGTTTTCCGGCCTTAACTTGGTGGCTCTGACCGGGGGATGACTCTCAATATCCAACGTTCGTATAGTAAGTCAGATACGCGGCTATGTCAAAAGCCTGCTTATCTGGTTATACTTCGGATGTTTGTTGGGGGCTGTTTGGGATATCTGCTTCTGCTCCGCTGGTTGCGGCATGAGTCGTGATAGCTCAGTTCTGATTTTCACTATGCTGGACAAAATGACACTTCTGTCCAGGTAGCGCGGGGAATTAAACGAGAGAAGCGTAAAAAAGGCCGCTAATGCGGCCTCATATGGTAAATAAACCTACTTATATTAAAAAAATAACCGTTCCCCATTCCAGCGTTCAGGAAATCCCATTGATGCATAGAATAATTTAGATACCGGATATTTGTCGAAAAGTGCCTGAATATCTTCTCCAAACTTTTCAAACCCGAATGCGCTTAACATATTCTGAATAACGGCAAGAGATGTGTATATACGGTTACACTGATCCTGGTTTGTGCCATTCATTTTCACAAGCGGAATTTCAGGATTAAGTAAATTCTTCACCGACCTCGGTGCAAGCCTGTTTCTGTTAAATAGTCGGGTGTGATGACAGCAATCATTCCGCACTGTATGAATGACAGTTAACCAGTTTAAAAACGTTGCATAGTCTTTTGCACCTGCAACTCTGGACGCATATCTGTCCAGTTTCAAACTTTCAATAGCTTCAGAGTTAAAGGCCTCTAACAGACTTTTTAAATTACCGAAGGTTAATAACTCAATTGACACCCAACCTGGAGGCAATCCACGATGAAATGGACAGTATTCATTAAAATACTTTTCTTTATAATGTTTTGCGAACTCTTCGTTTGATTTCCTGAATGAGGCACTAACATTAGAAACAGTTTTGATATGATTATCACTATTATTAAATAATGACGAATCCAGATACCAGAAAGAGTTTTTATTTATTCCAGTAACCCAATAATCAAAAGAACTACGCACGGCAATTTCGATTTTTTGAATCAACTTAAAGACCAACAGCCGTAAATCCTGATCAAACAGATATAGCTCATGCGCTTTATCAAAAGTTGCATCCGAATAATATCTGCGAGTAGTTTCATCACGAAAAGGAATCAGATAGGCTTTAAATCGATAGTAGCTACATCTCTCAAGCACTTTCCGCGCATTACCAACATCAGTGATAACTAAACCATCCCGTTGCAGCTTCTGACACAAGTCGATACTTGACTGGTAAGGTTTTTGGTATGGAATGAGATCTGACAATTCAACAACCCTATCAAAAAGTCAAAAAAAAGCTTCCACTCTTACGACGTAAAGTCTGGAGGAAGCTGTTGTTGTGGTGAATAGTACACTATTCATTATGTTGTTTTTAACAAAAAGTGCTATTGCGAATAAACATTGATCGAGCACAGAAACACTATGCGCCTCCAGCGCCAACGAAAACCGGCGAAACAACATCCCAGCTAGCCACAATACAACCCCTCCCGTAACACCACTAAATGTAGTTCCTTAACCACATTTAGTGGCTTTACAGCGGTATAGTGAGTAAAATAGAAACGTTAGGTGTAGAGTGACTTTCTCCGGTCAGAGCAACCAACTCAGAACCGGAAAGCAAAAAAGCCTGATTACCCGTCGGGCTTTTTTGTATCACTTAACGCTGCCAGATTAGAGTTACTCAGGGTGTTTAAAAATCAGCAATATTATAACCACTCCCCTCAGAACAACGAATAAAGGCTGTAAAGTATTGGCTCAGATTATTCCGTTTCTCAAAAATAATTCTGGCAAAATCAGTAGGCTCAATCATCCAGTTTGGCGATTTACCAGTTGCGAAAAAACGGTGATAGCCATTGTATTGATCACCCAGAGTGAAATACGGCATATCACGTCCTTCTGTAAAATTATTACAATCTATATGATCCCTTCCAATATATAATGCAGAAATCAGAGCGCATTGATCTTCAATATCATAATTACTAAGAAAACTTGCAATTTTACTTTCATTAGTTGGAAGAATTGATAAGAGATCGTTTATAAGTTTATCAACACGTGTCATACTATTTTTCCCTTAACTTTTGCATTGGCGAATGACACAATCTGAAGACTGACAAACCACCCCTGGTTAATCGGATGCTTCAGACGTGCCATTGGATGTTATATGGAGAACAAGGGATAATCAACTATTGCTACTTTTTGGGGGGGAATTCAAACCCTAATTTTCCTGTTGCTTTATCAAGCAATTTAACTTTAGCCGAAAATTCTTTATTCGTCCTGGAACTAACAAACCCTTTTAGCTCCCCTGTAATACCTTTTGTCAGCAAGGATTCTACTTGCTTATCAGAAAGAGCCTTGCCAGAGAAATTCTTCCAGATTTTAAATTCACATCCTGTACAGAAATAACCTTTTGGCCTGATAGCAATCTGCTTACCACAGGAAGGGCAGGGAGCATTCAGGCGTTGAGATTGGCCTGCTGGCGCTGCTGCTTCAATCTTCATCTCGCCCAGGTCAACATCTGTAATCATACCGCTCAGTTCGCTGTAAAGCTCATTAATAAACTCTTCAACCGTCAGATCACCATTTTCAATAGCAGCCTGTTTTTCAGCCCATAATGCTGTCATATCTGGATTAACAGCTATATCCGGCAGAGCATCAATAAGCGCATATCCGGTATCTGTCGGAATGAGTTTTCCTTTTTCCAGCGTGATATAATTTCTCTTCTTCAACGTTTCCAGAATCGCTGCGCGGGTAGCTGGCGTACCAATGCCGCCATGTTCATCTTTTTTGTCTTTATCTTTATCCTTCAACAATTTTTTAATCGTTGGGTCAGTGACAAAATCCGCGACACGAACAAGCGCAGCAAGCAAGGAGGCTTCAGTAAATAATGGCGGCGGTGTCGTTTTCTTCTCATTAACAACAACTTCTTTTGTCGTCAGTGTTTCTCCTGTGCGAATTTTACAGAGCAGTTCAAAAGCGGAATCATCGTTATCTTCTGATTCACCTTCGTCTGTGGTTTCCGCACCAAGAAATGCCTCAAATCCGCTGTCAGTTGTTTTTCTGGCACGAGCATAGAACGACTCATCATCACACTGAATGGCAACCGATACTTCCTGGTATGCTTTTTCAGGCATGAACTGAACAAGATAGTGTTGTGCGATCGCAAGGTAAACATTGCGCTCGTCGGTGCTGAGTGCGTTAACATCAGGCACACTGGCTGTCGGGATTATCGCAGTATGCGCAGTCACCTTTGCACTGTTAAACGCCTTGCTTTTACGTGCGGAATCAATATCCAGCGACTGAGGAAATACTGATTTCAGGGCATCGATAACTTGTGGCGCTTCGCTGAATTGTTCATCAGAAAGATATGAACAATCAGAGCGGTTATAAGTGATCGCTTTGTATTTTTCGCGTAGTTGTTGCGTAACATCCAGCGTTTTTTGCGCTGTCATTTTGAACTTTTTGTTCATGTATTGCTGGAGCCTGACCAGGTTAAATGGCAACGGTGCGGCAGTTTTTTTATCATCAGTTGCTGCCGCTTCAACGGTGGCTGGTTTTCCCGCAAGAGATGCCGCCGTTCCGTTTGCCCATGCCTTATCAAGCAATTTACGATCTGTCAGCGGAGCAAATTCCCCTGGTTTCCAGTTTGCACTGAGAACATCAGCACCACGCTGAAAGACTCCGGTCATGGTGTAGTAAAAACTGGATTTATGGTTCTGGTTAGCACGGGTACGATTCACAATGAGGCCAAGAACGGGAGTCTGGACGCGCCCGACAGACAGAACGCCCTGATACCCTCTGGCTTTTGCCGGAATGGTGTAAGCACGCGTCATAGAGAAGCCATAGACGGCATCGGCAACTGAACGCGCCAACGCCTTAAGGTAAAGCCCTTTGAAATCACGATTGTCTTTAAGATTTACCAGCGCCTTTTTCACTGCCGGAAGCGTGTTGTCGTTAATCAGAACGCGCTTCACGGGTTTTGTGTTGCCTGCATATTCCAGGACTTCATCAACAAGTAGCTGTCCCTCATCATCAGGATCGCCAGCGTGAACAATTTCAGTCACGTCTCCACGGCTGATAAGTTCGAGAATCGTTTTAACCTGTTTTGCTGCACTTTCGACAGGCTGATACTTCACGGGATAAAGACGTAAAGGAAGCGTATCAACTTTCCAGACTTTATATTCAGGATTATAGTTTTCCGGTGGCTGTGATTCGATAATATGACCAAAACAGTTAGTCACAATTGCGTTATCACTTTCAAACCAGCCATCATGGCGAGTAAAATTGCCACCAAGTGCCTTAACAATATCATTCGCTACTGCGGGTTTTTCTGCAATAAAAAGTCTCATTTTATTATCCTTTAAATAACTAATGCACTTTCAATAGATGGTTGTCTTTTGAATAAAGAGAAGTCGGTGTTTAATCGTTCAGACTGAATAGTGTGAAGTAAAAGGCTTTCTTCTCTGGACAAAAGGAAGTCACCCCATTCGAACTCTTCCCACACATCATGACTGTTTTCACCAGGTTTATTTAATAAGGATTCCATTTTTGGCTGAATTCTGGCTGGAGGATTATTTTCATAAGCTGAATGCACCCTGTCACTCCACTTATCAAAAGAACCATTTAAAAGAATTTCCTGTGACACCATATCAAACTCATTATCTTCTATATAGGTATTAATCTGATGATAAATTAACCCCATATTTTCAATATCCCAGGTGTATCTGGTAGTGAACCATCTCAGTTTTTTATCTGTATGCAAAAGAAGTCCATTAACTGCTTTTCTTCCTTTCCGCATTCCAACCCATACACATTTATTAGGCCACGGCCTCCCCACAGATAATGATTCGCCATCAATTATTAAATCAAGTTCAGGTATGGAGATGGATTTAAGAGCACATTTATTCGCTATGCGATGAAAAAGTTTAGGGACAATATGCAGGTACATATCGATTTCCTTTATCTTTAGCGTAGTCAAAGAAGTTCTGATTTATTGACCTCATGGTGAACCAGTTCACCATTGAGTAAGACAAACAGATAAGAAAACTTTCTTTCCTTATCTTTCAGCCAGTTTTTGTATTCAGAAAGGATGAACGCCCAGTCATCGGTGCTGTAATGAGATTCGATGACACCAGAATAACAACAACTACTGTCATCATTGATGATATCATTGAATATAATGCCCTCACCTGGAATTTCGATATAATGACCGCTGTTCCATTCAGGGAATGGCGGAATATCGACTGACATTCCCCCCATTTTATAATCAATAACTCTTGATACACCTATTATTATCGTTACCATCTTTTTTTAGTCTCCCTTGACTCTTTTTTCAGGAACACTGATAACAAATTCAACAGTGTCACTTTTACCATGATTAAACAGAGGTTTTAACATTTCTTCGCTTTCAAAATTAGCTCTGAATGCTGCTACATCACGAACAAAGCAGGACATATATTCATATCTTTCATCCTTAAACATCCTCTGCAAATCTTCACCATGTTGTAAGGCATACTGACAGATTCGCTTATACAGGGATGGTTCCGTTACAGTGACGTAAGCTGCACCTTCTGTCATGAAGTCATTGACACGGATATCAGCACTAATCTGAACTTCACCACCGATTCTTTTATTGAATCGTTCCTTATCATATTTTGTCATCATTGTTCTTATCCTCTGATTTAAAGAGAAGCCTTTAATATTGCACAAAGATAAAAAGACAGATTCATTAGTATCATTAATAAAAAAATGATAAGAAACTCAACTATTCCAGATATATTAAATTTTCTGTGTGTAATTCTTAATAAATATTCCCCCGTTACCACCCAGAAGGCAAAGAAACAAACCACGAACACTGAATTGTCGAGTAAATCGTATAACGAATACATCCAGTGACCAGCCGGATATGGTAAACCAAAAGAAGAATGCATTTCTTTCCCCCCCCTGATTTTTAAGCATTCAGTATTAGTATTCATCATCAATTCTGGATGATTTTTATTTCATCGAATTCTTCAACTGAAATACGCTCTGGTGTAGTCCTTAAACAAGACGCTATAAGCGGCGTTTCTTTCCCTTTCCCAACAACGCCACGCAATATAATTCTTGTCGGGCAATTCTGCTTAACAGCTTCCAGCAAACGGTTTAACTCATCATCAGAATAAATTTCTTTAATATTGTTAATGTCGGATGTCAGAGTTACAAGTTGGTATGACGGAGTTATAAATCGGATTTTGCTCATATGTTTACCTCTTTATCAAAAATATGTCGGGCTTAGGTAATTTAGTTTTGTTTACCTAGGTAATGCAGGTTTTCAATCGTTCCTAAAACTTCAAAACTGTCAGGTGCAACTTTACGCCAGTGATTTTTTGTATGAGAAGCATAACTTCTGTCCCAGCGAAGAATACGATTACCATCTTGGATAATACATACCATCCTGTTTTTGGGGGTGCGTAATGATTTTGTGATTTTTGTTAAGTCATTATCTGAAAGTGCTTCAATAGTGGGATTATTCAGATGAATTATCCTTTCCTGTCCACTATTTGATACAACAAGTATTTTCATGGTTAATTCCTTTAATTAACTAAATTACATGCTTTTATCATCATCGTCTCCATTGTCATATTCTGGAAACACTATTAGCAATGGTTCTCCGTTGGTGCATTTCATATAATCCGTTATTAATCTGCCAATCTCTTCATTTGTCATATAACGTTCTATTTCCATTTGTTTATAATTGCACATAATTCAAAAAGTTCCGTACCACCACCCATCATCTTTTTCTTCCAGTTCAATAATAATTTGATCTTCATGAAGATTTTTATAAAACATATGTTCCCAAACTTTACAGAGAGAAAATGTTCCACGACTCATCTTAAGGCCTTTTTCTGTTGAAATGTTTGTTGTTTTTATTCTTATTGTTTTATGTTCCGGGTCTAATTCTATAATGACAAATATACCATCGCCTCGCGCCTTTTTCGAAAGGTAGCAACTTACAATGCCTTTTCTGTTCTTGTCTTTTCGTAGTGTAAGTCGTGACGAATGCTTTCGTTCAATGAATTCACGTTGTCTGTTAATTCTAATAAATGTCATTATATATCCTTTGTTTATGATTAATATCTCTCAATATCACTATTTTGCAAATATCAGACTAAGCAGAGAAAGAACTGCCATAACGTTGCATAATCATATTTAAGATTGTTTGATTAGCAGGTGAACCTGAACAGGTATAAAGAAAATTCTGTCTTGCTACGTAGGTTGCTCCGGGATTATAAAAAGGAGTGTAGGCGCGGATGCTAAAGAATCGCTGATTTACCGGGATACAATCAGGTTGTGGTGCTCCCTGTACTTTTTCAGCCATACAGATAAGCACTTCACAGGGATCACCCGCTGTTGAAAGTCCTTTTATTTTGGCACTGGCAGGAAGTATGAAAGCGAGGGTGGAAAGCAGCGTGATTGATATGAATAAACGAGGTTTCATTTTGATCTCCGTGAAAAGCAGAATTGCTTTGATATTGTCAGTCTTCGACCGCAAACAATTGAGTTGCTGTTAATTCCGTGCGGTTGGGCTTTGCAGGGGGCGCGAGCGCTGTCTCTCAGAATATTGTATTCAGTACCCGCTAGCGCGGGGCTTCGGCGGATAAGCCGCATAGCCATATTGAGCTACAGAGTGCCGCCTTCCATGCCGCTTAAAGCGGCATCACGGTTAATCACCACTATCACCATCAGGAAAATATTCCTTCTCATCATCAAAATCATCTTTATCAAAAGCGGGTTGTGCAGCTTTCCATGCTTCCTCCCTTTCCCGCTGGAGCATTAACTGACGAACCACTTCATCCTGTGGAATATCAAGCACAGGTGTGTCTATGATATTTTTTCGGGAATATTTTCTTGCGTTAACAAAAAAAGACTCATTTTTTTGATCGAAACTGACAATTTTATGTGCAATAAATGGGCGACAAAACTCACTCATTACGATTTGTGGTAAAGAAAATTTTGTTTTCTTTCCTTTGACTTTAAATTTCTGATCCCGTAAATCAATAATTTCTTGTGGTAGCATAACAGCACGTTTTTCAATAACTTTATTGCGGGTAGTGCTGGGGTTTTTGCCTGTTGTCCGGCTTATTTGAGTGCGAACGAAATCATAATACCCGATTGTTTCCGATACATCTTTTACACTTTCATCCACTTTTTTAGGTGGATAGAAAATTTCAACCGCACAGTTTTTCAGAATGGTGTTCCCTCCCATCTTTCCGTAACCATGTTTTTCATCAAATAACTGTTCCCTGTTTTGCAGAATAAACACAAAACGCAGGTTATAACCCGCCGTGAATGCCAGGGATACCTGAACCACGTCGAGGCGGCCCATTGACGTGAACTCGTCCAGCATGAGTGTGCACTGATATTTCAGTGTTGCGTCATGCTCTGGCAGAGTACGCACGTTCTCATTAAGCAGTTGTGAAAAAAACAGATTGGTCAGACGTTGATATTGCTTTAATGCGCCGGGAGAAATGCCGTAGTAGATAGTCATTTTTTTACGGCGCACATCACGCATATCAAAATCGTTATCTTCAGTGGCCGCAGCAACGACAGGGTTGGCAAACATCGACATGGTGCGGTTAAAGTCGAGCATGATGCTTTCCTGTTGCTCAGGGTCTTTGGCTGCGAACTGGCGGAACAGTCGGATGGTGTCATCGCTTAACGGATATGTGGAGGGCGTTTTGCCCTGTTTTTCTTCTTCCGGTAAAGCATGGTATTCTTTCCAGCGCTCAGTGAGAACTTCATTACCCCGACTTCTGATCTCGTTCAGCATCCATTTTGCCAGGCTTGAACCATCTGCTGGAATACTCAGTTTCATTACCGAGTTCATGTTGACTTTAAATTTACCTTCGAGTTCGGTATCGAGTAACCACAGCACCAGACTGATAAAGACGTTTTTACTGGATTCCACCCAGGTGTCGTTTTCACCCCCAGTCATCGGAAACAGGATCACTGCGATTTTTTCCAGGTCGCCAAAACGGTATACAGGATCGCGACGAATATAATACAGAGGATTGTAGCGGTGAGTTGTCAGTACTGTCTCCCCGCCGATTTCTCGTGCGTAGCCGTCAGGGCTGAAGAGATAGACTTCCTGCTTTAACACATTTTTCCGATATCCAGCCGTCTCCAGAAAATTTTCCAGTTTGATATCCAGGAATACCATCGATTCGGTATACCAGATGCCGTTAGGCATAACGATCCCGACACCTTTACCGCTTCGTGTTGGTGCGTACAGCATGAGAAACTGCTGCCCGCTGTATAGCAGATAACGTGATTCAAAACGCCCTTTATTTTCCGGCATTTTTCCTATGAGCAGTGACGGGTGTTTCAGGTTTTTCAATTCCTTTTCATCGGGGAAAAAACCGCTGTCTGCCAGGTCTCGATCGTTGGCAAGTCTGGCGTTGCCGTGCACCGTTTTTTTCTCCCGAACAGCGACAAACATGACGACTGTCAGAACAAGTGCAATCAGGAATGGAAGCAAAGTCCCTGCAAGTCCGGCAAACAGGTATTTTTTGAGGGAAGGTTGCCAGCCGTAATAGGCCAGCGTGGAGATGTATGTATTCCACTGCAGGTTGTCAGTCGGCAGTGAAGCGATTTTCACCAGTATAAAACTTCCCAGCCAGCCGGAGGCTGTCAGGGCCATCAGCCAGACTATAAGCACAGGTAGAACAAGTTTCTTTTTCTTCATCAGTTTTTCCTGTTGTCGTGAGGATTTTCACCGGAGAGTTGCGCCCGTAGCTCGCTGACGCTCACACGCGCAGTACAGCGCCCCGTCCAGGGAAACCCAGGACGGC
>ERZ1026780.358-NODE-358-length-37361-cov-11.233448_pt1 | contig 37361 bp, 28 predicted proteins | sample MGYA00380126_ERZ1026780 | MGnify/ENA primary metagenome ERZ1026780 (study PRJEB33269, sample SAMEA4719762) | human gut metagenome | biome: human-associated habitat; feature: organic feature; material: feces | place: Cameroon | collected 2013-10 ... | reverse complement strand
GCCAAAAGGCTGTTTTTTATGTTTTTGTTTCAGTCCCCCAGTATTTCTCCACTGAGCCAATCTTTCCTTTATAAAAGGAAACTTTTTCCAAATCTTTCCTTTTATTTGAGAAACTTTTGCTATATTTGTCGCAAAATAAAGGAAAGTCATGAAAAAGGAACTATTTAAGTCGCTTATAGCACTTAAGCAAAGCGAAATTCCTTTCGACGTAATTGAACGCGATTTGGAATTACCCATCAACCGGAAGAAAATCATCACCATACCCGGAGTGAGAAGGTGTGGAAAATCCACTATGATGGAAATCGCCATCAACCACTTGGTGAAAGATGGCGTGTCGAAAGAACGTATCCTTTGGTTGGGATTCGACGACGAACGCCTCACCGACCTTTCCACTGATGAATTTGATGAAATCATCAGCGCATACATGGAATTGTTTCCTCATATTCCTATAAAAGATGTGTATATGTTTTTCGACGAAATCCAACTCGTGAAAAACTGGGAATACTTCGTGTTGCGCCTCTATAAATCCTACTGCAAAAACATATTCGTGTGCGGTAGCAATGCCACCTTGCTCTCCACCGAACTGGCATCGGTGCTGCGAGGCTATCCTTTGGAGTTTCCCACCACCACCCTTTCTTTCAAGGAGTTTTGCCGATTCTCTGGCATTTCCACCACCGATGTGCTTGAGCAAGACAAAGCACGACTGCGCATGGCATTCAAAGAGTATAACTCGTCAAGTTCGTTTCCCGAAATCGTGCTCACAAAAAACAAGAGTGAGCAACTGAAACTCCTTCAAGGATATTTCAATACCATGATATTGAAAGACCTTGTGGAGCACTACAACACAAAAAACATTGAGGTGGTGAAATATTTCACTAAAAGGATTTTGGCGAACCTGTCAAAACCCACCTCCATTAATGCCATTTATAACGACATCAAGTCGCAAGGACTGAAAGTGGGAAAAAACGACCTCTACCTTTGGGCAAACTATTTGTGCAACATTTTTTTATTTTCACGAATTGCAAAATACACGAAATCAATTATCAAAGAACAGCAATCGCTCGATAAATACTACTGCGTGGACAATGGCATTCGCAACGCTGTGCTGCTGCCACAAAGCAACGATGAAGGAAAACTGCTCGAAAACAACGTGTTTTTGCACCTCAACAGAAATCGCCAGCCGTACGAGAAAATCACCTATTTCAAAGAAAACTGTGAATGTGATTTCGTGGTGCAGCACGACGATCTGGTGACACAACTCATTCAAGTGACATGGACGATGGCCGACCCCACCACCAAAGAGCGTGAAATAAACGGTTTGTTGGAAGCCGCAAAAGTTACTGGTTGCGCAAATCTCACTATCGTCACATTCGATGAAGAATCCACCATCACCACCGACGGCTACACTATCCACACTGTCCCTGCCTGGAAATGGATGCTTAAATAATAATTTTCTACAAAATAGAAAAGGGCATTTACAGGCCTTTTTTGGGGAAAAATGGGGTGGTTTTGTGAATAAATGTTAAATTATTGCTTTAAAACATACTTTTTTGGAGAAATGTTTGGTGAATGTGGAAATAAGCAGTACCTTTGCAACGCAAATCGCGGGATGGAGCAGTGGTAGCTCGTTGGGCTCATAACCCAAAGGTCGGTGGTTCGAGTCCGCCTCCCGCCACTAAGACGAAGACTGAGTAATAAATGCTCAGTCTTATTTTATTTCCACACCTCGCCTCTTCTGGGCAGAAAAGTGTTGCGACTACGCAAAAAAAAGAGTAACTTTGCTCTACTGCATAGTTCATTCGAACCATGCGAAATAAAGAAACACCAAATATAACAACTTTAGATATATGGCTCAGTTTGCCGAACTTCTTCTTCCTCTCGCCATTAAAGGCACCTACACCTATCGCATTCCCGAAGATATGCGCACACAGCTGCAAATCGGCTGCCGCGTGCTTGTGCCTTTCGGGCAAAAGAAGATTTACACGGCTATCGTGGTGCTTCTGCACGACAACGAGCCTAAGGGGTACCGAGTGAAGGAAATCATTTCGATGATTGACCCGAAACCCATCTTGCGCTACCCTCAACTGAAGTTCTGGCAATGGATTTCCGACTATTACCTCTGCACCTTGGGCGAGGTGTATAAGGCAGCTTTGCCAAGCGGTCTGAAGGTGGAAAGCGAAACTTTTATCAGCGTGAACCCCGACTACGAGGAAAGCGAACCGGGCGAACTGACCGACAGAATGCGCACCGTGCTCGACTTCGCAGCACAGCGTGGGCGTATGCAGGTGCACGAAATCACACGCATCACCGAGTTTAAGAATGTGGAGTCGATTGTGAACAAACTGCTCGAATTGGGCGCAATCCACGTGGCAGAGCGCGTAATCGACAATTACCGTGCCAAGACGGAGAGTTGCGTGAGGCTGAACATCGACCGCACCGACGACGAGGCGCTTCACCGCATCTTCGACGAGGTGAAAAGAGCAAAAAAGCAAGAGGCGCTGCTGCTGTCGTATCTCGACCTTTCGCACTGGCTCCAGAAAAGCAAACCAGTGAAGGAGGTGACCAAGGACGAACTGCTGAAACGCTCTGGCGTGACGCAGCCTGTGCTTGCCGCAGCACGCCAGCGTGGCGTGTTTGAGGTGTATAAGCGTGAGGTGAACCGCTTTGCCGACCTTGGCTCCGACCTCATCGCACCGCCCACCCTCACCGACGAGCAGACGCGCGCCTATTCCGAAATACACCGATGCTTCAAAGATAAGCCCATCACCCTGCTTCACGGCGTGACTTCGAGTGGCAAGACTTCCATCTACATGCACCTCATCAAAGACACGCTCGAAGCCGGAAAACAGGCACTCTACCTTGTGCCGGAAATTGCCCTCACCACCCAACTCACTCGCCGATTGCGCAAAGTGTTTGGCGACAAGTTGCTCATCTACCACTCAAAGTTCAGCGACAACGAGCGTGTGGACATTTGGAAACGCCTGCTCGACAGTTCCGACCCTTGCGTGGTGATTGGCGTGCGTTCGAGCATTTTCCTGCCTTACAGCAATTTGGGATTGATTGTGGTGGACGAGGAACACGACACCAGTTATAAGCAGCAAGACCCTGCCCCACGCTACAACGGCCGCAACGCCGCCATCATCTTGGCATCGATGCACGGCGCAAAGACGCTGTTGGGCTCCGGCACACCTGCCATTGAGGTGTATTACCGTGCCAAAAAGGGCGATTACGGCTTTGTGGAACTGCTCACTCGCTTCGAGGGCATACAGATGCCCAATGTGAAGGTGGTGGACATGAAACTGGCGCGCAAAAAGCGTGAAACCAAGGGGATGTTCTCGCTCGAACTGGTGAAAGACTGCCGTCAGGCACTGGAAAACAAGGAACAGGTGATTTTGTTCCAAAACCGCCGTGGCTATTCGCCCTACATTTCCTGCAAGGAATGTGGCTGGGTGCCCACTTGTCAAAACTGCGACGTGTCGCTCACCTATCACAAACACATACGCACGCTCAGTTGCCACTATTGCGGCTACACCATGACTATGCCAAGCCTGTGCCCTGCATGTGGCTTGCCCGGACTTGAAATCGTGGGTTACGGCACCGAGCGCATCGAAGACGAGGTGGAGAGCGTGTTCCCCAACGAGAAAATATCGCGCATGGACCTCGACACCACTCGCAACAAGAACAGTTACGAGCGCATCATCGACGACTTCTCATCCCACAAGACCAACATTCTTGTGGGCACGCAAATGGTGACCAAGGGACTCGACTTCGACGGTGTGAGCATCGTGGGCATTCTGAATGCCGACGCATTGATCAGTTTCCCCGACTTCCGTGCCAGCGAACGCGCTTTCAACATGATGGAGCAGGTGGCAGGACGCGCAGGACGCGCTCACAAGCAAGGCACCGTGCTGGTGCAGACCACTCGCCCCACCCACCCTATCGTGGAATTTGTGAAAAACCACAACTATCAAGAGTTTTTCAACTATGAGTTGAGCGAACGCCAGCAATACAATTTTCCACCGTTCACACGCATCGTGAATGTGTATTTGAAGCACCGCAACGAAGACACTCTCACCGAAGTGAGCGTGCGCTACAGCAATATGCTGCGCGAGGTGTTCGGCAACCGTGTGTTCGGTCCAGAACCACCGATGGTGGCACGCGTGCAGAGCCTCTATATCCGCCAAGTGATGCTCAAATTCGAAAATGCCGCATCAATGGCAAAGGTGAAAGTGATTCTCCGAAACATCTACGAGCAACTCGTAACCACCGACAGCCGAATGAAAAGCACCATCCTCTACTACGACGTAGATCCCATGTAATTCCCCACTGTGCCACCCACAAATTGCATGGCAAAAACACTGATTTCAGCAAACCTATTATGGTCCACCCAATGGAATCAAAAACAAAAACATAAAAACCCCTGATAACAACTGACCTATCTAATTTCCTAAGATTGGTTTTTCGCCGAAGGCGAGCGGTTTTTGTCCTTTTGGCGATGCCTCCGTCCTCGCTGGGGAGGGCGGCGTTAGTGATGTGGTGTAGCTGATTCAAGCCCCAGCTTGAAATCAGACATGCCACAGCACTAACGACAAGTGCGAAGCACTGGCATCGACAAAAGGAGGTTTTTTATGTTTTTTGTTTCTGTGCCACCCACAAATTGCGTGGCGAATGGCGGCGGTGTTGGTGATTTCGCATTTTTTCAGTAAATTTGTGAAGACTATTATTCACATTACATATAACTCACATGCTCTCTGACATCGAAATCGCAAGAAGTACACAACTTCGCAAAATCAGTAGTGTGGCTCAAGACTTGGCCATAAGTGAAGAACAATTAGAGCACTACGGCCAATACATGGCTAAGGTGCCCTCCACTATCGCCGACGAATCAAAATTCAAGGGTCATCATTTGGTGCTGGTCACCGCCATTAGTCCTACAAAAGCAGGCAATGGCAAAACCACCGTTTCGGTGGGACTCGCACTCGGATTAAACAAGATTGGTAAACAGGCTGTGGTGGCTCTGCGCGAGCCTTCGCTCGGTCCGTGCTTCGGCATGAAGGGCGGCGCAGCAGGTGGCGGCTACTCGCAAGTGCTGCCTATGGAAAAAATCAATCTGCACTTCACTGGCGACTTCCACGCCATCACAAGCGCGCACAACATGATTGCCGCTCTGCTCGACAATTACATCTATCAGCACGCCGCCGAGGGATTTGTGTTGAAGCAAAAACTATGGAAACGCGTGCTCGACGTCAACGACCGTGCGCTCCGCGAGGTGATTGCCGGCGTGGGTGCCTCGACCAACGGTCCGCTCTCACAATCGGGTTTCGACATCACCCCTGCATCTGAAATTATGGCTATCATGTGTTTGGCTACGAGCATCGAGGATTTGCAACGCCGCATCGAGAACATTCTGCTTGGCTTCACTGCCGACGACAAGCCTTTCTATGTGAAAGACATGGGCGTGGCTGGCGCTATCACGGTGCTACTGAAAGATGCCTTCAACCCCAACCTGGTGCAAACCACCGAAGGCACTCCTGCCTTTGTGCACTGCGGCCCGTTTGCCAACATTGCCCACGGCTGCAATTCCGTAATCGCCACCAAAACGGCTCTCACCCTCAGCGACTTTGTGGTGACAGAGGCTGGCTTCGGTGCCGACCTCGGTGCGGAGAAATTCTACAATATCAAATGCCGCAAAACTGGTCTCACTCCATCTGCCACCGTGCTTGTGGTCACCGCGCAAGCGCTGAAAATGCACGGCGGCGTGCCATACGAGGAAATCAAGCAACCCAACCTTGAGGGCTTGAAACGAGGATTCTGGAACCTCGACAAACATGTGAAAAATATCCAGTCGTTCGGTCAGACTGTGGTGATTGCGTTCAACAAGTTCGTTGGCGACACCGACGAGGAAATTGAGGCATTGCGCTACCACTGCGAACAGGAACTCGGCATTGGATTTGCCGTGAACCTCGCATTCACCGACGGTGGCGAAGGTGCCAAGGAATTGGCTACTTTGGTGGCTGAAACCGTGGTCAACAAGCCTTCAAAGCCCCTCCAGTTCACCTACGCCGACACCGACAGCATCGAGAGCAAGGTGGAAGCCGTGGCTATCGGCACCTATGGAGCAGGCAGCGTGACATTCTCTGCCGCCGCAAAGAAAGCCATCAAGCGCATCAACGAATTGGGCATCAGCCACTTCCCCATCTGCATCGCTAAAACGCAATACAGTTTCTCTACCGATGCCAAAGCCTACGGTCCTACCGAGGGCTACGCCTTTGAGGTGCGCGACATCGTAATCAACACCGGTGCAGAAATGATTGTGGTGATTGCCGGTCCTATTCTAAGAATGCCAGGCCTCCCAAAACTGCCACAAGCCATCAAAATCAAACTCGACGAAAACGGCGAAATCACCGGTCTGTCGTAATTCGAATCCACTATACTAACATAGAGAGCCGAAAGCAATCGCTTCCGGCTCTCTCTTTATATCAGGATTGAATATTCGCTAATTAAACATATCGTTCACTGCCGATTGGTCTTCGGCGGCTACTGCCGGGTCGGGGTGTGGTCCATCGCCATCTTCGCCGTCGCCATCGCCCGAATGTTCGTACACCACGCCGCCTTCATTGTCGTAAATCTTGTCTTCACACATCTTGAAGTCAGACGGTACTATGAATTTCGCATTTTCGTCGTACGGTAATTCCTTGCTATTGTACACCTTTCGCAAGAATTTACCGAAGATAGGAAGCGCGGCTGCCGCACCCTGACCTTCGCCAGTGGACTGGAAGTGGATATAGCGGTCTTCGCCACCAAACCACACACCACACACGATTTCGGGGGTGAAGCCCACCCACCATGCGTCGGCATTATAGTTGGTGGTACCTGTCTTACCACACACATCGCCCTTGAAGTTGTAGGCACCCAATCGGCGACCAGTACCACGAGTGACAACGCCACGAAGCATTTCCACCATACGGTAACTCGATTCTGCGCTGATAGCCTGATTCAACTTCGGGAAGAATTCTGCAATCACGTTGCCACGGTTGTCGCAAATGCGGCTCACCATCAAAGGCAGCGGACGCTGACCATAGTTGGCAAAAGCAGCGTAGGCCGACACCATTTCAAGCAGCGAGATTTCGCAAGAGCCGAGTGCCAAAGTGAGCGTGGTATCGAGTTTTGAGGTGATGCCGAAGTCGTTGTGAAGCGCATCTACAAGCGCAGGCGCACCCAGTCGGAGCAAGATTTGGGGCGGAACCCAGTTGCTCGACACGGCAAGCGCATCACGCAACTGTGGATGAAGTCCCAAGCCATGCGAACCACCCTTCGGTTGCCATTTGCCAAAGCCATTGGTGGAGTTCTCAAAGTCGGTGCTACATGGGGTGAAACCATTCTGCATAGCCAGCGAGAACACAAACGGCTTGGCGGTAGAACCAATCTGACGCGTACCGGTCGAAACCATGTCATATTTAAAGTGCTTGAAGTCGGGACCGCCAACGTAAGCCTTCACCTTGCCGTTGCGTGGGTCCATAGCCACCATACCGCAGCGCAAGAATGTTTTCATATACATAATAGAATCGCGTGGCGACATCACTCGCACGATTTCATGGTCAGGTGCGTTGTAGTCAAACACACGCATTTCCACCTTTTCATCAAACGCCTTCATGATTTCGTCGTGCGTCTTGCCCTCTGCCTTCATGGCACGATAGCGCTCGGTGGAGCGGATAGCCATGTTGATGACCCTATCCTTCGTAGCCTTCGACATTTCATCAGGATTGCGAGTGTAGGGGTCGGTGAATTTGCCGCCACATTCATTCTGGAAGAAGCGTTTCTGCGCTTCCATCATGTGCTCGCTCACAGCGGCCTCAGCCATTTGCTGCATACGCGAATCCACTGTGGTGTAAATTTTCAAGCCATCGCTGTAGATGTCGTAGTTGCGGCCATCTTTGCGTTTATTCTTTTTGCACCAGCCATACACAGGGTTGTTGTCCCAATTGTATTTGTCGGCATAGTAGGCGTTGATGTTGGAGTATTTTGTGGAGTCGGGCTCGTCAGCCATCAGAATGCGGCGCAGTTCCTCACGGAAGTATGGAGCTATGCCGTCTTCGTGCGTTTCCACCTTGTGCTCGTTGAGAATGAGCGGAGTGGCTTTGAGTGCCGCACAAGATTCAGAAGTGAGCATTCCAGCCTTATACATTTGGTCGAACACCACATTTCTTCTCTCTTTCACACGCTCAGGGAATCGGAATGGATTGTAGTACGACGGATTCTTGCACATACCCACCAGCGTGGCAGCCTCCTGCACATTGAGGTCTTTAGGCTTCTTGCCGAAATAAACCCATGATGCGCTACTGATGCCCACCGCATTGTTCAGGAAGTCGAATTGGTTGAAATACATCTTCACAATCTCGTCTTTGGTGTAGAAGCGCTCAATCTTGATGGCAATAGCCCATTCTATCGGCTTCTGGAGCGCGCGTTCAAACAAGCCCGACGACTCTGGAGAGTAGAGTTGCTTTGCCAACTGCTGGGTGATGGTGCTGCCGCCGCCGGCACTGTGCTTGCCCAAAATCACACGCTTGATGATGGAGCGGAAAATGGCCCTCACGTCGATGCCAGAGTGCTGCTCAAAGCGCACGTCTTCAGTAGCCACCAAAGCATCTTTCAAGTGAGGCGACATCTGCTCGAAATCCACATACGAGCGATTGCCCTTGCTGCGGTAGAATTTGCCCATTTCCACACCGTCGGAGGTGTAGATGGTGGTGGCGTAGCGGTCGCGTGGGTGCATCAACTCCTCCACTGGAGGCATATAGCCAATCACACCATTGTAAATAAGCATTGAAAGAATCAGCAAAAACGCCATAAAGCAAGCCAACGACCACCACATCACTCTGATAATCGTTTTTGAATGGTTGCCTGAGAGCTTTTTGCCTTTATTACTCATATTTCCAAATCCCATTTTTTCGGAGTTATTCTATATTTTCTAATGTATTTAAAATGCAAATATACTGCTTTTCGGCGTAAAGCGCACTATAAATTCCAGCGAAAGATAAGTAAGCATAAAATTTACAATTTTTCAACCCCACTCTTCCCCATTATTCGGGAATTTTCTGTAACTTTGTTCTTTGAAATGATATGTAGGGCAATGCATAACCAATCGATGTGTCAGGCACCTTCTGCTTGGCAACCGAGACATTTCCATTTCCCAATCAATCGTTTCTGTTTTTTATTTGCAGTTTTTTAGTCAGTCGGTGGCCCATGTGGCGCGATTGACTATTTTTTTAGCTATTACACAATCAATTACATACAATTTCGACTATGGACAAAAAAAGTTTGGTTTCAATTTCCGACCTCAGCAAAGAGGAAATTGTCGGTCTGCTTAACAAAGCCGCCGAATTTGAGAAAAACCCCAACCAACGAATCCTGCAAGGAAAGGTGGTGGCTACGCTGTTTTTCGAACCATCGACCCGCACCCGCTTGAGTTTCGAAACAGCCGTCAACCGTCTGGGTGGACGCGTGATTGGCTTCAGCGACGCGAAGACAAGTAGCCAATCAAAGGGCGAAACGCTGAAAGACACCATCATGATGGTGAGCAACTATGCTGATGTGATTGTGATGCGCCACCACTTGGAAGGCGCAGCCCGATATGCAAGCGAAATTTCGCCAGTGCCTATCGTGAACGCCGGCGACGGTGCCAACCAACACCCATCACAGACGATGCTCGACCTCTACAGCATCTACAAAACACAGGGCACTCTCGAAAACCAAGTAATCACCATGGTGGGCGACCTCAAATACGGCCGCACAGTGCACTCACTGCTTGAGGCTATGCACTTCTGGAACCCACGCTTCAACTTTGTGGCTTGCGAGGAACTGAAAATGCCCGACAAATACAAGCGCTTCTGCGAGATGCACGGCATCGAATATCGCGAAACCACCGACTTCTCAGAGGACGTGATCAATGAATCCGACATTCTCTATATGACGCGTGTGCAAGGCGAGCGCTTCTCCGATGTGCTGGAATACGAGCGCACAAAGAGCCTCTACACGCTCCACAACGATATGCTGAAAAACAGCAAGCCAAACCTGAAAGTGCTGCACCCACTCCCCCGCATCACCGAAATCAGCCAAGATGTGGACGACAACCCTAAAGCCTACTTCTTCCAGCAGGCGAAAAACGGTCTGTACGCACGCCAGGCTATCCTCTGCCGCGCATTAGGCATCGATTAATTTATCACACACTACATCAAAAACAACAACTGAAATCTCTCCCAACACTATGGTTAAAGATAAAAAAGAATTGGCAGTGGCAGCCCTCAAAAACGGCACCGTAATCGACCATATCCCCAGCGAATCGCTCTTTCAGGTGGTTGACTTGCTCGGACTGCAAAAACTGACCAGCAATGTGACTATCGGTTTCAACCTCAGCAGCTCGGAAATGGGCAAGAAGGGCATTATCAAAATTGCCGACATCGAATATCCTGAAGATATGCTCAACCGCATCGCCCTCATTGCCCCTACTGCGGTCATCAACATCATCAAGGACTACGACGTGGTGGAAAAGCGCAAAGTGTCGCTGCCCGACTCGCTCATCGACATTGTGAAGTGCCCAAACCCAAAGTGCATCAGCAACAATGAGCCAATGCGCACACGCTTCGACGTGGTGTCGCACAAGCCGCTGTCGCTCCGTTGCCACTTCTGCGAGTGTGTGGCATCAGCAGCCGAAATCACGCTGAAATAAGCACAGCAAAAAGGTTTGCCATAACAAAAACATTTGCTATCTTTGTGCAAAATCAAATCGTAATAGCAAATGAAACAGAATTGGCGACCTGGCACAATGGTATATCCGCTCCCTGCGGTGCTGGTGACGTGTGGCAGTACGCCCGAAGAATACAACGTGTTTACTGCCGCATGGACAGGCACCATTTGCTCCGATCCAGCCATGTGCTACGTGTCGATTCGCCCAGAGCGTTTCAGCCACGCGATTGTGACACGCAACATGGAATTCACCATCAATCTCACCACCCGACATCTGGCTCGCGCCACCGACTGGTGCGGCGTGCGCTCCGGTCGCGACTACGACAAGTTCAAGGAAATGAACCTTACGCCACAGGCTGGCGTGAAGGTGGCGTCGCCATATTTGGAGGAAGCGCCTATGAGCATCGAGTGCAAGGTGCGTGAAATTGTGAAACTCGGCACCCACGACATGTTTATAGCCGAGGTGGTGAATGTGATAGCCGACGACAAGTATATCGACCCCGAAACTGGCGCTTTCAGCCTCGAAAAAGCCGACATCATGGCGTACTGCCACGGGCAATACTACACGCTGGGCGACCGTTTGGGCAAATTCGGCTGGAGTGTGCAGAAAAAGAAAAAAAGTATTAATCCCAATACATAACAAATTACACAATTAAGACTATGTACCAAGACAACGAAATCTTCAACATTATCGAGAAGGAAAATCAGCGCCAGCACAAAGGTATGGAACTGATTGCAAGTGAAAACTTCGTTAGCCCTCAAGTGATGAAAGCTATGGGCAGTTGCCTCACCAACAAGTATGCCGAAGGCTATCCTGGCCATCGCTATTACGGCGGTTGCCAATGCGTTGACGAGAGCGAAAACATTGCTATCGAGCGCATCAAAAAACTGTTCGGTGCTGAATATGCCAATGTGCAGCCTCACTCTGGCGCACAGGCCAATATGGCAGTGTTCTTGGCTTGCCTGAAACCTGGCGACAAGTTTATGGGCCTCAACCTCGCAATGGGCGGACACCTCTCTCATGGTAGCCCAGTGAATTTCTCTGGTATGATGTTCCACGACTGCGAATATGATGTGAGAGAAAGCGACGGTCTCGTTGACTATGATATGATGGAAGAAGTGGCTCTGCGCGAACAGCCAAAACTCATCATCGGTGGTGCCAGCGCATATAGCCGCGACTGGGATTACGCCCGTATGCGTGCCATTGCCGACAAGGTGGGAGCATTGCTGATGATCGACATGGCTCACCCAGCAGGTCTGATTGCTGCCGGATTGCTCAACAATCCTTTGGAATATGCCCACATCGTTACTTCTACCACCCACAAGACTCTCCGTGGTCCACGCGGCGGTATCATTTTGCTGGGTAAGGACTTCGATAACCCATGGGGCAAGACCACCAAGAAGGGCGTGATTCGCAAGATGTCGTCGCTGCTTGATTCTGCCGTATTCCCTGGCGTGCAAGGTGGTCCACTGGAACACGTGATTGCTGCTAAGGCTGTGGCATTCGGCGAAGCTCTCCAACCTGAATTTAAGGCTTATGCACAGCAGGTGAAGAAGAATGCCGCTGTTATGGCACAGGCATTTATGGACAAGGGCTACAAGATTTGCTCTGGCGGCACCGAAAACCACTGTATGCTTATCGACCTCCGCACCAAGTTCCCCGAACTCACTGGTAAAGTGGCAGAAAACGCTCTCGTGGCTGCCGATATCACTGTCAACAAAAACATGGTGCCATACGACACCCGCAGCGCGTTCCAGACTTCAGGTCTGCGCGTAGGCACCCCAGCCATGACCACTCGTGGTGCCAAGGAAGAATTGATGCCAGAAATCGTTGAGCTCATCGACACCGTGCTCAAGAATCCTGAAAGCGAAGCCAACATCGCCTCCGTGCGCGAGAAGGTGAACGCCATCATGAAGGATTACCCAATCTTCGCTTGGTAAAATACCTAAATTTGAATAAATAAAAGAAAAAAAATAAGAGAAAATGAAATGCAGTGCTATAGCACCTAATATCATTTTCTCTTATATCAGCAAATTTCCACCTGATTATGTCGAAATTGGAATTCATTACCGAAGGTATGTTATTCAAAATTAGGCAACATCAACAAGAGCTGCCCGAAGCGCTACGCCGGGCAGCTCTTGCTGATTATAGGGAGGGCGTTTTCTCCATCACCATCAACACACGGGACCGCCGCCCTTTGCTTGGTTTCATTCGCAATGGTGAATTCTATCCCTCAAAAGTGGGGCAAGCCGTGGCAGAGTGTTGGCAGAAAATTCCCGAATATTATCCTCAAGCCGAACTCATCATCCATCAGGTGATGCCGGAGCATTTTCACGGTTTATTGAGGCTAAATCCCAAAAAGCCAAATGCCCGAATCGTGGGCAAATCGCCAGCCCACTTGGGGAGAATAGTGGGCGGCTTTATGATTGGCAGCACCCACGCCTACTGGAATGTGCTGGGCATCGACTGGAAGGCATACACATGGAGCAAAGCCCAGCGCAAGGAACCTTTCCACCTCGGCGTTGAGCACAAGGAAAGCACCCAAGGTCCTGCCCTATTCGAGCGAGGCTACAACGATGTGGTGCCCATCAGCGACGAGCAAATCGACACCAAAATCCGATACATCGCCACTAACGTGGAACGCCGACAGATGAAGCGCGACAACAGCGATTTCTTCGCAATCACACGCAATGCGAAAAGCGCAAACTGGACCGTGGAGCGCATCAAGCAGGGATTGCGTGCCGACCGCTTTATCGGCAAAGACGCAGTGAGCGTGGCGCAAGCATGGCAGAAAATCGCACCCATGCTCAACCTCTCCGACCGATGCACACCCACCATCGACTGGCTGGGCAACAAATCGCTACTGACAGCCACTACCAAGGTGTCGGTCATCTGCCACAGAGCCGACGTCCATCTTTTTGAACAACAAAAAGCCAAAACCATCGAAGCAGCAAAAAATGGTGCGATTGTGGTGAGCGCGTGCATCAATCCCAAAGAGCGAGAAATCGTGAAAGCACTGCAAGCGGAACTGCTTCCCGTCATCAAAGTGGCAGACAATGGATTCGACACCCTCTACAAGCCATCGGGCAAAGCATTTTACACTTGCGCCGAAGGTGCGCTAACCGAAATCACCCCATGGAAGCACCGCACCGTGAGCAAAGACGAGGAGCAGACACTTAGCCGTGAAATGTGCCTCACCGCCAACGAACTGGTGCGCATCGTGGCACAATGCCCCGACACTTGGTGGAAATAAAAATCGGCAGCCCCGATGACCGAAACTGCCGATTTCCTTATCTATTTATGCGAATATCTTTCTTAATGCTTGCTTTCGCTCCATGCTGGGATAGCGAAGCGGTCGCCTGTTTGCTCAATCAGGAATTTGGTGGTCTTTTCACCGTAGCCTGGGCGCGTGAATTCGGTTTGGAAACCGCCTTTCTTGAACTGATATTTACCGTCTTTCTCGGTTTTGCACAAGCCATCGTTGAATTTCACAATCAGCTTAGTGGCAAGGTTACGCCATGCGCTGAGCATCTGTGCACCCTTCTCGTTGCTGTAAGCGGTAAGGAATGCCACAGCCTGATAAGGATTTGCGCTTTGCTGTGCCAAAGCCTCTGCCTCAATCTTTGGTTGATTGGTGAGATAGTCGGTCTGGAGCGAATCGCGAACGGCTGCCAAAGTAGGCATCATCATGCTGTAGCGTGGATACACCATATTGCTCACCCAGTTGCACACCCAGAAAGCGTTGTCCATTGAGAAGGTGACTGCATCGCAGCCTTCTTCCTTGTAGCACGCAGGCACGTCGGTGTTACAGCAATAGACAGGGGTGAATGGCACCATATTGCTGTCGTCGTTGGCAAACCAAAGCACACCACCCACTTCACGAGGCATGTGCGCACGCATCTGACCTATCCACACAAAAGCGCTCTGCTGGGTGGAAATGGGTCGCTCATTGAAGTATTTCTTGCCATTGTATTCATACGAGAGAGGTGTGGGGCGATATGGCGCTTCGTAGATACCCTGACCGGGGTCGTTGTCGAGAGCCATAGGAGTGCCCTCGTAGTGGTCGCGGAGCACATTGAGCACATCTTGCACACTCAATTTCTTATTGGGCACCACCCACAGTTGCATTGGCTCGGCATCGGGATTTTCGCCCATGGCATACGAGAGATATTTATCAAAGCCGTCGGCAAAATGATTGAAGAAACTCCACACACGTGCCTCACAGTAGCGCAACTTGCCAAAATCAACTGGGCTGTAGGCCTTTGAGAAACTGAAATCGGCATCTTTGCCAGTGTACCAGCCTTTTTCGCGCGCAAACTTGATGCAATTCTTCGAGAACATCACGTTCTTCTTGTCCTTTTGGTCGAATTTATGGATACGTGTGTGATTGGCGTGTGCGCTGATGGCATTGTCGGGAATACGCACAGCCACCCATGCCACAGCTTTGCTGCCAATGCCGCAGCCCACCATTTCCATAATCCAAGCCTCGTTGGGGTCGCAGATGGTGAACGATTCGCCACTGCTGTTGAATCCGTAGGTCTCGGCAATGGTGGTCATCATACTGATGGCTTCGCGAGCCGTTTTTGAGCGTTGCAGAGCCACATTCATCAGCGAACCATAGTCCATGATGCCAGTGGTGTCGATGAGCTCGGAGCGGCCACCGAAAGTGGTTTCGCCAATAGTCACCTGCCACTCATTCATATTGCCCACCACATTGTAGGTGATAGGCGCTTCGGGAATCTCGCCATGATACACACGGGTGTCGCGGTCGTAAATTTTCAGCATCTCCCCTTTCTCATGCTTCGCAGCAGGGAAATGATACATCGGGTGGAAAGTGCCATACGAGTCGCAACTGTAAGTACACATCACCGATCCATCTACACTCGCATCTTTACCCACAATCACACTTGTGCAAGCCCCACTCTGGGCAGCGACAGCCATCACCGCCACAAAAAAAGCAATCAACCTTTTTCTCATATCTAACATTATTTATAGTAATCAATCACTAATCGCCACAAAAATACAACAAAAAAACCTATCCCCAAACCCACTTTTGTCAGAAATTTCATTAACTTTGCTCATACTAAAGTATTTTACTATGAACACGGCAAATATTGGATTCATAACATACATCATCGGCAACCTCTCCCGAAGGCTGGGCATTCCACAAAAAGAAGTTTATCAGAAGCTTAAAACTTCCAGAATACTTTCCGACTATATCATTCCCAGTTACGATGTGCTTCACTCTTTCAGCAAGGAATACTTGATGGACGACCTCACCAATTACATGCAAGAGAAAGGAGTAATCAAATAGCCTCTTTTGGGGAAAATAAAAAAGCAAGTGCTGAATTTCTGTAGCGAAATTCAGCACTTGCTGTATGTGAGGGGGGGGGAGATTCGAAGATGAGAGAGCGAAGATTGCCAGTGGAAAATTACCAAAGGTGAGAGTATCGTCTTAACATCTTCAACTCCTTTAACTTCTTAACTTCTGAATTATTGCTGTCCGGTAAAATGACTATTTTTGCTCATGGTTATGTTTTATTTTTGTAAAAACAAAGATAAACAAAAGGGCTGATACCTCGTGAGAAGTGTCAGTCCTAATTTTGTTTGCTCATAAAAGTTTTACCGGACAGCAATTTTTTTTATATAGAAAACCTAATGCTTTTTACACTCTGTCAACAACATTCTCCAAGTTATTCAGCTTTACCAGCATAAATGCCATACGCTCATTTCCCCAATATTTATTTGGGATGTCTTTGACATTGAACTGCAACTTCTGTAATTCGGCATCTGTTTCACTTGGCTTCCTTATTCGAATCATGAAATAAGCAAAATGGCTCGGAGTGTCGGGATAACTTTCTTTTCCCAACTTATCCTTTGTCCACACATCATGTCTTGTGCGAACAATCTTGCACAGATTGCCCACAAACTTTTCTCCTTTGACATATAAAAGCATATACTTCGCCTGATTCCATGGAGAGTCAGCGACTTTATCCAAAGGTATGTTGTACCAGAGTTTATCAAATGTCCATTGGCGTTTCTCTTCACTACCCGCAATTGCTACCATCACCAAATCATCAGGCAACATTCCTGCCTTTTCATCTTCGGTAACATATGCTAATGTGCGTTGTGGCTTGGCTTTCGCCACATGGGTATCAGTTGTCGAATATTTCATCAAGATGTCATTCAGATGCTCTCGCAATAAGGTATCGCTGTTGGGCAGCAATGGAAATGCACCAATATTCACGCTCTCCACACTTGCGCTGTAATAACGCCTTCTGATATACTCATCGCTGCCACGACCAGGAAAGAGAATGTAGCCACCGATTATCTCCTTCGAGCGGTATGGCTCATGCTCTTTGCTATAGTAGATAGCGTCACGGTAACGGTGCATCTGGTTGATGGCATCTGTAGGCGGATAGTCACCGCCAGGCATGCCTGCATTCTCGGCAATATCCTGCTGTTCAAAATCCTTGTCAAGCTTCTTGTCGTTGATAACACGATACTTCGCATCATACAAGTATGTCAGTACGATTTCTCCAGATGCCTTGCGGATGTTGAGAACAATGTCGGGACGTTGCTCCGTTGTCGCGGTATTGATGCCCATACCATATTCGTCCTTGCCGCTTGTGCGGTTGAACGTGTGCTGATAGTGAAGCGTGACCACGTCTCCCTCATGTGCAGTAAGTTGCGCCTTGCGTTCGTCCGTGTCATTCTCCTCCGCTTTCGGATAATGATATTCCACAATATGTTCCAAAGAGGAATCGGTAAACGGGTTGAGCAGAGAACCCTTAGGTTCAGTTATCAGTTGCTCATGTGACGGTTTGTTATGGTCAATGCCCATAGCGTCAGCCACAAGTCTCTTCATCTTGATGAAGCACCACAACTCATATATTTCCCATATATGCAAAGTACCAATGTTCGCCGCTCCATTATAAAGGTCGATACCTCGCTTCAGTTTGAGCCAGTCTTTGTATATCTGTTGGTAGCCTAATCGGCTTTGCAGCACAAGGCTCTCCTGTTTCATTCCGTCAAAGCGACCCACAGTTTTGAAGAACGGATGTTTCGACTGCCTTCTCAGGGAGTCTTGATAGTCAGTCCACATCTGTCTGTGGCGTTCTGACAGTTCTTCTTGAGAGGAGTTGAGTATGGTCGCTATTATTGAAGAAAGCCGGCGCCCGATGCTTTGGAGGGTATATTTCACGAAACGATTTTCCATCGTATCGTGTGTGGAACGCACTTCGTCAAAGCCGAAGTAATACTCTTCCAGTTTGCCTTCCTTCTCAATTTCTCCATATCGCTCCTCCATTGCAGGTGTCCAGAACTTGATTTGCTCCGCTTTTCTTGATGTGCGGAAGTTTACAATCTGCGAATGTGGATTCTGTATCACACGCTTCACGTTCTTCACATAGTTGTCCACCACACTTTGGAATGCAACCATCCATGTAGCATCGGTATTAATCTTGCCTCGGCTGAATTGTTGAAGCGTGATGCTAAGATAGCGAAAAATTACGTTTTCGTATTCCTCGTTGACCTCTCGCAGAAGCGATTTGTAATCGTTCTTGGTGTCGAGTTTTGGCGATACCACGTCAAACGTGACAAAACTTTCCTTACGGATTCCATTTTTATGATACGAAAAGTCGAGTTTGAACATTCCTGGCTCATTCAAGAAATCCAATTCTCCCGTAAGAGATTTCTCCTCCCTTCCGTTCAATTCCTCATCTACGAAGAAACTTTCCTCCACATCTTTGCGCACATGGCGTATTTCCGGCACGGAGTCTTTATCCACTCCGTGGAAGAGCAGACGAACCTGATATTTGCAAGTCTCATAGACCACTGGCCATAGTCCATTCCATGCCTTTCCGTTTTCAAGTCTTGTTTCCTCTTCATCGTCAGTCTTCTTTCCTGTTATCGGACTGTAAAGGCAAAGCCTACACTCGTCTTTCGAGGTATAACGGCAATATGACTCTGGCGCATCAATATCGGGATTGTCTCTCCTTGCATAATTGATGCGCCCCTTGAAGCGTTCCCACGAATAGCCGATGTCCAGTGTGCGGACAATTACTTCATAGTCGGGGTGTACGAACCTTAAAACCTCTGTCTGCATAAGCCTGTCCTATACGATTATGGCCAGAAGCGAGTGAACTCCTGATTGTTCAGTCGGTCTATCATTTCCTGTATTTTCTCTTTCGCTGTTTGTTGGCACTCTTTTACAGTTTCTGTATTTTCTTCTGTATCGTCATTCTCAGATTCTGCTTCAGCCGATGATTCTTTGATGTTTGGCGCAATATCCTTCAACCATTCCAGTCGGTTGTCATACGATACGCCAGCTTTTGCCTTATATTCTCTTGACATAGCGAACATTTCCGCATCGCCTTCAACACGTGGCAAAATCTTCATCAACAGAATGTTATTTACTGATGCATCGATGGCTTCGTCCAAGCCCATGCCTTCATCAAGCATCACACCAACCATTATGGTCAGCTCGTTCAGCACACGATAACTGACCACGAAGGGAGTTCCTTTCAATGCCAAGTTGATTTCTTCCAGCTTTGTCGGAAGTTTCTTCATCAGTTCTTCTGCCACATCTGAATGTGCATCCAAAACCTCGTCCGCACTCACGTATCTACGAGTGAACGCATTCTGCCATTTCTTCTGCTCTGATTTAGGAAGGTACTCCAAGTTCTTGCTGCCACCAAACATATTGCGCAGATTGCCGCCATTCATCTCTATGGTCATGGCACGGTCAATCACCTTGCGAGAGAACTGGTGCGTGGTGTCGTCCATATTGACAGTACCAATGATTACGACATTATCTGGCAGCTCAAGACCTTCAGTCGTCAGGTCCGTGCGCTTGCCCACCTCTTCATCAATATCGCTTTCGGTATCCATGCCGAAGAGTTTCAAGTAGATGTCTCTGTCTGTCAGATTGCTGCTAAAGGATTCTCCTGTCTGTACATTCTTAGTGTGAGGCATTTCCGCCAATTCACGGAAATACTGTGCATCAATTATCGGCTCTGTCTTCACCGTCACCATATCCACCTCGCCTGTCACCACGTTCTTTGGATGCTTGCGAGTTTCCAATATGCTCAGTATCTCAGCGAAATACTGTTCCACTGGTGCCAGGTTCATCTCGTCAAGGCATACGAAGAATGGAACGTTCGGAAACATCTTTGCCTTCACCAAGAACTTCACGAACTTCGTGAACTGATAGCCTGCCTTGCCCAATCGGCTGTAATACCCTAACAGTTCCGTTGAGTCGTGCCAATTGGGTTTCACCTCTATCATACAGTAGTTGCCTGAGGTAGTGCCAGCCTTGTCCTGTAAACACTTGGGGCATGACTTGAAGGCAAACTCTCGCACGATGCGGCTCTTGCCTGTGCCAGAGATGCCGGCGAGGAGAAGGAAGGGCTTTGTTTGGACAACCGAAAGATAATTCTTGTATTTTCCAGAATAAGAAGCATCTTTGTTTTTGCGTCGGAGACTTAACCTTGTCATTAATGATTTCAAGAATGGCAAAGGGTCTTCTATTCCTGAATATTCCGCAGGGTACTCTTTAGCCAACAATATCATAATCTGCTTCGTTGCATTAACACAAGCCTCGTAATTAAAAGAGGCTTTTTCTAAATAAATGTCAGAGAACAAGTTTATATACTGTCCTAGCTCCTCGGGGAGCCGTTCTGCATTTTCTGATAACGAGATAATATCCAGTATACGCTTTTCTGCTTCAAGCTTAAAATATCTACCATTACCTTGCTTGTCTTTATTGCAGCCACCACAAAAAACAAAGTCTTTTGGAAGCAAATAGACCCGTTTGGACGCATCGGGAATATCACATTTTAGCCACATCGACTGTAACCAAAAATTGTTTGATGACAAAATTGAAACATCCAAATTAGCAGGATTTTTAATAGTACAAGTTGAAGGCAACATAAAAAAGGAAGAAATCAATTTACTAGGACTTTCCAATTTCGAGCCAACACTAAGCTTCATAGAGGAACTACCAGTTCCACGCGGCTTGATTTCGTATTTACCATTAATGTCATCCAAAAGAATCCCAATCTCATTTCCATTTGCATTTTTGTATACAAATTTAAATATACCGACACACCCATCTAATATTGTCGGTGATGAGAGTTTCCCCTTATCATTGGAAAACATACCACCCAAAAACGATTGCCCACCACCACTGTTCGCATTGTAACTAAAATGAAAATCAGCATCTGCATTCGCATATGTCTGATATTCTGTAACCTCGATAAAGTATGTCATAATTGTCTCCTTTCTTTATTCGTTTCTTGAAATAAAATAATACTTTTGGCAATATATTTTGCTAAAGCCGGAGGGACGGCATTGCCTATTGCCAATTCTACATCTGTTTTCGCACCTGGAAATGAAAAAGAATCAGGAAAAGTTTGTAAATATCCTCGTTCTCTCGTTGTTAAAGCCCTTACTCCGTCAGATATGTCTGCTTTGTCAGCAGGATGTTTTTTATAATTGTTTGGAATTGGTCTATTGATACCACGAATTGTCGCAGAGGGTTCATCTATTGAAAAAACCGCTCTTCTATTATAACTTCTTGGGTGCATATAATAGAATTGGGTTTGTAATGCGTCATCTAGATAATCCCTTACAGTCATTGGAGCATTAGACATATTTGCTACAAATGCGTCATCAAAAAAGCCATTTATAGCATTCAACTTTCCGACAAGGAAGAATCGTTTCCTTTTTTGTGGGACACCGCATAAACTCGCATCCAATACTTTGGTCGAAATTCCATACCCTGCGTTCATAAGAATATCCTTCAATTGTGGCAATGTGGGGAAACGTTCAATATTATAAACATTTTCAAACACCACCCAAGTCGGCTTTACTTGTGATACGATTTCTCCAAATTTAATAGTAAGATTTGCCCTTTTCCCCATTTCTCTTTTACCTGCTATAGAGTAATCCTGACATGGAGGGCCACCGACTATCAAATCGGGATTAAGCTCTTTAATCGTTGGAATGTAATCAGCATTGCTTAAATCTGCCTTATATATTGGATGTTTAAAATTTGCTTTGTATATTTCAACGGCAGCATCCCAATTGTCAAAAGCCCCCACAATATCAAATCCTGCTTCCTTGAAACCTAAGGACATACCTCCACATCCAGAAAATAAATCAACAACTCGCATTATTTTATTTTTTACTTTCAATGTATCTTAATAAAGATTCTCCGACATATTTAGCCAAATTTACAGGAACAGCATTTCCTATCATAGTATTCATATCTGATTTTCCTCCGAAGAAATTAAATTCTTTAGGAAAAGTCTGAATATAGCTCCTTTCTTTAGGCGTTAAATTGCGTGTCGTGTTAACAGGTGCAGAGTCAAGGGGGTGACCTTTGTATCCACTTGGAATAGGTCTATCAACACCGCGAATAGTCATAGATGGCTCATATATACTATACACAGCACGTCTATTGTAATTAGTCGGCACACGAAAATAATGCTCAATGCCTAATGAATTCCCCAAATAATCATATATAGACATTGGCTTATCCAAGAGGTTCTTTTCTAGTTCTTCTTTTAGAAAATCGTCAACGGAATTTATCTCACCACTTACAAACATTCGTTTCCTAACTTGCGGTACTCCACAAAGAGAAGCATCTAATGTTTTCATTGTAAGTCCATATCCGGCTTTTCTGAAATTATTTATTGCTAATTTAAACGATTCCGTATTATGGATAGCAGCGACGTTTTCCATAACAAAAAAGCGTGGTTTAATACTGCATATTATTTCTGAAAAACAAACGGAAAGGATAGCTCTGCCTCTACTTTCGTCTTGGTGTCCAGCCGTAGAGAAATCTTGACAAGGCGGTCCTCCGACTATTATATCAGGAGAATATTTTGAAATTTCTTCAACAGACGATTTAACATCAGACAAATCTAATTGTATAACAGGATGTTTGAAATTAGCCTTATAGACTTCTATGGCAGGCTTCCAAATGTCGAAACCTGCAAGCACATTATACCCCGCCTTTTCCATACCTAACGTCATTCCTCCGCAACCACAGAAAAGGTCTACTATTTTATACTTCTTTTTTGCCATATTATTTTCAGTCCTCTCTTTTAAAGTTTTCTCGCAACCGACAGAAAGTCTATTTTGTCAGCAAGAATATGCTTATTTATCGTTATCTTCTATATTAGGCAGATAATCACTGGCTTTAGCCTGTGTTATCACCCCATGTCCCAACTTTGACTCCAGCTGTGTGCGTGCGGCTTTCGCTACGCTGCCGCCATCCTTAGCCACTTGCTTCTGCTGATGGAATCCATTAGGGTTGCGCTGTTTGGACAACTCCGTGGCAGATGCCTCGGCAAGCATATTGAGGGCTATCTCCATGTTTGTCATGTTGTCACGCAGGCTCTCCTTCTTCAGGCCTTTGAAACTCTTGTACTGTTTGGTTGTCATTCCGCTCCACTCTCGGGTAATGATGTCTGTAAGAGAAGCATATTGCAGACCGTGCTGAACGCCCGTACGCTCCCACTCGTCAGTGAGTTCCTTTCTTATTTCGATAGACTTGATGCGCTGGTTTATCCAAGCATCGGAATATCCCAAACGCTTGTAGTCAACAATGGCCTGGTCTATGCTCTTTTCTGGATCCTGCATCTGTTCCAAACGAGTGCTTGCCACCTGTGCCATCCATACCTTGAAAGGCTCTGCCTTTGGTGAAGGAATCGACTGGATAATGCGGAAGAGTTGCTCAGTGTCGGCAACGTCAGTCATGCGCAATTTACCGTCTGAGGCACGAAGTTTTAACCCGTGACAATTTGTCACGGTTTCATTACCTTCTTTTTTGAGTCTCTGCTTCAGCTTTCTCCAATAAGCATTGGCATCTTTGCTATCAGTCAGCACACCGCACACATCTACAATGGAGAAATACCACTTCTCCTCTTTATCGTCCCATACGGTGCGCACCTTCTTTTCTTCAAATAGTTGAAGAGATTCCTTCTTCGTCATATTGTTCTTTTTCTATTTCATTATCTTATTGTCAATCAATATTATCCTCTCGAAGAAGATCTGTAACCTCCACTTCAAGCAGTTTTGCTGTTTTCATTAGGCTGCCCAAGTCTGGCTGACAGGTATTCGTGCACCATTTTGATATGGTGGTCTTGTCCTTCCCCAGTTGTTCGCCAAGCCATTTGTTGGTTTTCTTCTTTTCTGCAAGGACCACTTTTAGCCTGTTCAATTCTCTATTTGCCATATTCAAATATATGTTTTGCTTACAAAGGTAGCTATAAAACACGACAATCGTGAAGAAATTATATAATATTTTTATGATTATTCACCAACTTAGTGAGAAAAATTCACTGCAAGGTAAGACGCTTCTGGTTTATCAAAAGAAGCAATAACGATGTTGAATAAAAGATTAAGAAGATGATAAACCGATTTTCTATTTGCCTATCTTTCCCTACTTTAATTTATCATTATAAGCATCCATATTTGTACCATAAGAAATAACTCATTGATATTCGGTAGTAATAATTTTCAAGAAGAGGTAAAGAAGCTTGGATAAACACTTATGAACTATCTGACGACTATAGCAAGCGGAAAGTAACTAAATTTGAAGCTTACGATGAGCGATGGCTCGACTATATTATGGCGTGCCACTCTGGCGACATTCCCGACGATGCCGACATCATTATTGGAGGCATAGCCGACGACCAGATATTCCGCACAGTTGATTTGTATTTTGCAGGCTATATCAGTAAGCAAGAAGCCCTTAAAAGGCTTGTGTACACAAAACCTAATATGCAAATCTGTATTCGCAGTCAAGCCGTCATCAATGATTTTCTAACATTCAAAAGCAGTAAAAAATTATGAACGACAAAGATGAAGCATTATATGCCATATTAGAGAGCAAATATTCTCGCATCATATCGGAAATCAGCGCATTGCACAACATCTCGTTAGAAAAAGCAATGGATATGTTTTATAAATCCGAAACTTTCACCCTGATTGAAGATGGTGTGGCCGATCTCCACTGCCGCAGCGATAAATACTTGGCTGAAGAAGTGTGGCGCGAAATGACCGAGAAAGAAGAAAACAAATAGCCAACAAATATTCAATTGGGTGGTAAAGAAAATAAAGTGCTGAATTTCTGACGCGAAATTCAGCACTTGTTATTTATAGAATAAGAAATTCTAATTTCTAATCTCTCTAACTTCTAATCTCTAATTTCTTTCTTGAAATTATTTCAGGCCGCGGAGACGGAGAAGTGCGTCGGCGTTTGGTTCGTGGCCACGGAACTTCTTGTAGAGAGTCATAGCGTCTTCGGTGTCGCCAGGAGCAAGAATGTAGTTCTTGTAGTCGGTAGCGGTCTTGATGTTGAGCGGACCTTCTTCCTCGAAGCGGTTCCAAGCGTCGGCTTCAAGCACCTGTGCCCAAAGGTAGGTGTAGTAGCCACAAGCATATTCGTCGCTGCCGAAGATGTGTTTGAAGTAAGGGCTGCGGTAACGATATTCGATGATAGAAGGCTTGCCGAGATTGCGTGACACATAGTTTTCGAAGCCCTTCACGTCGATGTTGTCGCACCAGTCAATCTTGTGCCATTCGATGTCGAGCAATGCAGCGCCCACCAATTCGGTGGTGATGAAGCCCTGGTTGAATTTGCTTGACTCATTCAGTTTGTCAACCAATTCCTGTGGAATCACCTCGCCAGTCTTGTAGTGCTTAGCAAAGTTTTTCAGCACTTCAGGCACGAGTGCCCAGTGTTCGTTGAGTTGTGATGGGAGTTCCACAAAGTCGCGGTCGATATTGGTGCCTTCAAGTCCCTTGTAAGGAGCCACGGTGAGCATACCGTTGAGGGCGTGACCAAATTCGTGGAAAGCGGTCTGTACCTCGTCGAGAGTGAGGAGCGATGGGATGTCTTTGGTTGGAGCGGTGAAACTGCACACATTATAAATAATTGGGCGTTCGCTCTTGCCACCGAAATCGTAGGCCTGGTTCATTTCCATCATCCAAGCGCCTTGAGCCTTCACTGGGCGTGGATAGTAGTCGGTCATAAACACAGCCACATGCTTGCCCTTAGCGTCTTTCACGTCGTAAACGGTAACTTCTGGGTTGTATTTTGGAGCCTTTGGCATCTTGGTGAAGGTGAGGCCGTAGAGTTTGTTAGCCAAGAAGAACAAACCATTTTCCACCACGTTTTCGAGTTTGAAATATGGGCGAACATCGTCTTCGCTGAAGTTGTACTTTTCTGCTTTCACCTTTTCTGCGAAGTAGTAGTAGTCCCATGCTTCAATCTTGTAGCCAGCACCGTGAGCGTCGGCATATTTCTGCATGTCGGCCACTTCCTCGTCCACTTTCTTCACTGCTGGCTTCCAGATGCTGAGCAGAAGGTTTTCGGCTGCATCTACGGTCTTAGCCATCACTGGGTCGATAGCGTAGTCGGCAAAGGTCTTGAAACCGAGCAATTTCGCCTTTTGCTGGCGGAGTTTGAGAATGGCGTTGATGTTCTTGCTGTTGTCAAACTCGTTGCCACGGTTAGCGGTTGCCAAGTAGGTTTTGTACATTTCTTCACGGAGTGAGCGGTCGTCGGCACTTGTAAGCACAGCCAAACGAGTGGAAGCCGATGGAGTGAACACCCACTTGCCAGCCATACCCTTGTCGGCAGCCAACTTAGCAGCAGCGTCGATAGTAGTTTTGGGCAGACCAGAGAGGCGGTCGGCATTGTCAACCACCACGTAATTGTTGGCGATTTCGCTCATCACGTTGTTCACAAAACTGAGTTGGAGCGCAGCCAAGCGAGTGTTGATGCTCTTGAGCGTGTCTTGGTCGGCAGCGCTGAGCAAAGCACCGTTACGCACAAAGCGCTTGTAGTATTTCTCGGTAAGGCGGCGTTGCACAGGGTTCAGGCCGAGTTGGTCGGCATTGTCGTGCACAGCCTTGATGCGATTAAAGAGTGCGAGATTCATATACACCTCGTCGCTGTGGGCTGTAATCATAGGCGAAAGCTTTTCTGCCAAAGCCTGCATTTCAGGAGTGGCGTCGCTTTCGTTGAGAGCCATAAACACATAGTTCACTTTGCTGAACACTTCGCCGCTCATGTCGAGAGCGAGCACAGTGTTGTCGAAATCGGCACGTGAACGCTGATTCACAATGGCATCAATCTCTGCGTTGTGTTGCTTGATGCCTTCTTCCAGAGCTGGAATGTAGTGCTCGATTTTGATTTTTTCAAACGGAGGAATCCCATACTGAGTGGTGTAGGGAGCCAAGAATGGATTTTCCTGTTTCACTGTTTTCTTTTTTGCGCCTGCGGCTGGCATACATAAGCAGCCCACAGCAATCATTGATAAAATAAACTTGTTCATCATCATCATGAATTTGGTGAATATGTTTAGGAATTATTGGTAACACCTGTTGTCGGGCTTGCGCTATCGTTTCCACACGAAGGTGGTGACGAGCGGATAGTGGTCGCTTGAACCCTCTTTGTGGCGATGCATCTCCACTGCCTCCATGTCGCCACGATACAGCACATGGTCAATCTTGAAGAAAAGCCTGTCGTTGTGATAAGTGGCTGTGGGGCCGAATCCGCATTTCACCCAAGCGTCGGTCATATCGTTGCCCATGATTTTCCGATAGGCATACGACATGGGCACGTCGTTGAAGTCGCCGCACACTATCACATTGGCGTCGCTTTGATTAATCACCTGGCGGAGCAATGCTGCCTCTTGGGCGTGTTGGCGGAATGCGTTGGTGAGCTTCGCGAAAATCGTCTTGCTGGCTTGTTTGGCTTCCGAGGGCTTATCCTTTGTTTTCAGTTTCGTTAAATCCACATAAAATTGCTTGTCGTCGTTCGACAGTTGTATGGAGTGGAGGTGCAGGTTGAAGAATCGCACCTTATGCCCCGGCACGAGCACGTCGAATGCGCGGGCGTAGAAGTGGTAGCCGTTCAGGAAGTTGTCGGGCGAGGCGAAACCATTCTTGATGGAATCGTCGATCACAGGCTGATAAGGATGCTTGGAGAGTATCACCTGGTCGTGATATCCGTGGTCGCGATAAGGATACACCTTCTTCAGCGAGTCCATAAATGGCAGGTCGTTGAAGTCGGCAGAGAGCGACGCCTCTTGCAGCAGCACCACATCGGCATCCTGCTTCAGAATGTAGCGAGCCGTGGCTTGGCCTGCCTTAAATTCCTTTTCCTTGTCGCCGTAATACGATACCTTGAAGTTCTCCACATTGAAAGTGAGCACCTTGAATTTGGTGGAATCCTCTTTCGGGGTGTAGGTGTGGGGAAACATGTTGAGCGGTGCCACCACCCTCACCGAAGGCCACGAGATGAGGATAGCCACCCACACGATGAGCGACACACGCCAACTGTGCGCAATCAGCCACAACATTCCAATCATCACCTCCAGCGCAAGGAGGAATGGAAATGCGAGTACTGCCACAGGCGCAATACGGCTGTCGGCAGGGTGGGTGGTGCCAGAGTAGGCGGCATAAATCAGTGCTACCGACAGCAATGCCGTGACGACGATTGCCGACACCTTTATTATGCGATACAAATATGACTTTTTATCGAAGTGCATCATCTTTTATATAATCACTTTTTACCAGAGGCTCTGAATAGTGTAGCCTTTTCCTCTTCGGTAAGGGCCCCATAACCAGAACGCTTAAGTTTGTCTAATATTACATCAATTTCTGCCTCAGTTGGCACATTTGATGAAGTTTTTTTCGTTTGCTTGCTTGAGGTGGCATTTTGCTGATAGTGGTATGCCTTTCCGCCCACGGGACCGCCCACGCCTTTTTTGTGGGACTTCTTGGTCAAGTTCACCAGCTTGTCGATGATTCGGTTGAGCCAAGCGGTGATGTCGTGGCCTCGGCGCATCTGCCAGCCATAGAGCACACCCACCAGACCTCCGCCCAAGTGAGCCAACTGCGCGCCCAATTGTCCGTCGCCTCCGCCAAGCACCATCAGCACCACCACACCTATTGCCAGCCACTTCAGCGACACCTGACCGAGAAAGAGCAAGCCTATGCGATAGTCGGGGGCAAACACAGCCATGGCGGTGACCAGTGCTAAAACTGCACCCGATGCGCCAATGAGCAAATCCATCTTGCCAGCAAAAACAGGCAGCACGGCGTAGCCCAGCACATACACCAACGCCCCACCTAAGCCGCCCAACACATACAGTGCCACCAACTGCTTGGAGTTGAAATACTCCAAAAACAACTTGCCGAGCCAATACAGCCATAGCATGTTGAACAGCACATGAAGCATATCGTAGTGGGCAAACATATAGGTGAGCAGTGTCCATGGGCGATGCAGAAGCGTGGTCAAATCCGACGGCACCACTATCCATTCGAGCATCGCGTTGCTGTTCACTCCTGCGAAATGGAGAATGATTGCCATGAGGCGTATCAGCAAAAACATGCCCACATTCAGCATCACCAGCCGCACAAGTGCATTGCTTGCCTTGTATTTGCTTTGTATTTCTTTAAATATAGTCATTCTTTCTGATTACGCCAGTGTGTTTCCAATAGAGAATCATGAGTATGCCAAACAGCATACCGCCGAGGTGAGCGAAGTGTGCCACGCCGCTCATCATTCCTTGGGTGCCGCACACCAGTTCAAACACGCCATAGCCTATCACCATCCACTTTGCCTTAATGGGGAATGGAAATGGAATGATAAACATTTTCAAGTTGGGGAACGACATGCCGAATGCCAGCAGCAAGCCAAACACGGCACCGGAAGCACCCACAGTGAGGTAGCGTAAGTTGAGGAAGTCGGCAAGGTCGCCAATCTGACCGGCGTTGATGGCATTCTGCGCCTCTGCCGCACTCACGCCCAATGCGCTTGCCACATCACCCACCCAAGTGAGTTGCCATACGAGTTCTTGCACAATGCCTGCACCCACGCCACACACAAGGTAGTAAACGAGGTAACGCTTCGCACCAAGCATTCGCTCAAGCAGCGCACCAAACATATAGAGGTTAAACATGTTGCAGAACAAGTGGAGCAAGCCACCCTGCACGCTGGAGAAGTCGTGCATAAACATATAGGTGACAATCTGCCAAGGCATAAAGTCGCCTGCTTGCCAAAAATGCAGCGCAAACCATTTGTCAAGATGAATGCCACGGCTTTGAAACGCCATGGTGGCAATCCACATCAGCACATTAATAATCAGTAAATTCTTAGTGATATCAGGTATTGACCCTAAAAACGATCCTCCTCTTGATGAATTATAACTCATAATTGATAAATGTTGCTCATTTTAAAAATGTAAAACAAATGGCAAACCCTTTTCTCATACAATCGCCCAAAAGTTTGCCTTACTATATATATAAGATGCAAAATTAAAGAAAATAGTGCAATCTCTATGCCAACAATGCCCAAAACCACTCTATTTTTACAATTTTTTGCGATATTTTTGTTTCATATAATTGAATCATTTAATTTTGTGACCATACACATTACAATTATAATTTTTTACTGACAATGAACAAAATCGAATTAATCAATGGCGTGGCCATTGAAGCCGGCATCAGCAAGGCACAGGCAAAAGCGGCGGTCGATGCCGCTATCAAGGTAATGACCACCGCTCTCGTGAAAGGCGACAAAATAGCACTCGTGGGATTTGGCACACTCGCTGTGCAAGAAAAAGCGGAGCGCAAAGGCGTGAACCCTTCCACTGGCGCACCCATCACCATTCCAGCCAAAAAAGTGGTGAAATTCAAGCCCAGCGCCGAACTCGCCGAAAAAGTGAAACAATAATCTCTCCCATCTTATTTTTCGTATGACTCGTCTATTTATATCTTTATGGTGCGCAATTTTTGCGTTCTGCCCTCTGATGCAAGCAGGGCAACCCTCTGGTGACGGGTGGAAACTCCACTGCCACGACTTCGATGCCGCCTACACTGGTGCCCCCGTTGCCAACGGCACCATCGGCATCCTTCCGTGGAAAGAACCTTTCAGCGTGAAGCACTTGATTCTAAATCACATATTTGAATACAGCGAAAAGAAAGGTGTGAACCGTGTGATTGCCGGCATCAACCCTATGGGGATGACCATGATGGTCGACGACCAGCAAGTGACCAGCGCCAACATCGCGAAATGGAACCAGGAAATTGACATGCGCCACGCTCGGCACAACTCCCAATTTCTGGCGTGTGGAAAGGTTGATGTGCGCTACACGATAGTGGCATTGCGAAACATGCCCTACGCCGCCATGATGCGTATCACTGTGAAAGCGCGCCAAGATGCCTCTGTGGCACTGACCAACACGATGAACATTCCTTCCGACGACTATCGCGACGGTAGCAAATGCACCGCCTACAAATTGCGCATAGAAAATGGCTTCAAACCAGCCTTGAAGGCTTGTGCCGAAACTTCACATGGCCGCTATAAAGCCGTGGCTGAAGCACTATTCGTGCCTGAAAAAGGTGCATGGGCAGTACTGCCTCCCACTGGCGGAACTGCACAGACGGCAACTATCCAATTAAAGAAAGGCGAGGAAGCCACCATTTCGCTCGCCACAAGCGTGTGCACTACGCGCGATTTCACCGACCCTTGGAGCGAGGTGGAGCGTGAGGTAATCTACATCTTGAAGCAAAAGCCCACCGAGGTGCTGGCTGCCCACGACCGCTGTTGGGACAAACTATGGCGTGGCAACATCACCATCGAGGGCGACGACGAGGCACAGCGTGTGGTGCGTTTTGCACTCTATAACCTCTACAGTTTCTGCCGCCGTGGCACAGGGTTGAGCATTTCGCCTATGGGACTCTCGTCGAAAGGCTACAATGGTCATATTTTCTGGGATAGCGAAACGTGGATGATGCCGCCTATGCTTGTCATGAACCCCGACATAGCGCGATGCATGATCGACTACCGCACCGACCGACTTGATGCCGCTCGCCAACGCGCAGCCACCATTGGTTACGACGGTGCTATGTATCCTTGGGAAAGCGACGACATGGGGCAAGAGTCCACGCCATCGTGGGCGCTGACTGGTCCACTTGAGCACCACATCAGTGCCGACATTGCCATCGCCGCATGGAACTATTATCGCATGAGTGGCGATGCCAAATGGCTTCGCGAAAAGGGCTACCCGATGATGAAAGCCATTGCGGAATTTTGGGTGAGCAGAGTGACCGAAAACGCCGACGGCAGTTATTCCATCAAAAATGTGGTGGGTGCCGACGAATACGCCACCGGTGTCAACGACAATGCTTTCACCAACGGTGCCACCATCGTGGCGTTGCGAAGCACCGTGAAAGCAGCCATCGCTGTGGGCGAAGAGGCACCAGCCCTTTGGAGCGAGATTGCCGACAGGCTGCGCATTCCGAAGATGGACAATGGCGTGACCGCCGACTACGAGGGCTACCAGGGGCAAATGATTAAGCAAACCGATGCCAACCTGCTTGCCTATCCTTTGGGACTCATCACCGACGAGAAGCAAATACGCGCCGATATGCTCTACTACGAAGACAAACTCGACAAGAAAAACGGTCCTGCCATGGCACACAGCATCTTTGCCACGCTCTATGCCCGCATTGGCGACCGCGATCGTGCCACCGAGGCTTTCAGAATGAGTTATCGCCCCAATATGCGGCCTCCATTTGGCGTGTTTGCCGAAACTGCCACCTCCAGCAATCCCTACTTTGCCACAGGGGCAGGCGGCATGCTTCAAGCAGTGATTTACGGCTTCGCAGGCCTCGACATCACCGACCAAGGCATAGCGCAGGTGCACAAACCCTTGCTGCCAAATGGCTGGAAATCTCTGGTCATCACCACGCCCGGCGGTGCCACCTACAAAGTGGAAAAATAAAAAATCAAGCGAAAATCGTGCAAAAAGCCGCCAAAACAGCGTCTATTTCGTTGTAAATGTGAAAAATAATTGCTATCTTTGCACGATTTTTACACAGATAATAAAAAAATATGTTTACACCTACTAAAAAAACCATCGTATTGGGTGACGGACGTGAGATCACCCTTGAAACAGGAAAGCTTGCAAAGCAAGCCGATGGAGCGGTTGAACTGCGCATGGGCAACACTATGCTCCTTGCGACAGTAGTTTCGGCTAAAGAAGCCGAAGAAGGCGCAGATTTTATGCCCCTTCAAGTTGAATACAAAGAGAAGTACTCGGCTGTAGGCCGTTACCCTGGTGGCTTCACTAAGCGTGAAGGTCGCCCCTCTGACTACGAAATCCTTACTGCACGATTGGTTGACCGTGTGTTGCGTCCTCTTTTCCCAAGCAACTACCACGCCAACACTATCGTTACCGTAACTCTCTTCTCAAGCGACGGTCAGGACCAACCTGATGCACTCGCAGGCCTCGCAGCTTCTGCAGCTATCGCAGTGAGCGACGTGCCTTTTGAAGAACCTATTGCCGAAGTGCGCGTAGCTCGCATCAACGGAGAATTCGTCATCGACCCAACCTTCGAACAGCTGAAGAACGCAGACATGGAACTGATGGTAGGTGCAACTTATGACAATATTATGATGGTTGAAGGTGAAATGGACGAAGTAAGCGAAGACGACCTCATTGCAGCCCTCAAGGCAGCACACGACGCTATCAAGCCTATGTGTGTGGCTCAAAAGGAACTTGCAGAGCAAATTGGCGTCGTTAAGCGCGAATACTGCCACGAAACCGACGACGACGAACTTCACGAACGTATGCGTGCCGAGGTTTATCCTAAGTGCTACGCAGTGGCTAAGGCTGGTTGCGCCGACAAGCAATGGCGCAACGAATCCTTCCAAAAGGCTTTCGATGAATTTGTAGAAACAATTCCAGAGGAAGAACGCGAAGAAAAGGCTATGATGGTGAAGCGCTACTTCGACGAAATCCAACGCGACGCTGTGCGCCGTTGCATTCTCGACGAAGGCTTGCGTCTCGATGGCCGTAAGACCACCGAAATCCGTCCAATCACTTGCTGGCCAGATTACCTGCCAGGCCCTCACGGATCTGCTGTGTTCACCCGTGGCGAAACTCAAGCACTCGCCACTTGTACACTCGGCACCAAACTCGACGAAAAACTCGTTGATGACGTGCTCTACCGTGGCAACGAACGCTTCCTCCTCCACTATAACTTTCCTGGCTTCTCTACTGGCGAAGCAAAGGCTGGACGCGGCATCAGCCGTCGTGAAATCGGTCACGGCAACTTGGCACACCGCGCCCTCAAGCGTATGATTCCTGAAGACCTCCCCTACACCGTTCGTATCGTGAGCGACATTCTCGAATCTAACGGTTCATCTTCTATGGCTACCGTTTGCGCAGGCTGCATGGCTCTGCTCGACGCTGGTGTGAAGATGAAGAAGCCTGTGGCTGGTATCGCTATGGGTCTGATTACCGACGAAGGCAACGTGAAGCACGCTGTGCTCAGCGACATTCTTGGCGACGAAGACCACTTGGGCGATATGGACTTCAAGGTGACTGGTACCGTTGACGGTATCACTGCTACTCAAATGGACATCAAGTGCGACGGTCTGCCATACGAAATTCTCGAGCAGGCTCTCCGTCAAGCAAAGGAAGGACGCTTGCACATCCTCAAACTTATCAACGAAGCAATCCCTGCTCCACGCGAAGACTACAAGCCACACGTTCCACGCATCGTTCACATGACTGTTGACAAGGAATTCATTGGCGCTATCATCGGTAAGGGTGGCGAAGTGATTCAAGCTATCCAAGAAGAAACTGGTGCAACAGTTACCATCGACGAAATCGACGGCAAGGGAGAAATCGACATCTGCGCTCCTGAAAAGGACAAAATCGACGCTGCTATCGCTCGCATCAAGGCTATCGTTGCAGTTCCTGAAGTTGACAAGGTTTACACCGGTAAGGTTCGTAGCATCCTCGAATTTGGTGCATTCGTTGAATTTATGCCAGGTCGCGACGGCCTGCTCCACATCAGCGAAATCAGCTGGAACCGCCTCGAAAGCATGGAAGCAAGCGGCTTGAAGGAAGGCGACGAAGTGCAAGTGAAACTCATCGAAATCGACAAGAAGACTGGCAAGTTCCGCCTCAGTATGCGTGCGCTCCAGGAAAAACCTGAAGGCTACGTAGAAGAAAAGAAGGAACGCCGCCCACGCCCACAAGGCGACCGTGGCCCACGCCGCGATGGCGGTAACCGCGGACCGCGCCGCGAGGGTGGCAACCGTGGACCACGCCGCGAATAGTCGCCTATTTCCTGACAGAATACACAACAACACCCTATAGCAAAAAAATGGGAGCCATCAACATGGCTTCCATTTTTCTTTTATCCGATATTAAAAAAGATGTAGCAAAAATTTAGAAGTTTTTTAATATTCTGTAGGGACGGCCGCACTATTAAATTGTTACATAATCTCAACGATACCTACTTCTTCAAGTAAGAAGCAGCGCGACGAGTTATAAAACACAATACACAGGTTGAAATTTCCATACGAAAGTTTCAGTCCTTTTTCCACACAAAACAAGCAACTTATTTGTATTTTATGAGAATGTTATGTAAATTTGCCATTGAATCTCGGTAGAGATTTCGTTGACATATAATTATCAAGAAGCGTTTTGCTTATCTCTTATTGAGAAAACGTAGGAAATTTTCACAAAAGAAGAGAGGATAATCAAACGGTTCCTGCGCAATATGCGTGGGCTGTTTTTCACATCTTCTTCTTAGGTTTCCTACGACCTTCTCAATAGACGTGGCAATTCAGTCCACGCTTTTATTTTTTATTCATTTTTCTTGCTTGAGGGCTGCAAGACAGGAACCTTAACATGTGAAGAAATGAAAAAGTTCGCATTATTTGTGCTTTTAAGCTCATTTTTTGTCTTAAACGCTTATTCTGGTTTTTTAAACGGAGCATACGACAATCTTTTAAATCCGTGTGGTGCATGCCAAGGGTCTGGTCAGGTGGTTTGCTATTTATGCGGTGGTGCTGGCGGCAGCAACTCGTATAGGTGTATGACAGTTCCGCCTTATTCCTCCTATTATGTCTGGATTACATGTAATGGCTGCGGCGGAAACGGAGTGGTTTCCTGTCCCTATTGCTATGGAACTGGGCGTGTAAAAAATGTACGGAGTTCAGGAAACGTTTCTAAAGGAAGGAGTAGCGGTAGGGGGACATACAACAACGGCAGTAGCAGCTCCAGTAGCTCATCTTCCTCCCAACGGACATGTTCAGGATGCCGAGGCACAGGTCGCTGTACACTCTGCAAAGGACAAGGATGGTATTGGGAAGACACTGGCACCTATACAGGAAGTTCAAATAAGAAGAAGGTAACTTGCCCTTCATGTAGAGGGGATGGCAAATGCGGTGTCTGTTATGGTAGAGGTTCAATAAGGTATTGAAGCACGGCTCTTTCATTTAAACTCGAAACAAACTGATACCCACTGATTATGTTGATCTTACATCAACAGAGACAGGTGGCATTTTAGTCTATGTTATGTCAATAGCGACGTTTGGCTGCTCCTAAATGCCTATCAGCCACAAACATTTAAAATTCAAAGCATTTTTAAATGAAAGAGCCGTGGTATTGAAGTAGAATTATTACTGTCCAGTAAAACTTTTGCAAACAAAATAAATTAGGGCTGACACTTCTCATGAGGTATCAGCCCTTTTGGTTATCTTTGTTTCGCTAAAAAAATAACTGTTAGCAAAATGGTTATTTTATCGGATAGCAATAAGTTGAATTGTCACACAATCCTATTTGCTCATTCCTTTGACGAATACTTCTATCTTCCTAAAAGGCGGAGAATGTACTGGCACTTCTCACTGTTGCCGAGTGTCTTGCCACGGTCGCACGAGAGTTTGATGCAGTCGTGCCATTCACGCAGTTCGGTGATACGGCTTCGGGTGAGTTTGATCACGATGTTTGATGGCTGGCAACAACCGTGGTCCACGCCGTGGCTAATCCCCACTTCCGCAAAGCAAAATACACAAAACCTCTATAATCAAAAAAATGGGAGCCCCACCAAAGGCCCCCATTTTTTATTTTATCCCAAAATCCAACCCATCATTTGCTCAATGCAAAAAGCAATTTTATGGTAATTTTGCTCAATGCATTGAGCATTTTTTACCTAAATTTGCTCAATGCAAAAAGCATTTTCACCCATTAATCGATAGCAACGATTTCACCCAAACGTAGGGACATGCCTTCGGCATGTTTCCAATGCGCTGACACATTGACTATTGCACTAAAATATACAACAAAAAATATCAAAGAAGAACTTTTAAAGCCGTTGGAAACGGCGTATTGTGGTTAACTCCATGCAAGCTCGCTTGCGAGCGCAGCTTGGAGATTGGTCAATATCAAGTGTCGAGCGTCGGAGACGGTCGGTCGTGGTAGTGCCCAATAGTCCAAACCATAACCGACCCTCTCCGAGGCTCGACACCGTGTGTACACTGCTATCACCAAGCTGCGCGTCCTTGCAAGCAAGGACACTTGCATGGTGTTTCGCATCATTCGGCATCTCCGATGCCTACCCCGTCTTTAATTTCAGTTTTCCCCATGAATTTTCCACAGAACCGTTATGAATCCTATACCGTGGCATAGCGGTTGGTGGGGATTTTTGGCGAAGAGGGGGGGGTAAAAAAAGGAAATGATATACAAGTTGTCCCTGTGATTATTTAGTAATGATTGAAAAAAATCCC
>ERZ1026780.356-NODE-356-length-37380-cov-12.516731_pt1 | contig 37380 bp, 43 predicted proteins | sample MGYA00380126_ERZ1026780 | MGnify/ENA primary metagenome ERZ1026780 (study PRJEB33269, sample SAMEA4719762) | human gut metagenome | biome: human-associated habitat; feature: organic feature; material: feces | place: Cameroon | collected 2013-10 ... | reverse complement strand
TTATGAGTTCCTATTTTTTTTCATAGTGTTGCACTTGATAGTATAATTCACCCTCATCAAACAAAAAGCCAAGTCATGCGACTTGGCTTTTTTGCATAAATTCACGCTTTTTGAGCTTTAAGCTCCGCGAGGCGGGCAAGAATCGCCCTGTAGCATTCTTCCGGCTCCGAAATATCGGATACTGCCTCCTCCATGGGGCATATTCCCGTCCCTGCACGGTTGATTATCTTTGGAGTGAGCTTCCCGCATGAAAAGCGCACCGAGTGGGCTTCGAGATATTCCTTTGCCGCTTCTGAGGCGACCTCGGCATATACTTCTTTTATCCCCGTGAGGACAAATAATGATGCCGCCGCTTTCCCTACTATTTTATCCGCCACAAAGTAGCCTTTCAGATTCACATTCTCCGCGATGAATCCCAGCATAGGAGCAACGCCGCGCTTGTCATCGGTCATCACCGCACCGTCCTTTGCAAGCGCGATGGAATGACCCGCAAGCGCTTCCTTCGCAAGTTCTATATCGGTTTTTATCATATCATTTTCCGGTTTCATCATTTTTGATAAGCTTTCTCATTCCGATGATAAGAAGCGGAGCGATTACAGCCTGCAGCGCAAGTCCGACAAAGCCTGTTTTTATCAGACCCCAAATCATGGGAACTGTAAACGATGTAAATCTTCCGAATATTGCGATAAGAAGCACAAAAGATGCTCTGCCTGCGATTTCTGCAGAAAGCACTGCGGGAAATGCCATCCATTTATTCTTATAGATAAGCTTACCGAATGCGCCGGAAACAAGAGCAAATACGGCAAGCTCCGCCATCATAAAAGGAAGTCTCTCTGCCATAGGCATGGGATTTCCGAAAGCGGATGTAACCAAAAAGCTCATGAACGGTGCAATCAGACCTACCGTAAATCCCCATTTGGCACCCATCAGCGCACCGCCGATGATAACGGGCAGATACATCGGGAGATATTTAACGCCGCCCTGCGCTCCCGCTACGAGATGTACGAGTTGCGGCAGACACACCGCCGCGATTATTACCAATGCCGACAAAGCGGTTTTTACCCCGATTTTTTTGCCGACGGACAACTGTTTTCTTGAAAGAACATTCTCAATCATGATTTTTCTCCTTTTTATTTTTCAAAATATTCTGCTATTTTCTGCATTTTTTCCTGCTGCTTTACATCAAAGGGACAGCGCCTGTCGCAATGTCCGCATCCGAGACACGCCGAAGCCTTTACTTCAAGCTTATCATAATGGTTTTCCGCCATTTTGTCGCCTGCCTGCGACAGGTCGTAATATTTATTGACAAGTCCTATGTCTATTCCGGCAGGACACGGCTGGCAGTGATTGCAGTAAACGCAATTCCCTCTTGCCGCCGCAGGTGTAAATTCCGCTATCTCGGAATAATCGTTTTCCTCACGCGACGAAGCCTTGAAAGTAAGCAATTCATCGAGGTCTTTCAGGTTTCTGACTCCGGGCACGGCAGCCATAACCGCAGGGCGGTCGAGCACATACTGAATGCACTGATTTTTTGTCAGCGCTCTTCTGAAAGGCGATGTTTCCACCCTCAGAAGCTGTCCGCCGTGAAAAGGCTTCATTACCGAAATGCCAACTCCCTCCGCTTCACAGCGGCGGAAAAGCTTCGCGCGCTCGTCCGTCGTTCCTATTCCGTATTCGTCGCCGCATTCCAAATCATACGCAGGATTTATCGAAAACATCATCATATCGATAAGTCCCGTATCAAGCAGCTTTTCGGCGACCGACGGCGTATGGGACGAAAATCCGATATGTCTTACCACGCCTTTGTCTTTCAGCTCCTTGACAAAATCGAAAATACCGTTCTTTTCGATATCGTATATATCGCTTTCTTCGTCTACGCAGTGCAGAAATCCGAAATCGACATAATCTGTGCCGAGTTTTTCAAGCTCCCATCCGAAAGTATCTTTTATCTTTTTCAGATTTCTCGACCAGCCGTAATCGCCCTCGGCATTATATACCGCGCCGAAATGAAGCTGAAAATATATCTTTTCGCGCTGTCCGTGGATAGCTTTTCCGAAAGGCTCGTAAACGGCGGCGCCGCCTGCGCAAAGGTCAAAAAAGTTTATGCCGTTTTCTATTGCCTTTCTGATGACCGCCTCTATCTCGTCAGGCGGGGTTTCCTGTATGCCGCCCATTCCGAGCCCGAGAGTACCTATTCTCTCTTCACCTTTGGGCAGTTTTCTGTATTCTATCATCTTTTTCTCCTTGAAAATATCAGAATGTTATTTATTTTTTGCGTTCAAATTCTTCCGCCATATCGACAAGCAAATCGCGTATATGCAGATGCTGCGGGCAGGCTTTTTCGCACTTGCCGCACTTTATGCAGTCGGAAGCCTTGCCGTGATTTTTGGTATATACCTCGCTGTAATAATAGTTTACATTCCAGTCGTGATAAATCTGCTTTGCGTTCATGCATGAGAAAAGGTCGGGTATGGAGATATGTTTCGGGCAACCGTCGATGCAATAGCGGCACGCCGTGCACGGTATAAGATGCATGGAATGGAAAATATCGCATACCTTTTTTATTGCCGCATGCTCGTTTTCGTCAAGCGGCTTGAAATCTTTCATATAGGAAAGATTGTCTTTCATCTGCTCCATATTGCTCATGCCGGAGAGAACCATCTTTATGCCGTCAAAACCCGCGGCAAAGCGTATGGCATAGCTTGCCGCACTTCCGCCGTGTAAATCCTCGAGAACTTTCTTTGCCCTCTCGGGAAGATTTACGAGATTGCCGCCCTTTACAGGCTCCATGACTATCATCGGCTTATTGTGCTTGCGGCAGACCTCATAAAGCTTTCTCGACTGGATTGCAGGGTCCTCATAGTCGACATAGTTAAACTGAATCTGGACTACCTCGACCTCGGGATATTCCGTCAGGATTTCCTCCAGAACATCTGCCGTATCGTGGAAAGATATTCCGACATGCTTTATCTTGCCCTCCTTTTTGAGCTCAAAAGCCGTTTCGTAGGCATGGCACTTTTTATATTTTGCAAAAAGATTTTTATTCTGGGCATGCATCAGGTAAATATCGAAATAATCTACCTTGCAGGATTCCAACTGCTTCTGAAAGAGCGGGCGGATTTCTTCTTCCGTATTGAAGAGCACACCCGAAAGCTTGTTTGTCAGAACAAAGCTCTCGCGCGGATATCTCGCCGCTATGCAGTCGCCGATTGCCGTTTCGCTCTGGCCCTCGAGATAAACTCTCGCCGTGTCGAAATAATTGAAGCCCTCTGCCATGAAGAGGTCGACCATCTTTTTGAATTCATCGTAATCGACCTTGCCGTCTTTCATCGGGAGACGCATACAGCCGAAGCCGAAATTCTTTTTTGCCTCGGAAAAAACGCTGTTTTCATCAAATCCGTTCATTTCTTATTCTCCTTAAAATGTATTTTTTAACTCAGCTGTTCTTTTCAGCCCATTTCGCAAGTTCGCTTTCCGTCAATCTGTTGACTATGCCGCCCGCTTTCCATGTGGCATTCGGGCAGACCTTTTTGAGAACATCGACCGTCTTTCCCATGCCGCTTCCGCCCGATGTGGCAAAAGGAATCACCGTTTTTCCCGAGAAATCATAGCTTTCGAGGAAAGTATCGATGATTGTAGGCGCTACATACCACCAGATCGGAAATCCGATATACACTGTGTCGTATTCGTCCATATTTTCGCAGTACGAAGCGATTTCCGGACGCGACTGGGGATTGCTCATCTCCACAGAGGAGCGGCTCTTGTTGTTTGTCCAGTCGAGGTCAGCGTGCGTGTACGGAACGGCGGGTTTGATTTTGAAAATGTCGGCGCCGACAGCCTTAGCCAGCTTCTGCGCCGTCTTTTCCGTTACTCCGCTCGCGGAAAAGTACGCAACAAGTTTTTTCATTTTGATTTCCTCCTTATTTGCCGCTGAATACAGGAAAATAGCTGTATTCACCGTAATTTTTGAATTCCACTGCGCCGAGAGCTTTCATATCCGCATCGGAAATGACAAAATCAAGTTCGCCGTTTTCCTTTATATGCTCGCGCGAGGAAGCTTTCGGCAGGGCGATAAGCCCAAGCTGAAGAATATACCGTATGCAGAGCTGTGCGGGAGATACGCCGTATTTCTTCGCCGTTTCGGTAATAGCGGGGCTTTTCAGCGCCTCACCGTGCGCGATGGGCGAATATGCCTCTACGGCAATGCCGTTTTCCGCGCAAAAAGATATAAGCTCTTTCGGCGTATTTCCGATATGAGCAAGCACCTGATTTACCGCAGGCTTTATCCTGCAATGCGGGAGCAGACTTTCAAGGTCATCGCGAAGAAAGTTTGAAACGCCGATGGCGCGCAGTTTCCCTGCGTCATACGCATCCTCAAGCGCACGCCATACCTCGCGGTTTTCCTCAAAATACCGCTTCTCGCCGCGCCACTCTGCCCAAGGTTGAGGCGCGTGAATAATCATCATGTCGAGATATTCAAGACCTGTCTTCGCAAGTGTTTCGTCGATTGACTTTGCGGCGGAAGCGTAACTCTTATTTTCTGCCGCGACCTTGCTGACTACAAAAAGCTCATCGCGCGGCACGCCGCAGGTGCGCACTCCCTCGCTTACACCGCGCTCATTGCCGTATGCCTGCGCCGTGTCGATATGGCGATATCCGAGGTCAATGGCGGTTTTGACAGCCGCTGCCGCCTTATCGTCGTCTATGCACCATGTTCCGAAGCTGAGCATCGGAATTTTCACGCCGTTATTCAGCACGACGGTTTTGTCTAAAATCATTTTTATCCTCTCCTTTTTCATCATCGTTCCATATTTCTTTTGCCATGCGGAAAACCGCCCATGCTTTCGGCCAGCCGCAGTAAAAGGCGGCATGAGTGACCGTTTCCGCTATTTCTTCTTTTGTTATGCCGTTTTTCTTTGCATTTATCAGATGATAGCGGAAGCTCTCATCGGTAAGTCCCTGCGACATCAGCGCAACGACCGTTATAAGCGAGCGGTCGCGCAGAGAAAGTTGATCTTCTCTGCTCCATACCTCGCCGAAGAGAACATCATCGTTAAGCTCGGCAAATTTCGGGGCAAACTCGCCCAGAGCATCTCTGCCCGCAGTCTGTTTTATCGCCATGACTCTTCCCTCCTCAGAGTTTTTCGTATTCTTCGTCCGACACAGGCTCGCACCATTCGGTTCTGCAGTTCTTACCCGGAACCTCTATAGCTATATGAGAAAACCAGCTGTCTTTTTTCGCGCCGTGCCAGTGCTTTACATTTGCGGGAATCGTGATTACCGTTCCAGGAGTGAGGCTGACGGCATCTTTGCCCTCCTCCATATACCATCCCTCGCCCGCCGTGCAGACAAGTATCTGACCGCCGCCCTCATCGGCATGATGAATATGCCGGTTATTCCGGCAGGAGGGTTCAAAAGTGACATTGGCAAGGAAAACGGTTTTTCCCGCCTCTGTCAGCGGATTCAGATAAGACGCCCCGCTGAAATATTTCGCATAGGCGGAATTGTATTCCCCTTTGCCGAAAACATTCTGCTTTTCAAATTCTCTTTCGTTCATGCGCTTTTCCTCCGTTTTCATTTTATTTCGATTGCTCCGCCGTCGCAAAGCCATTTTTCGAGATTTACATCGCCTGCGCCTGTGGCACGAAGCCCGTCTTTTACAGTCGCCGCAGGCTCGGATGTTCTGATTTCGGAAACCGACCCTGATATGCCGCTGCTACCCGATGTGCAGAAAGGCAGAACGGTTTTGCCGCTCAGGTCATATTTATCAAGGAAAGTATTTATGATTTTCGGCATCGTGCCCCACCATATAGGATAGCCGATGATGACCGTATCATATTCGGAAAAGTCGATTTCGGCACCTGCAATCTGCGGGCGCGCGTCAGGGTCATTCATCTCTCGGTTTGCGCGGCAATTGCTGTCGCTGTAGTTTAGGTCAGCCGAAGTATACGGCTCCGCGGGGACGATTTCGTAAATCTCCGCGCCCGTAAGCGATGCTATTTTCTCGGCGACCGCTTTCGTATTGCCCGTGCAGGAAAAATAAGCGATGAGAATCCTTGATTTTTTCTCGGGTGGAGTTATATTTTCGCCCGATTCCGTGGTTCCTGTGCTTTCGGTAGTCGTTCCTGTCGCGTCATTTCCGCTTCCGTTTGCGCAGGCGGAAAAGATGAAAAAAGCCGCGCAGATAATCGCCATCAGGCATAAAATCAGTTTACTTTTTTTCATAATTTCATCCTCCTATATCTTCTTTATCGGCTTTGTGGGATTCCCCGCAACAACCGTATTTGCCGGAACATCCTTTGTCACAACACTGCCCGCACCGACGACGGCACCGTCTCCGATGTGCACACCCGGAAGAATTATCGCGCCGGCACCAATCCAGACATTTTTTCCTATGATAATCGGGCGCGAGGTGATATACCGCCGTCTGTCGGGTTCGAGCCCGTGATTTTCCGTAATAAGCTGAACCTGCGGCGCGATGAAAGCATCATCGCCTATGGTGACTCCGCCCCTGTCCATAAATGTGCAGCCGAAATTGATGAATACGCGCTTGCCCACGCGTATATTCCGCCCGAAATCCGTATAAAACGGCGGATTCAGATTAAAATCTTCGCCCACAGCCTGCCCTGTGATTTTGCTGAAATATTTACGCGCAGTCGCCGCATCGCAGACCATAGTATTCATTTTCTGCGTCAGCCGCTTTGCATTTGCAATGATTTTTTTGATTTTGCCGTAGTCCGCGTCGTCAATCGACATAGGCTCTCCCGAAAGGTCTCTTTCAATGATACTTCGCATAATAATCTCCGAAAAAATAAGCGTGAGCAGGGCTTTCGCCTTTTTCACGCTTATTATATCACGAAAATTATTCCATGTAAAATACTTATTTTTAATTATAAATCATAACCGAATGGAATGTTCCACAAATTCAATGAATTTTGCGGCGCTCGGCGAAGCGGCTTTGTATTTTTTCCAGATAAGGACACTGGAAAGGATGATTTCGGGTTCAAAAGGTCGCCATCCGAGCGTGCGCTTGTCATAAAGCTCCGTTGCGCCCTCGATAGTTATCGCCGCGCCTGCATTCTCGCGCACCAGAGTGGCAACATTGCCGAGCAGATTGTGCGTGCCGAAAACATTCGGGCTGTGAATCGATATGCCGAATATCTCCTCGAGTTGATTTCTGATGCGGAACGGCACGAAAAGCCGCTCTCCGACGAGGTCACTCTTTGATACGGATTCTTTCCGAAAAAGCGGATTTTCCGCAGAAACAAGCACGCCCCACCGCTCTTTTTCGGGAAATCGCAGAAAATCGTATTTGGCAAGGTCAATAGCGGGTTCGATAATAAGTCCCGCATCAAGCACGCCTCTTTCGATGCGTTCCTTTACGCTGTCGGCAGTCGCGGAATAAAAATCGAATTTCACATCGGGATAGCTCTTTGAAAACTCAACAGCAAGCTCTCCGAGCCGATGACTTGCCGATGTTTCGCCCATACCGATGGCGATGATGCCGTTATATGAAACGATACCGTCCTTGAAATCGCGCTCGGTTTTCTCCGTCAGCGCAACGATTTCCCTCGCTCTGCCGCGCAGAAATCTTCCCTCCTCAGTCAGCGTAAGCGAGCGCTTGCCGCGAATGAAAAGAGTCGCTCCGAGCTCGTTTTCCAGCTGCATCATCTGCTTTGAAAGCGCGGGCTGTGATACATGGAGAATCTCGGCGGCTCTCGTGATGTTTTCCTCCTGCGCTACTACAAGAAAATATTTCAGAAGTCTGTTTTCCATAATTCTCTCCGGTTATGATGGCAATTTGATTATTACAATTACAGTATATCACACCGTTTTCGGAATGTAAAGCATATTTGACGAATTTCGCTTGATTTTAAAATAAAATATATCCCCTTACCGAAATCCGGCAAGAGGATATAAAATCAAAGTCAATATTCTATTACTACCATCTGATGGCACTCGAGCTTATCAAGCGTGTAAGTCAGTATGCCGTCTGTGTAGTCAAAGTCTATATCTCTGTCCTGCGGGGCGAGATAAACTCTCTCCGGCTCTCTGTCGAGCTTTATCGAAACCTCGGTATTGTATACGGGAACAATATCCTCGATAATCTCAACTCCGTTTCCGCGCTTGACGGGAGAAGCATAGAGCAGATGGTTTACAAGGCGTCTCTCGGCAACCTGATTCATCAGCGTCACAACACCCTGTGCAGGCAGGCTTGTGGTCAGCGTCTTGTTTTCTCCGAGGAGAACATCTATCACATGCTTGATTACCTGCTTTGCGATGAGCGAGCCTTTTGTTGCATACTCGCTGAAAAGTCTGAACGAAATATATGCGCCGTCCGCACCCACAGTTATCGCGGGAGAAACCTTTTCGGGGTCGTTGGGCGTGTGCTGATGCGAGGAAAACTTAAATGTCGAGCGGTTGAAATAAGGGTCCTCTCTGTATGCGAGGACATCGCCTGTCGCCTCTATATCGTTGCAGGGTTGATATATCACATAAGCCGAATCATAGAGCCCCTCCATTTCAAATTTCGGATGGAGATATGTCGGGTTATACTTGCATGAACCGATGTATTTTGCACCGAGGTCAAAGGCAAAGCCGCTTCCGTCATTCATTAGTGTGCTGTCACCCGTGGCAAGGATTTTGCCGCCGTTTTCGGTAAACTCGCGGAGCTTTTCGACAACCTCATCATCGATGATGCTGTCATCTGTGAGAATAACGAGCTTATATTTCGAAAGGTCGGCTTCCGTATCCACCATATCGAAGAGATACTTGCCCTCGAGAAGAATTCTCGAGGCACCCGTGCTTCCTATCCATGAGCGCTTGCCGGGCGGGTCTTTTTCAGGGCTCATATGAGCGAAAAGCGCTTCCTGCGAAAGCAGTGCGATATCCGCTACGCTTTCGACACCGTCAAGCCAAGGTTCCTTTTCCTCAACCTCCTTGAAAGCTTCGCCGATAAGCTTGTATGTCGCAGGCTCCATGAAACCGAGCGGATGAAGCTGGTCGCCTATCGAAACCTTTGCTCCGTTTGCAATTGAGAGCGATGCCTCATAGCGCAGAGCATTAGGATGCTTGAAGCCTCCGAATTCGCCCCAACTGAGATGAAATTTGCCCGTCATGCCGAGAAATTCCATGCCGAGAGTTCTCGCATAAGCGGCGGAAAGCGGGAAATGGTCATATCCCCAGCCGCCGGTGGGAAGGCTCTCAAGCTCGAGATGCGTATTGAGATATGCAAATTCTCTCCTGCCCGCCGAGAGGTGACCCGCATTGTGAAATACGGGATGCCCGGGCTTATGCTTGTCTACCGTTTCGCGCACGCGGCGCAGATAGTTCATATATGTTTCCACGCCGAGTCTGTAGGCATTGTCGGGAGCATAAGGATCCCAGCCGCGCTCGCGCATTTTGGCTACGCAGTGCTGGCAGTAGCAGGGGAAAACCCCCACTATATCAAGGAATATTCCGTCGCCGTCATATCTTTCGAGCACCTCTTCTATCTGCGCCAGCAGATAATCGAGATACGGAGAATTCATGCACATACGATGATATCCGGGCACGGTGAAATCTTTCACCCATTCCGTGCTTTCGTCCGCATTGCGGTAGAGCCAGTCGGGATGAAGGCGAGCCATCTTTTCATCAAGCCCTGCGGAAATATAAATCGGTGTTTTTACTCCTATTTCGTGCGCCGCCTCTATCTCTGCACCGAGCAGGTCGAAATCAAGATGCGGATGCATGGTATTTGCCTCCGACGGATGGTAAGCCCATCCGTGGTGGCACTTGGAAAAGAGCGTTATCGAGTTGACATGCCCCATTTTCAGCGCATTCTGAAACTGCTCCTTTGAAAAACGGCTGCCTATATTCTCTATTTCGCCGCTCGTGTGAAAATCAAGGTGTACCTGTCTGAAATTCATTTTATACCTCCGTTATCTGGCGACCTGCTCCATTACAAATGCTTCGAGTATATCGCCTTCTTTGATATCGTTGAATTTTTCCAGTCCTATACCGCATTCATAGCCCGATGCAACTTCCTTGACATCGTCCTTGAAGCGGCGGAGCGAGGCAATCTTATCCTCAAATATAACTATGCCGTCGCGCACTACTCTTATCTGAGCGGCGCGGGTAATCTTGCCGTCCTGAATATATGATCCTGCGATGGTTCCGACGCTGGAAACATGGATAGTCTGGCGTACCTCGGCATGGCCGAGTATGACCTCGCGGTATACGGGCTTGAGCATGCCCTTGATAGCAGCTTCTATCTCCTCTATGCATTCATAGATGATTCTGTATGTGCGGACATCGACGCCCTGCTCGGCGGCATTGTCCATAGCAAGCTTATCGGGACGGACATTGAAGCCGACGATGATGGCATTCGAAGCGGCGGCGAATGTGACATCGCCCTCTGTAATGCCGCCGACACCGGTATGGATAACATTGACATGAACTTCATCGTTTGAGAGTTTTTCAAGCGATGATTTGACAGCCTCGGCAGAACCCTTTACATCGGCTTTGACGATGATATTGAGGTCCTTTACGCCGTCCTTAATCTGGCTGAAGAGCTCGTCGAGATTTATTCTTGCGTGAGCGGTGAATTCCGCTTCCTTTTCTTTATCCTTGCGCTGTTCGGCAAGCTCGCGCGCCATGCGCTCGTTTTCGACGGCGTTGAATTCGTCGCCCGCCTGCGGAACATCGGAAAGACCGACTATCTCTACAGGAACAGACGGACCTGCCTCCTTAACAAGCTTTCCGAGGTCGTTTGTCATCGCGCGGACTCTGCCGACCGTTGTGCCGGCGATAACCGTGTCTCCTGTGTGGAGAGTACCGTTCTGCACGAGAACCGTTGCCACGGGACCTCTGCCCTTGTCAAGTCTCGCCTCTATTATGATACCCTTTGCGCGGCGGTTGGGATTGGCTTTCAGTTCTTTCATTTCCGCTACGAGAAGCACCATTTCGAGAAGCTCGGGAATGCCCTTTTTCGTCAACGCGGAAACAGGAACGCATATTGTATCTCCGCCCCACTCCTCGGGAACGAGGTCATACTGCGTGAGTCCCTGCTTTACAGCCTCGGGATTTGCCGCGGGCTTATCCATCTTGTTTATGGCAACAATTATGGAAACACCTGCCGCCTTTGCATGGTTTATAGCCTCTACCGTCTGCGGCATGATGCCGTCATCAGCGGCGACAACAAGAATCGCGATATCCGTCGATTTCGCGCCGCGCGCACGCATAGCCGTGAATGCCGCATGACCCGGTGTATCAAGGAATGTGATGTTCTTGCCGTTGCAGTTTACTCTGTATGCACCGATATGCTGTGTGATACCGCCTGCTTCGCCTGCGGTGACTCTCGTATGTCTTATCGCATCGAGAAGCGATGTCTTGCCGTGGTCGACATGACCCATAACGCAGACTACGGGGTCGCGCTCTACAAGGCTCTCGGGAGAATCCTCAGCCTCATCAAAGAGCTTTTCTTCTATCGTGACGACGACTTCCTTTGTAACCTCGGCACCGAGTTCGTCGGCTACAAGATATGCCGTATCGAAATCGACCGTCTGATTGAGCGTCGCCATTACACCCATAAGCATGAGACGCTTTACCACCTCGGAGGCTGTAACCTTGAGGCGGGAAGCAAGCTCCGATACGGTTATCTCATCGGGAATGCTTACCTTGAGCTTCTGCTTCTTTGCCTTCTCCTGCTGTTCGCGCTTCATACGCTCCATATTCTGGCGATCCTTATCCTTATCCTTGCCTTTGGCGGGATAGGGATTCTTGTTCTGCTGTTTTTTCAGCTTCTGTCTGTCGGAAGCATTGCTGTTTCTGCGCGCCGATTCGGGAACAAAGTTTTCGAGTCTCTCATCATATTTGGAGAGGTCGACCTGCGTCGTTCTCGTATCGACAATTCTCGTTTTGCGCTCGGGAGTGGGCGCCGCCATATTTCCGCTCATGACTATCGTCTGCTGTTTCTTTTTGTCATCGCTTCTCTGCTCTGCGGGCTTCTGCGCGGGCTTCTGCTTGTCGCGCTCAAAGCTCGGCTTTGCAAATCTGTCGCTCGATTTGCTTGCACCTCTTTGCTGCTGTGCCGCTCTCGCATCGGCTTTTGCTTTTGCTTCGGCTTCCGCCTTGGCTTTTGCTTCAGCCTCGGCTTCAGCCTTTGCCTTTGCTTCAGCTGCCGCTTTTGCTTCGGCTTCCGCTTTCGCCTTTGCCTCGGCTTCCTCTGCGGCTTTCTTTGCCGCCTCTTCTTTTTCTATTTTTTCAAGATAATTCTTCGTCTTTATTATAGCCTTGCCCGAGAGATAATCTCCCATATTCGTTATCTGGTTTCTCTCTGTCAGCTTATCTATGAGGACTTCAAATTCCCACGGCTCAACAGTTGCCGTGGAGGTTTTTCCGGTTATTCCGAATTCAGTGAATAAATCCGTCAGCTCCTTGCTTTTGAGGTCAAGGTCCTTTGCCAGCAGATTTACTCTCAGCTTCTGTGATGATAACATAAGTTCCACCCGTCCTTTCCTTATCGTTCGCACTTGCCGGAGACAAGCTCCGCCAGGTTTCTGTCAGTAACGGCTACGCACGCGGCTTCGCTTTTTCCGAAAGCCGCGCCCAGCTCCGCGGTAGTGCAGTCTATATATACGAGACTGACACCGTAATATGAAAAGCAGTTTTCTATGCGTTTTTTCGAGTTTTGCGATGCGGCACTGCTTGCGATTCCTACCTTTGCCTTGCCAGCGCGGACAGCGTCGCACGCCATGTCCGTACCGATGGCAAGCTTGCCCGCCCGCTTTGCAAGACCGAGCGATGTGAGTATGCTTTTTGTTTTTTCAGTCATTTTCAATCTCCGATTCAAGTCTTGCGAATATTTCTTCGGGTATTGCGGCTTCGAGATTTGATTCGAGGCGCTTTCTTGCCTTCTTCAGGCATTTTGCACTCGGACAGATATAAGCGCCGCGTCCCGCTTTCTTGCCCGTTTTGTCTATTTCTATATCCTTGCTTTCGGCAAGCCGGACTATTCGTATAAGCTCGCTTTTCGGCTTCTTTTCGCCGCAGCCGACGCATTTTCTTTCAGGCTCTGTTTTCATATCGTTGCCTTTCCGTGTTTATTTGAATTATGATGTTTTTATATCTATTTTGTAGCCGGTGAGTCTTGCGGCAAGGCGCGCATTCTGACCCTCTCTGCCTATGGCAAGCGAAAGCTGATCCTCAGGAACGATAACTCTGCAGCTCTTCTCTCCCGGGACAACGGAAACGCTCTTTACCTCTGCGGGAGAGAGTGCCGCCTTGACGAATGCCTCGGGATCCTCACTGTATGCAATGACATCTATCTTCTCGCCGTTCAGCTCGTTTACAATGCCGTTTATGCGGCTACCGCGGTTACCTATGCAGGCGCCGACGGGATCTACATTCTCATCTCTGCTCTCTACGGCTATCTTTGTTCTCGAGCCTGCCTCGCGCGATATTCCGCGGATAACGACCGTGCCGTCCTGTATCTCTGGAACCTCAAGCTCGAAGAGTCTCTTTACAAGACCGAAGTGCGTGCGCGAGAGCGTCACTATCGGACCCTTTACCTCGTTCTTTACTTCCATAACAAAAACCTTGATATGGTCGCCGACCTCGTAGCTCTCGCCGGGAATCTGCTCGCTCTTCAGCAGTGTTGCCTCGCTTGTGCCGGTATCTACGATAGCGTTTCCGTTTACGGGGTCTATCTTGACGACGGTCGCCGTGACAACCTCTTCCTTCTTGCTCTCGTATTCGCGTATAAGCATGCTGCGCTCGGCTTCTCTTATACCCTGAACTATTACCTGCTTTGCCGTCTGTGCGCTGATTCTGCCGAAGTTTTTGGTTTTCACCTCAAATTCGCAGAAGTCACCTATCTGATATTTTTTGCCTATCTTTTTGGCATCATCGAGCGAAATCTGGGTTTCGGGATCCTCTACTGTCTCCACAACCTCTTTGAGGCTGTATACCTTGACATCCTTTTTCTCGGGATTGAGAACAACGCGCACATTGGTGCGTCCGCCGTTGTCTCTCTTGAAGGCGCTGATGAGAGCCGCCTCAACCTTTTCCAGCATATATTCCTTAGGTATGCCGCGCTCTTTTTCAAGAGCGTCAAGTGCATTGAAAAATTCGGTATTCATTTTTTATGATCATTCCTTTCCGTAATCTTATTTTTAAAAGTCAAAAACAGTGCTTGCTTTTGCTATTTTTGAAATATCGAAGCTCTTGTCTCCCGCCTCGGTTGAAATAACGGCAATGCCGTTTTCAAATCCGATGAGCTTTCCCGTATACGACTTCTTGCCGCTCTCATCCGGCGAGAAAAGGCGTATTTCGACCTTTTCTCCTATAGCGCTCTCATAGTGCCAAGGCTTACGAAGCTCACGCTCTATCCCGGGGGAAGAAACCTCCAGATGATATGAGCAGTCTATGGGGTCAAGCTCGTCGAGAACAGGGTCGATCAGGCGATGAACCTTTTCGCAGTCATCAAGCGTGATTCCGTCGTCGGAATCTATGGTTATGCGCAGATAATGCTCGGCGCCCTCCTTGACAAACTCAACATCCCACACGCGATATCCGATTCCGACTATATGCGGCGTGAGCTTCTCCTCAACAAAAGAGGCGATACTCTGTCCCTTTGCCATGAAAATCCTCCTTACAAACAATTGAGAGCGGACCGAAGCCCACTCTCCTTTTACTGAAATATCATACTGTGATTATACTATATCATATGTTTTCCGAAATTGCAATAGTTTTTCCGAAATTTTTTCACATATATGATTTTTTTGCGTACTATGGTAATGAAAGACATCACCGAAAGGAGCCAAACCTCATGCGTCTTATAGTAATAAAGTCTCCGAAGCTGCTTTCCCCGATACTGCGAAAGATTTTTCGCGTGAAAAAAGCCTGACATCGGCGAAATACGGCTTTGTCAACCTGATTTCAAAATCGGGTTGACAATTTTTCTTTTTCGTGGTATTATCTACTGCGAGGTGATAATATGAAAAGAAAAAAATCTATGCTGAAATTAACATTCACAGCACTTTTTGCGGCACTCATCGCCGTATGTACGCTAATTTCCATACCGATGCCCTCCGGCGTGCCGATAACACTGCAGACCTTTGCAGTGGCACTCTGCGGCTTCATCCTGCCCCTGCCGTACGCCGCCGTAGCCGTCGTCGTATATCTCGCTGTCGGTGCCGTGGGGCTTCCTGTTTTCGCGGGCTTTCGCGGCGGACTCTCCGTGCTCGCCTCGGCGACAGGCGGCTTTCTCGTCGGCTTTATACCGATGGCGGCACTCAGTGCAGTACCCGCCAAGGGCTGGCGCAGGCTTATTTTCGGTTTTCTCGGCGTTTTGGTTTGCCATACGGCGGGCTTTCTCTGGTATTCCGTTGTCAGCGGAGTTGGAATTTTGCCTTCGTTTCTCGGCGTTTCCCTGCCGTATCTGCCCAAGGATTTCATCTCTGTGGCTCTCGCTTACCTTATTTCTGTAAAATTACGCGGTATTTTTTTGAAATTCTATTGCTAAACCGCTTTTTTTATAGTATAATTATTTATAATGTTATTTGGATATGAGGTAAAATTATGAGAGCAGACGGAAAAGTAGTAAAGAATGTAGACCCTATGTATACCCTTGCGACATATTTTATGCGCGAGCGTTATGACGCGCAGAATATGATAAAGGTTACTGTTCCCTACGAGCCGATACATGATTATGTTATCGAGGCAAGAAAGAACGGTCACAGAATCAGTCACATGTCTGTTGTGCTTGCCGCCTTTATACGCACGATATCTGAGTTTCCCGCGCTGAACCGTTTTGTGGTCAACAGCAGGATTTACGCGAGAAACGAGCTTTCGGCAGGCATGGTCGTTCTTCGCCCCGGGGATGCCGACCCATCAATGAGCAAAATGTACTTCGACCTTTACGATACTGTTTTCACAGTGAACGACAAGGTGGAAAAATACATAGATGATAACAATAAATCCTCAAGCAAAAATTCGTCCGACGAGCTTTTTGCCAAGCTTCTGCGCTTCCCTGTGCTCGTTCGAATGATAATGGCGATATACCGCTTCGGCGACAAACACGGGCTTCTTCCCAAGAGCCTGCTCGATGCCAGCCCCTTCCATAATTCTTTTGTCATAACAAATCTGGCAAGCATAAGAACGAATTACATCTACCACCATGTATACGGCTTCGGAACTACAAGCATAATCCTCTCCATCGGCACAAATATAGATACGCCGAAGATGAGAAACGGCGAGATAGTACTTGAGAAAGAGATGCCTTTCGGCATAGTTATGGATGAACGCATAGCAAACGGAAGCTATTATGCAAATGCCTTTTCGAGAATGCAGAGGTATCTGCGAAATCCCGAGCTTCTCGAGCTTCCGCCAGAGAGTGTGAATGTGGACTACGAATTTGAGGGACTTTCCGAGCGCTTCAAAAAAGAACCGAAAAAATCCAAAAAGGAAAAGAAAAACAAGAAAAAAGAATCCGAGGCTATCGCCGAAGAATAAGCAAAATAACGAGGTGAAAGGTATGAAAAGCATGAAACGCGTATTTGTTACGGTATTTGCGGTGATGCTTTTCTGCCTTTTTGTTTTATCATGCCTTGCAGGTGCATTTCATTCGTGCCATAATCCGTCCGGATGCCTTTTCTGCAAGACCTTTTCGGAAATGCGGCGGTATCTTGCGGTATCTGCAGTTCTTTCTTTTGCAGTGTGCGCCGCAACCGCGGTCATTACAGTCACAGCGAAAAAGCGGACCGCGCCGCATGAATCGCTTGCACAGCTCTGCGTCAAGCTCTCCGAATAGAAATTGACTTCCGCATAAACAACTGAATATTTCGGAGGTCAAAAATATGAAAAAAACGATAAATGTCATTTGTGCCGCTCTTGCCGTTCTCATGATAACGGCTTTACTCTGCGCCTGCGGCGGCACAAAGAAAAACGATAAACCGAAAATCGTATGCACGGCGCTTTCGCTCTATGATTTCTGCCGCGAGATTGCGGGAGAGCATGCCGAGGTCGTGCTGCTCTCAGGCAGTTCCGCCGATTATCACAGCTACGAGCCGACAGCGGCGGATATCCTCGAGATTTCCTCCTGCGATATCTTCGTCTATATAGGCGGAGCGAGCGAAAAATGGGTAGACAAGACTCTCGCCGCCTCGGGAAACAGCAATATAGTCAAGCTACGCACCATGTCGCTCGTCGAGCCTCTTCCCGTCGGCGGGCACGACCATGACCACGACGATCATGATGAGCACGACCACGATGAGGACGAATTGGACGAGCATATCTGGACTTCGCTTTCAAATGCGGTGGCTGTCTGCCGCGGCATCTGCGATACGATATGTAAAGCCGACGCCGAGAATAAGGACATATACGAAGAGAATTTCCGCCTTTACAGCGAAAAACTCACGGCTCTCGATGCCGAATACAGAAAATGCGTAGACGAAAGCAAGCTGAAAGAGCTTGTCTTTGCGGACAGATTTCCTTTTGCCTATCTCGCGAGAGATTACGGCATAGAATGCCATGCGGCATTCTCGGGTTGCTCATCGGAATCGGAGGCAAGCTTTGAAGTCATGGCTTCGCTCATAAACGAAGTAAAGGATAAAAATCTCCCCGCCGTCATCATGATAGACGGAAGCAAGGGCGATATAGCCGATACCGTCTGCAAGGCGACGGGTGTAAAAAAGCTGACTATGGATTCCTGTCAGCTTGCACCTGCGGGAACACTGCAAAAATCGGATATTTATTATAACGCGATGGTAAAAAATCTTGAGGTACTCAGGGAGGCTCTCGGAAATTGAAGCTGATAGAAGTAAAAAATGTACGCCTTGCCTATGACGGCGTGACGATACTCGATAATATAAATTTCTCCGTAAACCGCGGTGATTATTTCTGCATAGTCGGCGAAAACGGCTCGGGAAAAAGCACGCTCATGCGTGCCATTCTCTCACTGAAGCCAATCTCGGGCGGCGAGATAATCATGAACGGCATAAAGAGCCGCGAGATAGGTTATCTGCCACAGCGCATAAATTCGCGCAGAGACTTCCCTGCCTCCATCTATGAGGTTGTCATCTCCGGCTGCGGCGGAAGCACGCTTTTTTACAGAAGCGAACATAAGAAAAAAGCGGCGGAAGCAATAGAGCGCGTCGGACTCACCGGCATGGAGAAGCGATGCTTCTCCGAACTTTCTGGCGGTCAGGCACAGCGCGTGCTTCTTGCCCGCGCGCTCTGCGCCGCAAAATCACTGATACTTCTCGACGAGCCTGTCGCCGGTCTCGATCCCGAAGCCACCGCCGATATGTATAACTGCATAGAATCGCTCAACCGCGACGGCATGACGGTCATCATGATATCGCACGATATCGCATCCGTTCTGAAATATGCCACAAATATCCTCCATGTCGGAAACAATACCTCCTTTGCATGCGACAAAGAGGAATATCTGAAGTTTATCGAGGGCAATGAAAAGGAGGAGGCAAAAGATGAATATAATTGAAAAGCTGTCCAATTATCTTTCCTTCTCTTTTGTGCGCTATGCGATAATCGCAGGCGTACTTATCGCCCTCTGCTCATCGCTTATCGGCGTCAGCCTCGTGCTCAAGCGCTATTCCATGATAGGCGACGGACTCTCCCATGTGGCTTTCGGCGCCATGGCTATAGCTTCGGCTCTCAGCCTCGCGCCTATGGCTGTCGCCATGCCGATGACAATAGTCGCGGCGGTATTTCTGCTCCGCTTCAAGGGAAATTTCAAGGGTGATACCTCGATAGCCCTCATCTCCGTTTCGGCGCTTGCCATAGGCTATCTAATACTCAATATTTTTCCCTCATCATCCAATACCGCGACCGATGTCTGCACCACGCTCTTCGGTTCCACTTCCATACTCACGCTGACAGCGGGCGAGGTATGGCTTTGCGCAGGGCTTTGCGTCGGCGTTGCGGTGTTCTTTACCATATTTTATAATAAGATATTTTCCATCACATTTGATGAAGAGTTTTCCCGCGCATCGGGAACTCCGACGGCAATATACGATACGGCGTTTGCAATAATCATAGCAGTTGTCATAGTGCTTTCCATGAGCCTTGTCGGCGCACTGCTCGTTTCCGCACTGATAATCTTCCCTGCCGTTTCCGCCATGCAGATATTCAGGAGCTTCAGGCAGGTGACGGTATGCTCCGTTATCGTATCGGTATTCTGCGCTCTGCTCGGACTTTTCATCGCCATACTCTACGGCACGCCCGTCGGCTCAACCATCGTAGCGGCAAATCTTATCCTGCTTACCGTATTCACTCTGATAGGAAAAATAAGGAGGCATTCATGAAAAATAATTTTATTCGGACTCTCTCCGCTTTTCTCTCTCTGGTCATGCTTTTGCTCGCGGTATCCGCCTGCGGCAAAGGAAACGGCGTACTCGATATGACAAAAATGAGTGATACGCTTATATATTCCACCATAGAAAATATGAAAAAAACGCCGGAGGGCTATCTCGGCATGACCATACGCATTTCCGGCTCGTATGTCAAAAGCTACTTCGATAAAACCGGAAACTACTACCATTTCGTTACCGGCTCCGACAGCACAGGCTGTTGCTCATGGGGATATGAATTTCTGCTTGACGAAAACAAGTTCAGCTATCCCGCAGAAAACGCAAACATCACCATACAGGGTAAAATAAAATCGTATAATGAGCTCGGCGTAGATTATTACTACATTGATGTTGAAGAAATGAAATAAGAAACAAAAAAAGACCGCCGCGGCGGTCTTTTTTATATTCATTCCTTGATGTGTCCTTTTTTAACCTCATCGAGAATTATACTCTCGATATAGGGATATACGGCAGGCAATCCCTCTTTTACGGGAGCCATGCGCTTGTATACAGCGTCTTTTGTCACGCCGTTCAGCACCCATGTATAGCCCTCATTGAGCGCATTTGAGATGAAAGGCTGTATCCTGTCAAGCGAAGCGGCATATTTCGCATCGTTTGTCTCCTCCGCATCAAATTCCTCCCAGAGTGCGCGCAGAGGCTCTGCTTCAGGGCAGAGAGAGAAAAGCTTGTCTGCCGCTTTTTTCTCTCTTTCCGCCTTATCCGAATAACCGACGACATCATATGCAAAGGTGTCGCCAGCATATATTTCGACAAGGTCATGAACAAGCGTCATCTTGAGAATCTTTTCCATATTGAGCGGAAACGGCGCGTACTTTTCAAAAAGGATTGCCATCATGGCAAGATGCCATGAATGCTCGGCATCGTCTTCTCTCTTTGAGCCGTCGTATATGAGCGAGCGGCGAAGCACTGTTTTCATTTTGTCTATCTCTTTCACAAAGTCAAAAACACGAATTATATCAGCCATATTTTCCTGCATAATAAGCCTCCGTTTAATTAAAAGCCCGACAAAGCGGCATTCACTGCACTGTCGGGCTGTATTTGTAATTTTAAACTCCCGAGTAAGCAGAGAAACCGCCGTCTACGGGAACGACAATGCCGTTTACAAAGCCTGCGGCGCCCTCATCGCAGAGCCAGAGGAGCGTACCGACAAGGTCGCTCGGCTCGCCGAACTTCTCCATAGGCGTATTGCGGAGAATCTTGTGGCTTCTCTCCGTATAGCTTCCGTCGGGATTTGTGAGAAGCGCTCTGTTCTGGTCAGTGAGGAAGAAACCGGGAGCGATAGCGTTTACGCGGATGCCGACCTTTGAAAAATGAACGGCAAGCCACTGCGTAAAGTTGGAAACAGCCGCCTTTGCGCCCGAGTATGCGGGAATTTTGGTAAGCGGTGTGAAAGCGTTCATGCTGGAGATATTGACTATGCAGCATCCCTTTTTCTCAGCCATATCGCGCGCGAATGTCTGCGTAGGAAGAAGCGTTCCGAGGAAGTTGAGATTGAAAACAAATTCAACTCCCTTTGGATCAAGGTCAAAAAACGTTACCGCGTCGCCCGCATCTTTCAAATCCTCGGGGAAAAGATATTCCTTTGTCGTTGTTCCTTTCGGATTGTTTCCGCCCGCACCGTTGAGCAGTATATCGCATGTACCGAGCTTTTCGTTTATTGTCTTTCTTGCCGTTTCGAGGCTCTCTTTGTCGAGTACATTTGCCGCAACGGCGATAGCCGTGCCGCCCTCTGCCGTTATTTCGTCGACGACCTTCTGTGCAGCCTCAAGACGCAGGTCGCAAACGGCAACCTTTGCGCCGCAAGCCGCGAGGGCGCGTGCAAATTCCGAGCAGAGTATGCCGCCGCCGCCTGTGACAACGGCAACCTTATCTTTCAGTTCGATTTTAAAAGGTACTTTCATTTCCATTATCTCCTTTCGGCAAAAGCCGATTATTTACGGTAATATTTTACACCTGTTTCCGGTAAAAGTCAAGGCTTTGTCATGAGTCGAGCCTATCTACGAGCTTTCCGAAGTCAGCCGCACTGTCGACGATATATTCCGCGCCCGTCTCGCGCAGAATCTCAGCAGGTCTGTAGCCCCAGCTTGCGCCGACGGTAACAAAGCCCGCATTGCGCCCTGTTTTCATATCGACATCGGAATCTCCTATATAAGCTATCTCGCGCGGCTCGCATCCGAGAACTTTCATGAGCGCAAAAGCGCTTGTCGGGTCAGGCTTGCCGGGATATTCGTCCCTCTTGCCCCAAGGCTCGTCGATAAGCCCTCGGAAAAATGTATCGCATATGAATTTCACATTGATATCATCCTTATTTGAGAGCACGGCTATCTTCTTGCCCTCGTCTCTCAGCTTATGAAGAAGCTTTACTATGCCGTCATACGGGTGCGTCTTATCAACCATATGATTTTTGTAGTGTTCAAGGTATACTCCGACAGCCTCTTCCTTCTGCTCCTCTGTGGGAAGCTGAGACATGCAGAGCTTTATAAACTCGGGTGTCGAAAGATTTACGGCGCTGAGCACCTCTTCTTCCGTTATCGGCGGAAGCCCGTATACTTCGCGAACCTCCGAGATTGTAATGATGAGGTCGGGCATCGTGTTTGTCAGCGTTCCGTCAAGGTCAAAAACCACAGCTTTTATCATTTCTATTATTTTCTCCTGTGTAAATCTGAATTTCCGACTTCATATTTTAGCAGGAAATTTCCGATTTGTCTATAGCAAAAGCGAATTTTTTGCACAATAATGCGAAAATAAGTCGAAATCACTTGCCCGCAAGGTATTCGTCTATCGCTTTTGCCGCGGTCTTGCCCGCGCCCATGGCGGAAATGACGGTTGCCGCACCGGTAACGGCATCGCCTCCCGCATATACGGCATCGCGCGAAGTCAGTCCGTCTTCGTTTACGACTATACCGCCGCGCGCGTTTACTTCAAGCCCCGCGGTCGTCGATTTTATCAGCGGGTTAGGCGAGGTGCCTATCGCCATAATGACGGTATCAACCTCCATATCAAATTCACTGCCGGCGATTTCGACGGGGCGCCGTCTGCCCTTTGCATCAGGCTCGCCGAGTTCCATTTTTATGCAGCGGATTCCGCGCACAAATCCGTTTTTGGGGTCTCTCGGATTTTCAGGGTTCGAAAAGCCGAGTATCTCAACGGGATTGCAGAGCAGGCGGAATTCTATTCCCTCCTCCTCGGCGTGCTCCACCTCCTCGCGCCTTGCGGGAAGCTCGTTCATCGAGCGCCTGTAAACTATATAAACCTTGTCGGCACCGAGGCGCAGAGCCGTTCTTGCCGCGTCCATGGCGACATTGCCGCCGCCGACGACGGCAACCCTGCCGCCTTTCATGATAGGCGTATCGGAATCATCAAGATAAGCGCGCATCAGATTGCTGCGCGTGAGAAATTCGTTTGCGGAATAAACTCCGCAAAGCGCCTCGCCGGGGATACCCATGAAATTCGGCAGTCCCGCGCCCGAGCCTATGAATACAGCTTCATAGCCCATAGCAAAAAGCTCGTCTACGGTCAGCGTTTTGCCTATGACGACATTTGTTTCTATATCGACGCCGAGCCTGCGGAGAGTTTCGACCTCTTTTGCCACGATGGCTTTCGGCAGGCGAAATTCCGGTATACCGTATACGAGTACACCGCCCGCCGTATGAAGCGCTTCGTAAACCGTAACGGCATAGCCTTTCTTTGCAAGGTCGCCCGCACATGTGAGTCCGGAGGGTCCCGAGCCGATGACAGCCACTCTGTGTCCGTTCGACTTCGGTGCGCTGACATTGCCATCGCCGAAAGTATTGTGCCAGTCGGCGACAAACCGCTCAAGCCTGCCTATGCCGACCGATTCGCCTTTCAGCCCGCGCACGCACTTCGATTCGCATTGTGTCTCCTGCGGGCAGACTCTGCCGCATACGGCAGGAAGCGACGATGTATCTGTTATTATCTTGTATGCACCCTCGAAATCACCGCCACGCACCGCGGCGATAAATTCCGGAATACGGATTTTTACGGGGCATCCATCGACACAAGGCATGCTTTTGCAGTTCAGGCAACGAAAAGCTTCGTTTATCGCCGCCTCTTCGCTGTAACCGAGAGCTACCTCGTAGAAGTTATGCGCTCTCTCGTGCGCGTCCTGCGTCGGCATGGGATTTCTTTTCGGAGACATATTTATATTGTAAGCCATATTCAGTTTGCCTCCTTTTTAAAGAGATTGCATGCTCTTTCGTGAGCTTTCCGCTCAAAGGTGCCGTACATTCTTCCGCGCGTCATCGCCTCATCGAAATCGACCTCATATCCGTCGAAATCGGGACCGTCCACGCAGGCAAATTTCGTCACCTTGCCGTCCGCTGTATTGAGCGTGAGCCGACAACCGCCGCACATGCCAGTGCCGTCTATCATTATCGGGTTCATTGAAACCGTGACAGGCACACCATATGGCTTCGCCGTGAGAACGACAAATTTCATCATCACGAGCGGACCTATCGCTATAATCATATCGAATTTTTCGCCCGCTTCGAGCATTTTGCCGAGGGGGACCGTGACATTTCCCTTTTCGCCGTATGAACCGTCGTCGGTCATTACTGCGAGCCTGTCCGAGCAGGCGGAAAATTCATCCTCCAGAATCAGCAGTTCTTTGCTGCGGAAGCCGATTATGCTCGTGACCTCGGCACCGGATTCGTGCAGTTTTTCCGCTATCGGCAGAGCTATCGCGCATCCTACACCGCCGCCGACTATGCATACTTTTTTCAGTCCGTCAAGCTTTGTCGCCGTTCCGAGCGGACCTACAAAATCATGCAGGCACTCCCCTGCCTCCATGTGACTGAGCTTTTCCGTAGTCGCACCGACTACCTGAAAAATAATCCTCACCGTGCCGCGCTCGCGGTCCGCTCCCGCGACGGTCAGCGGTATGCGCTCTCCGCTTTCGTCTGTGCGGAGAATGATAAACTGCCCCGCCTCAGCCTTTTTTGCAACCATCGGCGCTTCTATCTTCATTTCAGCCACGGTGGAATTAAGAAATCTCTTTTCAGCTATTCTGTACATAGGTTTTTCTCCGTTTTTTACTGTATCAGAGCGTTGTCGCGATTACTTCCGCCTTGCCGCAGAGGGTGAAATCGCCCGTGCCTGCGGGGATAAAATAGCTTTCGCCTTTATCAATGGCATATTTCTTGCCGCCGCAGATTATCTCCGCGCTTCCCTCTGTACAGAGCAGGTGGACGAAGCTCTGCTCGCATGCCGTAAGCTTTTCCTCTCCCGCAAGTGCGATTTTGCGCACGGTGAAATATCTGCATTTTGCGATTATGTCGCCGCTGTGCTCCGAAACTATCGCATTTTCGTCAAAGCGTTCTATCACGGCGAGCGCATCGTCCACATGGAGTGCGCGAAGCGAGCCGTCCGGCTGACGGCGGTTGTAATCGTATACGCGATATGTTATATTCGAATTCTGCTGAATCTCGGCAATAAGTATGCCATGGCAGATAGCATGAACCATACCCGATGGGATAAAATACGATTCCCCTGCCTTCACGGGAACATAATTCATCAGCGATTCGAGCGTTCCTGCAGCTATTGCGGAACGGATTTCGTCGCTTGTATATTTCTTCTTGAGTCCGTAGATTATTTTCGCATCGGGCGCGGCGGAAACGATATACCACATCTCCGTTTTGCCGAGGTCGTCCGTATGCGCGAGCGCATATTCGTTATCGGGATGAACCTGAATTGATAGGTCAGCCTCCGCATCGATAAGCTTTATCAGAAGCGGAAAACGGTCGCCCGAAAAGCCTTTTGCAATATAATCGGGATTTTCTTTTATATATTCTTCAAATGATTTTCCGTCATACTCTCCGCCGACAATGTTGTTCACGCCGTCAGGACGGCAGGTCAGCTCCCATGCCTCGGCTATTTTCTCGCCGGGTGTACCTATTCCGTATTCACGCGAAAGGCGCGTGCCTCCCCATATTATCTGCTTTGTGACAGGTGCAAGCTTTATAGGATATCTCATAGTATTTTCCTCTTTATATAAAAAACTTTGTTATAGCTATATATTATCACACATCCCGTGATAATTCAATAAGATAAAGGAAAAAATCGGCGGGCAAAGGCAAATTCTCATAAGGATATTTTTATGCATCCGTCTAAATCTGCCGATTGAGAGTGCAAACAAAAACACGCAGAATTCAGAAATGAACTCTGCGTGTTTTTGTCTACGCTTTTCGTCCTTGAAAAACAGCCGAAAAAATGGTATAATTAATTCAGAGAGAATAATCCCCACGGAGGACTCGCCATGCCATACGACAAAGAGACGCGGGATGCGCTTCAGGCATATGATGACAAAAAATATACGCCTGCACAACTTCAGATTTATGCCAAGGCGAAAAAGTTTGTTGCACAGTCATGGCTGAAGCTCCTTCCCGAAACAGGCAACAAGCGCTCGATGAGAAATTTCTCGAAAAACTATCCGCCAAGCTGCCTGAAAGAAGGCGACGCTGCGTACATTGCGGACATGGTTGCACAAATTATGGGCGATGCGGAACAATTCAAAGCTTCCATTGACAAATTCTTTTCCGACTTGCAGGAGCCGCTCGAAGCCGGATTCAAAGCCTGTGCAAAGGCGTACGAGGATTTTAATGATTGCGTGTGCGAAAATCACGACAAAATCAATTTTCTGAAAGGATGGACGCACGGATTTCTCGGCTATAAGACGCACAGCGCCGTGACCGAACGCCTGCAAGCTATGCGGGAGCGGTTTGAGAAATATTGAAAGAACAATGTTATGCTCATAGTCATGCACAGCCACCTGACCGTAAAAGTTCGGGTGGCTGATTTGATTTTTATCTCATCTATCTTGAAAATTCGCATCCGCAGAACTGCTGACGATAAAGCCCGTATTCTTTTGAAAGCACGATGGAACGCTGATAGCCGCCTTTTTTCTTGAAATCGGAGGGCAGATAGGCGACATCGCTCCGCTTTGATTCCGAAAAACCGATATCGTTGATAAGGCGGGCATTTTTATGCGGGCTGACCGTCAGAGTCGTGGCGAAAAGCGGAAAGCCGTTTGCTTTTGCATAGTCGGCGGTGCGGGAAAGACGCAGAGCAAAGCACCTGTCACAGCGCCGCCCGCCCTCCGGTTCACCTTCAAATCCCTTTGCCGTCTCAAAAAACGCATCAGGCACATATCCGTCATCGACGATCTGCACGTCACGGCAAAACTGTGCATGCTCGCAGAGCTTATAAAGCTCCGCAAGCCTGTGTTCGTATTCTTCTTTATCCGTTATGTTCGGATTGCAATAGAAAACCGTAATGTCAAAAGTCGCCGTCAGATATTCCAGCACATATGAGGAGCACGGTGCGCAACAGGCGTGAAGCAAAAGCCGTTCCCGCCGGTTTTCCGCCGCGAGTGCGGTGATTACCCGCTCGGTTTCCGCCTGATAATTGGTCGGATTCATCTGCTACCTCCTTGCTGTTTCAGAATCAGCCGCTCCAGCTCCTTTGCCGCGATGCTGAGCGTCTGCTCATGCCGCTTCACGATGCGTATTTCGCGCTCGGGAAGCGGTTTTTCCGTTTCTATGATATATACGCCATCGACGCCGGAAAGGAATTCTCTCGGAATAAAGCCGATGCCGAGGTCAGCTTTTACCATCGGCAATATCTGGTCTGCCGTCGCCGCTTCCGTTTCGGGCTGATAATGTAAGCCCTCTTCCGCAAAAAACTCCGAATAAAGTTCAAAAGATTTTGTTTGTGTTCCGAGCGAAATCATCGGATAACTTAGAAGCTCCGCGAAGCTTACTGTGCTTTCGAGCAGTTCGGAAAAAGCGGAACTACACACCGCAACCTCATGAAATTTGCGCACGGTGACCTCTTCAATCATGGCAGATGGCAGGGTCGGCGTTGTCACGACGGCTATATCGGCGATGCCGTTTTTGATGGCATCGACCGCCTGCGGCGTGGAATGATTGCTTATTTTAAGCCTGATGCCCGGGTAAAGCGTTCTGTACTGTTTCAGTACGGGAAGCAGTACGCAATGCAGGGCAACCTCGCTTGCCGCGACAAAAACCGACCCCTTTTCAAGGTTACGGCTTTCGATTATCTCCGCTTCTCCCGCCTCGATATTTTCCAGCGCTATCCTTATGTGTGCAAAAAGCCGCTCGCCCTCCGGCGTGAGTTTCATTCCGCGATTGTTACGGATGAAGAGCGGACATCCGAGCTCGCTTTCCAATGTTTTTATGGCACGCGTCAGGTTTGGCTGATTATTGAGCAGTATCTTTGCCGCTTGCGTGATGTTGCCGTATTTGGCTACATAATAAAAGATTCTGTAGTAATCATAGCTTATATACATTCGTACACCTCATCTGAAATTCATTTTTAACATGGCAACCATATAAAATAAAGATTTTACACATATCAGTAATTGGATTATACTATGCGCGTAAAGAAAAGTCAAGCGTGAATCTATGATTTTTCGTAACTTTATAAGGAAGGTGCAAAAAGTGAAAAGTACAATCATCTGCATAGGCAGACAGTACGGAAGCGGCGGACGCGAAATCGGCGAAAAGCTGGCGCAGCGGCTCGGCGTTGTCTGCTATGACAAACTGCTCATCGGACAGACGGCAAAGGAAACGGGACTTTCCGCCGCAACTGTGGAAAACGATGAAGAAAAGCCCATCGGGCTCAGCGAGATGGTATCCGGCAATCCATTTGCGGACAATGCTCTGCTCGGCGCGACATTCTATTCAGAAAAACAGCGCGTGTTTGAAGCGGAGAGCAAGACGATACTTGAAATTGCGGACAAAGGCCCCTGCGTGATCATCGGTCGTTGCGCGTCATCGATTCTGCGCGGAGCCGGATATGATGTTTTGTCGGTATTCGTCTATGCCGATATGGACGACCGCGCGGAGAGAATTGCCGTTCGGAACGACATAAGCACAAAGGAAGCGATTCATAAAGCCGAAAAGGTAGATAGAATGAGAAAGAAATATTTCGATTTCTATTCGGACACTCCTTGGGGAGAATCCGAAAGCTACGATCTGATGATATCTTCAAGCCGTTACGGCATAGACGGTACGGCAGATGTGATTGCGAAAGCGGTCACGGACAAAATGTGAGGTGATAAAAATGGAAATTACACTTGAACTTATAGCGGATATTTGCGTAGACATCGCGATGGCAATTCTTCTTTGGAATCTTATAAGTAAAAAAGGAAAGCGCATACCTTGCGCCCGCCTGCTTTCCGCGACGTTCGGCATAGGTTTTATTATAGGTACAGTTGCCGCAGGCATACGCGGGATAAACGCATTCATCATTCCCGATGCACTCGGATTCATTCTTTCCTATACGGCATTTCTTTTTACTTTCCCCGGAAGAAAATCGGAGGCTGACGGCAAATGAACAGGGATCTTACGGTCGGAAAGCCGGAAAGCGTTCTCTGCAAGTTCTGCCTTCCGCTTTTCGGCAGCATTATTTTTCAGCAGCTTTACAACATAGCAGACAGCTTCGTCGCGGGAAAATTCATCGGCGACAATGCGCTTGCGGCGGTCGGAAACAGCTATGAAATCACACTGATTTTCATCGCGTTTGCCTTCGGTTGCAATATCGGTTGCTCGGTGCTTGCGGCGCAGCTTTTCGGCGCAAAGCGATATAAAGACCTCAAAAGCGCCGTTTACACCGCGCTTATCGCAAGCAGCGTAATCTGCATTATTCTTATGGCTGTCGGCACAATCTTCTGTGACGGTCTTCTCCGCCTTATCAAAACGCCGGAGGAAGTCTTTGCAGATTCAAAGCTCTATCTCGATATTTATATTCTCGGTCTGCCTTTTGTTTTCCTTTATAACGTTGCGACGGGAATCTTCTCGGCGCTCGGCGATTCGAAAACGCCTTTCATCTTTCTCGCGTGCTCGTCGCTTTCAAATATCGGAGTCGATATTCTGTTTGTCACAGCGTTTGATATGGGAGTCGCGGGCGTTGCATGGGCGACTTTCCTCTGTCAGGGAGTCAGCTGTGTGCTTGCGCTTATCGTTGTGTTCCGCAGATTCCGCACGATTGAGACAGAAGGAAAAATCAGAATTTTCTCATGGCAGCATCTCGGCAGCTTTGCCGTGGTCGCGGTGCCGAGCATACTCCAACAGAGCTTTATTTCAATCGGAAACATAATAATTCAAAGCGTTATAAACGGCTTCGGGCCGGCGGTCATGGCGGGATATTCCGCGTCCGTCAAGCTGAACAATATGGTCATCACCTCGCTGACCACGCTTGGAAACGGTATTTCGAACTTCACGGCGCAGAATCTCGGTGCAGCAAAATACGACCGTATCAGGGCTGGCTTCCGTGCGGGACTGAAGCTGGTCTGGGCACTCTGTATACCGCTTGTCCTGCTCTATGAATTTGCGGGAAAATGGCTTGTATATATATTCCTCGAAAGCCCGACAGGCGCGGCTATGGATACAGGCGTGTTCTTCCTGCGCATAGTATCGCCGTTCTATTTCGTTGTTGCGGCAAAACTTGTGTCGGACGGTATACTCCGTGGCGCAGGCATGATGAAAAAGTTTATGGTCGCTACATTCACAGACCTTGTCCTGCGTGTGGCTTTGGCGGAGGTTCTTTCCCGCACTGCGCTCGGAACAACGGGAATATGGCTCTCATGGCCGATAGGCTGGACGATAGCGGCGGTTCTTTCGATTGCCTTTTACGCGACCGTCAAGTGGAAACCGAAAGCACAGGAAACAGGAGATCTGAGTTATGCAAAGCAGTAAGTTTCTCAGCCGTATCCGTTATGACGGCTACAAAAAACACATTATGAGCGCCGAAAAAGCGGCGTCTTACATAAAGCCCGGCATGGTGCTCGGCGTCAGCGGTTTCACAATCGCAGGTTATCCGAAAGCGGTGGCGGGCGTGCTCGCCGAGCGTGCGAGAAAGGGTAAAAAGCTCGACCTCACTGTCTATTCCGGTGCATCGCTCGGAGAAGAGTTTGACGGTGAGCTTGCGAGAGTCGGGGCTTTTCGGGTGCGGATGCCTTATCAGACCAACAAGGATTTGCGTAACGCCATAAATGCGGGAGAAATATCATATCATGATGTGCCGCTGGGGCAGATGCCAGTGTGGGTAAAAAATAAATTTCTCCGTCCTGTCGATGTTGCCATCATAGAGGCAACTGCCATCGACGAAAACGGCAATATCATTCCGACGACTTCCGTCGGGACATCGAATATTTACGCGGAATGTGCGGATAAGATAATCATCGAGGTAAACACCTATGTCCCCGCCTGCATGGAGGGCGTGCACGATGTATATTCGCCAGCGCGCCCGCCGCACACAAAGCCGATACCGATAGAAAAAGTCGGCGACCGCATAGGCACGCCTTATATAAAGGTCGACCCCGAAAAGGTCGTCGCCGTCGTCGAGAGTGACATTCCTGATAACGGGCGTATCGTTTCCCCTGTGGACGACGAATTCCGCCGGATGGCGGCAAATCTGATCGATTTTCTGCACAGCGAGGTCAGGGCTGACAGGCTCTGCAACCCGCTTCCGCCACTTCAGGCGGGCGTCGGAAGCGTTTCAAACGCAGTGCTTGAGGGGCTGGCACAGTCGGATTTTGAGCATATGACGGTTTATTCCGAGGTGCTTCAGAATTCCATGTTTGACCTGATAGACGCAGGCAAGGTCGACTTTGCGTCCGGCACATCGCTGACCATTTCGGCAGATCGCCGCGACAGTTTCTTCCGCGATTTTGAAAAATACCGCGACAAGATAATCCTGCGCCCGCAGGAGATAAGCAATCATCCGGAGATTATCCGTCGCCTCGGTATTATTGCGATAAATACGGTCATCGAAGCCGACCTCTACGGCAATACGAATTCTTCTTATATCGACGGTTCACGGCTGATGAACGGCGTCGGCGGTTCGGGCGATTATTGTCAGAATGCGGGGCTTTCCATATTCATAACAAAGTCCACCGCAAAGAACGGAACACTTTCGTGCATCGTTCCTCACGTCAGCCATGTTGACCATACGATCCATGAGATTCACGCGTTGATTACAGAGCAGGGAGTGGCGGACTTGCGCGGACTTGACCCTGCCGACCGTGCAAAATGCATCATCGAAAACTGCGCACACCCGAAATTTCGTCCTGCGCTACGCGAATACCTCAAAAACGCAATGGAAACGTGCGAACACCGCGGCAACCCGATTGATCTGCGCGCGGCACTCGATTTCAACAAAACAATAGAATAAATTTATTTTGAAAGGAAGCAAATACAATGGATGAACAGGTAGTTACAATGATAAGTGAGATGGTTGCAAAGGCAAAAGCCGCGCAGAAGGAATTTGAATCCTTCTCACAGGAGCAGACGGACGAGGTGGTTCGCGCCATCGGCAAGGTGGTCTACGACCGCGCGGAAGAGCTCGCAAGAATGGCTTGCGAGGAGAGCGGCATGGGCGTTTACGAGGACAAGGTTGCAAAATGCCACGGAAAATCAAAATGCATCTGGAACAGCCTCAAGGGCAAAAAATCGGTTGGCATCATCGGCGAGGACAAGGAAACAGGCATCATCCGCGTGGCAAAGGCAAAGGGCGTGATCGGTTCCGTTACCCCCGTCACAAACCCCGTCGTCACACCGATGTGCAACGCCATGTTTGCGCTCAAAGGTCAGAATGCGATTATCGTTGCGCCCCATCCGAGAACACAAAATGTAAACAAATATGTAGTTGACCTTTTCCGCGCGGAGCTTGCAAAGCTCGGTGCGCCGGTCGACCTCATTCAGACTGTTGAAAAATCCTCCATCGACGCGACAAATGCTCTGATGCAGAGCGTCGATGTTGTAGTTGCGACAGGCGGCGCCGGAATGGTCAAGTCGGCTTATTCCAGCGGTAAACCCGCGCTTGGCGTAGGTCCCGGAAATGTACAGGTCATCGTTGACCGCGGCGTGGAGCTGGAGGACGCAATCCCGAAGATCATCAGCGGCAGAATTTTCGATAACGGCATTATCTGCTCGGGCGAACAGTGCGTTCTGCTTCCAAAAGAGTCTTTTGACAGTGCCATCGAAATTTTCAAAAAGAATCATGTATTCTATGTCGATGACGCCGCCACCGCCAAGAAATTTGCCGATGCTATTTTCCCAGACAACGGCCCTATCAACCGCCGCGTTGTCGGTCAGAGCGTACAGACAATTGCCGCAATCGCAGGCGTTGAAGTCCCTGCCGACACCAAGATGATTCTCATCAAGGCAAGAAGCATCGGACGCGGAGAGCCGCTTTGCCGCGAGAAGATGTGCCCTGTTATGATTACGGCGGCTTATGATACCTTTGAGGACGCTGTGAAGATGGCACAGACCGATCTCGATTACGAGGGCAAAGGGCATACCGCGTCACTCCACAGCCACGATATGGAGCATATCAAGTATGCGGGCGAGAAGCTGACCGTCAGCCGCCTGATTGTAAATCAGCCTTCATCCACGGGCGCCGGCGGCAGCCTTTACAACGGCTTTGCCCCGACAACAACTCTCGGTTGCGGCTCTTGGGGAAACAACAGCATTTCCGAGAACCTGAACTACACGCATCTGATTAACATTTCTCAGATAGGACTTTACAATAAAGATGCAAAAATCCCGACAGATGAAGAAATCTGGAACTGAGGAGGTAACTTTATGGAACAGATTATTTTCCGTCCGAGGCTTTATAAATTCGATGACACAAAGTCTTTTGCAAATGAATTTCATCTCTGCAATCGTGACCTTGTGCTGACAAACCGTTATATTTTCGACCCGTATTTTGACAGCAACCCTTACAGTGCACAGCTTATCTATCAGGAAGATTTCGGCGGTGGAGAGCCGACCGATACCATGGTCGATGCTATCATAAAGACGGCATCGGAAAAAAGGTTTGACCGTGTAATCGCCATCGGCGGCGGTACGGTCATCGATATCGCAAAGGTGCTGTCCGTTTCGGGCGGCAAGCCGGTGGATGAACTCTACGAGCACAAGGATAAGCTGAAAAAAGAGCATACACTCATTATTATTCCGACAACCTGCGGCACGGGCAGCGAAGTAACGGATATCGCCATTATCAATCGCACGCGCCTCGGCGTAAAGATGGGACTGACGGGCGAGCCGCTCTATGCTGACTATGCCGTACTGATCCCGGAACTCCTGAAAAAGCTACCGCTGAAAGTTTTTGCGACAAGCTCGATAGACGCGCTTGTTCATGCTGTGGAATCTTCGCTTTCGCCCAAAGCAACGGCGTATACCAAGTTGATGGGCTATAAAGCAATTGAAATGATTATCGGCGGCTACCGCAAGCTTGCTGACGGCGGCATGAATAAGCTTCCCGTGCTGATGGAGGATTTTCTTGTTGCTTCCAATATGGCGGGCTTTGCATTTGGTACTGCGGGATGCGCCGCAGTACATGCGCTCAGCTATCCTCTCGGCGGTACTTACCATGTCCCGCACGGCGAGAGCAATTATGCACTCTTTACGGGTGTTCTGAACAAATACATGGAGAAGAAATCTGATGGCGAAATTGCCAAACTCAACGCATATCTTGCAGATTTGCTCGGATGCGATGTCAAGGATGTTTATGCAGAGCTTGAAAATCTGCTGAACCGCATCCTACCGAAAAAGCCGCTTCACGAATACGGCGTAACCGATGCGGACATTGTCACATTCACAGACAGTGTTCTTACAACGCAGGGGCGCTTGATGGCAAACAACTTCGTGCCGCTTGGTCGCGACGATGTGCTGGATATTTACAAAAAGCTGATGTAATGAACCGATATGGAAAAAGGCGGGTGACAACACCCGCCCTTTTCTGTGTCAAAAAATAATTTCAAAAATTTCTCTGCTATCAGGAACATTTTGCGTTTCTGACCTTGGGATATCAATGGAGGGGCATTACAATATGCTCCTCCCGCCGCTATTGCGGTGACAACACCGGAATTCTTTTGAGATGCCGCACTTTTGATTTTTGATCCGTTCCGATTCGGTGCGGGTCTTTTTCTTTTGCCGTTTTTCTAACAGCAGGAGATTCGGTTTTGAATTTTGTAATTATAAAAACTGCTCCCATATGCGGAGCGAAAGGAGATGACCATCATGCAAAATATAGCAGCGTAACACCGCCGAATTCGCCCCGTGTGGCGAGGATAACATTCATGCGGGACTTTGTACCGCCAACAAACAAAACCGCGCACAAGCGCTTGTGTGCGAAAATCAGGAAAGGAGCATAACGCTTGAAACTACGCAACCGACAGAGAGTGCCTCAAGTGACCCAAGTGCCTCAACTTCTTCTGCCCTCATATCTTTCGTCCCTTGCGACCCTTGCGTCCCTGCATGAGGCAAAGTTATGACGACTTATCTCGTTACAGCCTTAAGCATGGACTTTAGTGTTCACCCCGCGGATCGGGTGCAGGCACTGCCTGCTTTATTGCGAGTTTCGCCTTTGTATGACGCCAGCCGATTCCGGCGGCGTCAAAGGCATCGGGCTAAGCCCATACCCCTACCGTCTGCATCCGAAACACGGTTACACGGTGGGCGAAGGTCTGTTTTCGCTCCTGAAAAGTCTGCTCGAAACCATGCCGTATGAAGGACGCTTCACACCACCCGTCGAAGACTATCAAATTGATAAGCTGACCGTCATGGAGCTGGAAATGCTCGGCATCAAGGTCGAACCCAAGGCACTGCTTCAATATTCCGCGTACAGCACGCAGAATGAAGATCAGGGCTTTGGGCTATTTTATTAAACAAAACTATCGCAATTTGCAGAAAGGGAACTTATGAAACAACGAAAAGTCATTTACGAAAACGCACAACTCCCGGATGACTACTCACCCGACAGATATGAATTCCGCACGCCCGCCGGAGCGGAGTTTAATCCACAATGGGCGGTCTGCCACAAAAACGGCGTTGAATTTTACCGCACGGACAGTGGTATTTCCAAAAGCCGTGTACAGGAATCATGCGGGCGGAAATACCGTGTCAACTCAATCTTCCCGCACGCTGCCGGGCGTGACCTTGACGACAATATCCGTCACCTGCTCGGGCGTGAAATTGATAATGTTTCCTGAACTCTTCCGGAAAACGCTGGACTTTGAATCCGATTGGGAGTATGATTGCCTTGGGAAAATACTCTTCCCAAGCACTCTCAATCGGTTTGACTGCACAAGGAGGTAAAATATGATAAAGTCAAACCAAAACGAAAAGAAAATCACGGCGCTGTACTGCCGCCTCTCTCAGGAAGATGAAAACAAAGGTGATAGCGACAGCATCATCAATCAGAAATCCATTCTTACCAAATACGCAAAGGATAACGGCTTTGAAAACATCGAAGTTTTTGTGGATGACGGCTATTCCGGTGTCAGCTTCAACCGTCCGGATTTTCAGCGGCTTCTGGAATTGATGGAGCAAGGTAAGGTCTCTACTCTGATTACCAAAGACCTCTCCCGACTCGGACGCAATTATATTGAGGTCGGCAATTATACCGAGATCCTTTTTCCGCGGTGGAATGTCCGATATATCGCTGTCAATGACAATTACGATTCGCTTTACAGCGAAAGCAATGAGTACGCTCCTCTCAAAAATCTGTTCAACGAATGGTTTGCCCGTGACACAAGCAAAAAAATCCGGGCGGCAATCAAGGCAAAAGCCGAGCGCGGCGAACGGGTCAGCACGGTAATTCCATACGGGTACAAACGCGATCCGGAGATCAGGGGACACCTGCTCATCAATCCGGAAACCGCACCGGTCGTAAAAATGATCTTCTCTCTATGCGCAGAGGGAAAAGGTCCGCGGGTCATTGCAAACGCCCTGCGGAAAAAGAAAATCCCAAAGCCAACCATGTATCGGTTTATGACCGAAGGCATATACGGAGCCGTGACCGACACGGAAGACATGTACGGCTGGAATGACCGCACGGTTGCGGGAATTCTTGATAACGAAATCTACCTCGGGCATACCGTCAATTGTCGCACAACGGTCGTATCCTATAAAGACAAGCGTGTCATTGATCGACCGGAGAATGAGCAATACCGATTTGAAAACACACATGAAGCCATTGTCGATCAGACGACATGGGACATTGTCCGGCAGGTGCGTCAAGGAAAGCGCAGGCGCAATTCGATGGGCGATGTCAACAAATACAGCGGACTGCTGTACTGCGCCGACTGCGGATCCAAACTGTATTTTGTCCGCGGAAGAACGATGAAACCGGATGCGTTCAACTTCATCTGTTCACGCTACCGTAAGCACATGGGTGAGAAAAAATGCACCCCGCACAGTATTCGAGAGATTGCGCTTGACGAGATCATTCTGGAGGAAATCCGCAGAGTAACCTCGGAAGCACGGAAGCACACGGCAGAATTTGTTCGTTTCATCAGTCAAAAAAGCTCCTTCGAAAATCGTAAGGAGTTGAGTGCAAAATCATCTGAACAAAGTAAGCTGACAAAGAGAAACGAGGAGCTGAACCTGCTGTTCAAACGACTGTATGAGGACAATGTACTCGGCAAGGTCACAAATGAGCAGTTCCGGATGCTGTCAGATGGCTATAACGCCGAACAGAAAACGACTGTCGAACGATTGGAACAACTCAAAGTCGAAATTGAACAGCTTAAATCCACAGCAGTCAATGTGGAAAGGTTTGTGTCGCTCGCACGCAAGTATACGGATATACGGGAGCTGACACCCGAAATTTTGCGGACATTCATCAGCAAAATCGTGATTCACGAGCGCCCGTCACGAAAGAAAAACGAGGGTGAGCAACGGATCGACATTTACTTCACGCACATCGGCTCCATGCCGGACGGTGAATCGGAAAGAGCTGATCATTGCCGAAACCAAGCCATCTCCGCAAGAACAGCGGAATTTCCGGATTCACATCAGAAACCGACTTCAACGATCCGGGCTTAACATGGTCTGAAAGCCAAACGGCTCTGAGCAAACTATTCAGATTCACAAAGCTTTTTGCAAAACGAAAAGGACGAACAGCCGAAACTGTTCGTCCTTCCCGCCCGATTGCTTCTGTTTCTCATAATTCATCCTTA
>ERZ1026780.345-NODE-345-length-38111-cov-17.814563_pt1 | contig 38111 bp, 33 predicted proteins | sample MGYA00380126_ERZ1026780 | MGnify/ENA primary metagenome ERZ1026780 (study PRJEB33269, sample SAMEA4719762) | human gut metagenome | biome: human-associated habitat; feature: organic feature; material: feces | place: Cameroon | collected 2013-10 ... | reverse complement strand
GTCAATTCCTTCCTCTTTTTGTCCTTTTCGTTCTTTTCGGACAAGCGAAAAGAACACTAAAAGAAAAGTATCTTTATGTTTCTTTCGGATCGTCGACGGCGCCGACCCCTACAAGATAAAAACCCAAGTATAGCCAACAAACAAAAAAACTATACTTCAATTTTCCGTCAGCGCACAAACTTCCCCACGCCCGCCTTGCATTTATAGCGGGCGTGCAGACAATGCGTGCACGAATCTGCTCGGCTCTCTCGTGTGATATGTTCGCACGCGTGGTAGTATGAGATTGCGGAGAGCATAAAACCGCCGACTTTTGCTCCGCCATTTGCTGCACATACTTGCCACGCACTACTTCTTGCGACTAACTCGTGCACGCCGCGGTGGTTCGGAAGGAGGACGGCGCGAGTCCTCCTTGCTGACTTTTGCCGCGCTTTTCGTCAGTGAAAAGCGCGAGAAGAAGAAAAGTTGCTTTATGATTTTTCGCGGGTCGTCGACGGCGCCAACCCCTACAAGATAAAGTTGGAGTACAGCAAACATCAAAAATAAAAAATACGCTCTCCATCCCGTCAGCGTATGCGCCTGATTCACGATGCCCCGTCTCGGCGACGCCAACACACATGCTTCGCATATGTGTTAATCCCCGCCCTGCATTTATAGCGGGCGTGCACGCGGAAGAAGATTTTTAAGAGGATGGAAAATCCTCTTAAATGACTTTTGGTACTTTTGGTCACACAAAAGTACGATAAAGAGAAAGTTACTTTAAAATAAAAGATAGAAGCCCAAAGTCCCGTCAACAGCCAAAATAAAAAACATCTGCCTATCCGCTTTTTCTTTTGCATATACAGGCGCAAAAGAAAAAGCTATCAAAAAGAAAACGCCGAAAGAAGATTTCGCGCTCTGCGGAGCGCGACAAAGGCTCCGCGCCTTTGAATGCGCCGCCTTTTGAAAAAGGTGGGCGAAAACTTTTGTGTGGCGGGCGAAAACTTTAATGATGGTGCGCGAAAACTTTACCCATGGAGAGCCAACATTAAGAGAGCCAAACAAGCAAAAAATATCCGCCTATTTCAGGCGGACATTTTTTATGCTTCTTTTTTGATGTATTTTATTTTCTTTGTCTCTACGGTATCGAGGTCTATTTTCACACCCGAAATATCTTTCATGGAGGGTGCTTCATACATTGCGGGGAGCATTATCTCCTCCATTATGGAGCGCAGACCGCGCGCGCCGGCATTGCGTGCTATGGCAAGCTCGGCTATCTTCTTGACGGCGCCGTCTGTTATTTCCAGCTTCAGATTATCCATCTTGAAAAGCTTCACATACTGCTTGATAAGCGAATTTTTCGGTTCGCGGAGTATGCGTGTGAGCGCTTCCGCATCGAGCTTTTCCAGACCGACGATGACAGGCAGTCTGCCCACCATTTCGGGGATGAGACCGTATTTCACGATATCATGCGGAGTGACATCGATGAATGTCGCATTTTTGTTTTCCTGCTTCTTTTCTTCGCCGCGGAAGCCTATCGACTGCTTGCCGTTTCTCTGCTCGATTATCTGTTCCAGCCCGTCAAAAGCGCCGCCGCAGATAAAGAGGATATTTTCCGTATTTATCTGAATGAAATCCTGTCCCGGATGTTTTCTGCCGCCCTGCGGAGGTACATTTGCCACAGTGCCCTCGAGAATCTTCAGCAGTGCCTGCTGAACACCCTCGCCCGAAACATCGCGCGTGATAGAGCGGTTTTCACTCTTGCGCGAGATTTTGTCTATTTCGTCGATATAAATAATACCTTTTTGTGCAAGTTCCACATCATAATCTGCCGCCTGAATGAGACGGAGCAATATGTTTTCCACATCCTCGCCGACATAACCCGCTTCCGTGAGTGTCGTGGCATCGGCTATGGCAAAGGGAACTTTCAGCAGTTTTGCCAGCGTCTGCGCAAGAAAAGTCTTGCCCACGCCTGTGGGTCCTATGAGCAGAACATTGCTCTTCTGAATCTCCACGCCGTCATCTTTTTTCTTGCCTTTCAGCGCGGAAATTCGCTTGTAATGATTGTAAACGGCGACGCAGAGCGCCTTTTTTGCCGCGTCCTGACCGATGACATATTCATCAAGCTTTGCTTTCAGCTCGGCAGGCTTGGGCAACTCGGTAAGCGGCGGTATTTCGCCGTCCGGTGCTCCCTCCATGTAGTCATCTATCATTCGCTTGGCACGGACTACGCAGTCGTCGCATATATAAATCCCCGGTATCAGCGAGGGAACAAGCCCTGCCGCCTGACTCTCGGGTATTCCGCAAAATGCGCAGCGGTTTTCCGGTTCATTTGTCTTTTTTTTCTTGTCCGCCACTTTTTCCTCCGTTCACCGGCATTCTGCCGGTTTTATTTTAAAGTCTTTTGTCGATAACCTTATCGATAAGTCCATATTCCGCGGCTTCTGCGGCGGAGAGGAAATTATCGCGCTCGGTATCGCGCGTTATCTCTTCTATGCTCTTGCCAGTGCGCTCGGAAAGAATGGCATTCAGACGCTCGCGCGTTTTGATGATATGGTCGGCATGGATTTTCATATCGCTTGCCTGACCCTGCATACCGCCGAGCGGCTGATGAATCATTATTTCGCTGTTCGGCAGAGCATATCTCTTGCCCTTGGCGCCTGCGGCGAGAAGAAATGCGCCCATGCTTGCCGCCATGCCTACGCAGATGGTGGAAACATCGCATTTGATGAAGTTCATCGTATCGAATATAGCAAAGCCTGCGGTAACGGAACCGCCGGGGCTGTTGATATAGAGGCTGATATCCTTTGTATTGTCCTGCGCCTCGAGATAGAGAAGCTGGGCTACTACGAGCGATGCCGTAGCATCGTTTACTTCATCGGAAAGAAATATTATTCTGTCATTGAGCAGGCGGGAATAGATATCGTATGAACGCTCGCCCCTGCCTGTCTGCTCCACAACATATGGTACCAACATTATAAAAAACCTCCGTATTTTCGTATTTTTTGCCTGAAAATGCGCTTTTTCGCGCTTTTTAGCATTTAATCAAATTCGCAGGACAAAAATGCCTGCGAATTCAAAAAATTATTATTTGTCTTCGCTCTCGGAAGCTGCTTCCGTTGCGGTTTCCTCAGCGGCAACCGTCTCTTCTGCGGGAGCTTCTTTCTTTGCGGTTTTCTTTGCCGTGCTCTTCTTGCGCTGCTTTGTGATAACGGCGTTGTCACGGACAAGAAGCGCTGCCTTGCCTACGAGAACATCCTCGCGGATGGATTCTGCGGGAATATTTTCTTTGATTTTTTCGACTTCCATGCCGTATGCTTCGGCAATCTTTTTAAACTCTGTCTCGATATCTTCATCGGTAGCTTCGAGATTCTCTGCTCTTGCTATAGCCTCGAGAGCAAGTCTGGATTTAACCTGCTTGACAGCCTGCGGACGGAAATCCTCGCGGAGCTGCTCCATGGTCTTGCCTGTATAGCCGAGGAATGTATTGAGGTCGAGACCGCTGTAGCGCAGACGCATCTCATAGTCGCGAAGAGCCGCGTCTGTTTCGTTTTCAAACATAACCTCGGGGATATCGCCCTCGGTCTTTGCTATAAGCTCAGCCATGAGCTGCTCATCGACTGCGGCATCCGCTGTCTTGTTGGCGCTCTCTTCCATTTTTGCCTTTACGCTTGCCTTATATTCAGCGAGTGTATCGAATTCGGAAACATCCTTTGCAAATTCGTCGTCAAGCTCGGGAAGCCGACTTTCCTTTATCTCATGAATCTTGCACTTGAATACTGCGGGCTTGCCTGCAAGCTCGGACGCATGGTATTCATTCGGGAAGGTAACATTTACATCAAAATCTTCGCCTATGCTCTTGCCGACTATCTGCTCTTCAAAACCGGGGATAAACTGACCCGAGCCGAGCTTGAGAGAATATTTCTCTGCCTTGCCTCCCTCGAAAGCCTTGCCGTCTGCATAGCCGTCGAAATCAAATACCACCTCGTCGCCGTTCTGCGCGGGTCTGTCGGAGATTTCGAGCACGCGGGCATTTCTCTCGCGAACCTTTTCTATCTCGGCGTCAACTGCCTCATCGGCAACCGTAACATTCTCTCTTGTAGCCTTGAGACCCTTGTATTCGGTAACTGTGAGGAGCGGGCGGGTAAATACCTTTGCCGTGATGACAACGCCGCTTTCGTCGATGGACTTGATGTCTATCTCGGGACGGCTGACCGTATCGAGCTTTGTCTCTGCGAGAACAGCCTCATATTCTTTCGGGAGAAGATTATTGAGTGCATCTTCGTAGAAAACGCCCTCGCCGTATACTTTCTCGATGAAAGCCTTGGGCGCTTTGCCGCGGCGGAAGCCGGGAACATTGAATTTGGAAGCGTTTTTCTTATAAACATTATTCACTTCCGCATCAAATGCGGCACGGTCGATGGAAAATTCGATTTCCTTTTCGTTTGTTGCAATGTCTTTTACATTAAGAAGCTTCATTTTTTGAAATTCCTTTCTCGGATTCGGGTGCGGAAAAACGCCTCCGAAACCTTACAAATTGTCATTTATACATACATTATATATTATACCATTTTTTTGTCGTAAAGTCAACTGTTATTTTTCCTTTTTCGGCTCTATTTTCATAGGAATAAAGTTAAGATAATCAGAAGAAATGAGTGTGAAGTCGATATCGGCATAATTTATCACGGGGCGCGCCTCGTAATTTCCGTGGATATGCCCGTAATAACAGCGTTCTATGCCGTATTTATAGAGCGTGGCGATTATCTCATCGCACATATAGCCCTTGAATATGGCAGGGAAATGGAGAAACATGATTTTCTCGCGCGGATGAGTCGCGTCCTCGAGCGCACAGCCCGCATCAAGACTGAATTTTATGCGCTGAACCTCGCGCGCGATGATTTTTGTATTGCTGGCGTTTTTCACGAGGTTGTCTTTGCTCTCGTCATACCAGCCGCGCGAACCGCAGAGGATGAAATCCTCGCAGATATAGGCATTGTTATGGAGGAATGAGATGGTTTTATATTCGTTTGAAATAAGAAATTTATCGAGTTTTGCCTGCGTCTGCCACCAGTAGTCATGATTGCCTTTGAGCAGGATTTTTTTGCCCGGGAGCGCCTCAATGAAATCAAAATCGGGCTTCAGCTCCTCTGCATTCATCGCCCATGAGATATCGCCCGCCACCAGAACGGTATCGTTCTCGCCGACGGTATTTTCCCAGCCCGTCTTGATTTTTTCCGTATAATTTTCCCATCGCGAACCGAAAACATCCATCGGCTTTTCGACAGAAAGGGAAAGATGCAAATCACCTATAGTAAATAATGCCAAATTTATTCTCCTTTATTAGCCGCCCCGAAAATGCACACACCGCGCAAAACGGGGAGATAATTTTTGAAAATCTTAAATAATATGTCAGACGAAGATTATTGTTTTTTCTGTCGGTGATTTTTGAGTTTTCAACTCAAAAATTCCGTTTGATAAAAAGTTTTGCGCTATGAACGAAAACTCTCGACTGCCGTACACTCGTACGGCGACGCTCGGTTTTCGTCCATTCTGCGCTATTTTGGGCGCGGCTCGCCCCGAAAATGCACACACCGCGCAAAACGAGGGACATGATAAATCAAAATTTTAATAATGCGTCAAGCGAAAATAACGCTTTTTCAATCAGCTTTTTAAGTATAATATAAAAATAACTGCGCAAAATATTTTTACCCGAAAGAAAGGGGTAAAAAATTATTATGGATAATACAAGAAAAGATACCTGCACCTGCAAGACATGCAAGGAAAATAAGGGTGTTGCCTGCGATGTGACAAACTGCTATTATCATGATGGCGAATGCCACTGCACAGCAGAGAAAATCAGCGTAGGACCGAGCTATGCAACATCCTGCACAGATACAGTCTGCGCAACATTCAGACAGAAGAATATTTAAGCAGGGTTTATTTATAATGAAAACAGTCCGCGGCATTTTGCCGCGGCTTGTTTTTTGCGGCAAATTTCGTTTTGCACCGAGTTTTACTTAACTTCTGCCATCACCAAAGTTTTCGCGCACAATCAAAGTTTTCGCGCACAATCAAAGTTTTCGCGCACGATTAAAGTTTAGGTCAAGCCTTTGGGGAGGCTTGCGGGTTCAAAGGGCAGAGCCCTTGTCGCGCTCCGCAGGGCGCGAAAGTTCTACCACGGCGTTTTCTTTTTGATAGCATTTTCTTTTGCGCCTGTATATGCAAAAGAAAAAGCGGATAGGGCAAAAATCTTTTATTCTGGATGTTTGCTGTACTCGGGTTTTTGCTTGTAGGGGAATTAACACATATGCGAAGCATGTGTGTTGGCGTCGCCGAGACAGGGGTCGAACATTGTTCGCCCGCGAAGAATCATAAAGAAACTTTTATTTTATCGTACTTTTGTATGACCAAGAGGATGGTTCGGGGTGGCGAAGCTACCTCTGAACGGCGTCGCCGAGACAGGGTAAGCGGGCGTGAATTTAGCCTGTGCGCTGACGGGATGGAGTGAAAATTTTCAATTTTGGTAGATGCGACAATCACTGATACAGCTGTAACGATAATTCCGTAAACAAATCATAATAATCTTTCATGCGCACCTCAGATATATCGGTTTTTTACAGCACGGTGCGCAGGAATCTCTCCGCATTGCGGAAGAATATCTTCTCTGCCGTGTCCGCGGAAAATTTCTTTTCCACAGCCGCCGAGAGCTTTTCTATATCGCCGATGCCGGATATCCCCGCGGGAAGCGATGAAACCCCGTCGAAATCGCAACCCATGCAGATGTTGTCCGCCAAGCCTATCTCAAGATAATGCCCGATGTGCGCGATTATATCCGAAATATCCGCCGTGCCGCTTTTATTCAGGTGCGGCGGTGCCATGCTGATGCCGATGATACCGCCCGTGGCGGCAATTCTTTTCGCCCGCTCGTCCGTGAGATTGCGCGGATGCTCGCATACGGCAAATGAATTTGAATGCGTGGCGATTATCGGTTTGCCCGCGCTCTCGGCTATGCCGAGACATTCGTCCGTGAGCTTGCCCGAGCCATGCGAAACATCGATGACAATGCCTTTTTCCATTGCCGTTTTCACGACGCGCCTGCCGAAGGCAGTCAGTCCCGTTTCGGTATCGTATGCGCCGCCGATACAGCCCTCGCCTTTCCATACGAGCGTGAGAAAACGCACGCCCGCATCAAAAAGTTCATCTATCCGCCATATCTTTGCATCCAGTATGTTCCCGCCCTCGACGGCGAGAAGAAACGCTCTTTTTCCCTCGGCAAAAGCCGCTTCGCACTGCGCAAAGCTTGTGCAGAGCACGGCTTTTTCGTTTTTTTCTATTTCAAGCTTCAGATTTTCGAGAACGGATGAAAACTGGCTCCAGCCCTCTCCGTTTGATAGGTCGCTCTGCGACCATATTGCCATAATCTGAGCGTATTTTTCAAAATTCTGCGCCGCATCCAGCGATATATGAAGCGAATTCTGAAAAAGCGGTTCTTTTTTCTTGAACATCTCAAAAGCGGTATCACAATGTGTATCAATGTAATTCATGAATACCTCCTGCCGCCACGGTTATTTTTCGTATGCGTCTGCCGTGACAGCGTTTTCTATATGCTTTATTTCTCCGCGAAAACTGCCGTCCTGCTCAAAATACACCTCTATGACATCTATGCGCGGCTTTTTTGTCACCTCGTGCCGCCGCAGATATTCCGCGGCGCAGGCGAGCAGATTTTGTGCCTTTTTCGGTGTTACCGCGGCACACGGGCGTCCGTATTTTGCAAGCGAGGGCAGCTTCCTGCGGCTTTTTACTTCCACAAAAAGTATATGCGTGCCGTTTTCGCATATGATGTCTGTTTCAAGATGACCCGAGCGGAAATTCCGTTCGCGGACGGTATATCCCTTTTTCCCGAGATACTCTGCGGCGATGTTTTCGCCCATGTTTCCGCGCTCTCTTCTCTGCATAGTAATCACTTGGAAAGAAACGAGAGGAAGCTGCGCCTGTGCACAGGGCAGGGACCTATCTCGCGCACTTTTGCCATATGCTCCGCCGTGGGATAACCCTTGTGCTTGGCAAAGCCGTATTCGGGATAGAGCGCATCGAGCGCGAGACACTCGCGGTCACGCGTGACCTTGGCAAGGACGGAAGCCGCCGCTATCGAGGGGCTTTTCGCATCGCCGCCGACTATCGTGACCACCGGCAGAGGGAAATCCTTTGCGCGGTTGCCGTCTATGAGCGCGAGCGAGGGCATCTCCGGCAGTGCCTCTATGGCGCGACGCATGGCTATCATCGTAGCGCCGAGAATATTGTGCTCGTCTATCTCGGCGGGAGTCGCTTCCCCTATGCCGAAAAGACATTTTTCCTTTATTATATCAAAGAGCGCTTCGCGCTTCTTTTCCGAGAGCTTTTTGGAGTCGTTTAGCCCGTCTATGCAGAGCCCGTCGGGCATTATAACGGCGGCGGCAACGACATTTCCCGCGAGCGGACCTCTGCCCGCTTCATCCACGCCGCAAATCACGCGGTAGCCCTTTTCATGATACATATTTTCAAATGTATATTCCAGCATATTTACCTCACTTTGCCGCGGGAAGCTCAAGCGTGATTCTGCCTATTTTACCCGAACGGAATTCATCGAGCAGCATATTTGCCGTGCGCTCGAAATTTATCTCTCCGCCCGAGATGAGAAAACCGCGCTTTTTGCCGATCAGCTCGGCTATTTCCCAGTCCTGCAAATCCGCAATCACCGAGGGGTCGCCCAGCTTGTATCGCTCGCAGAGGAGAGCGGGGCAGAGCTCGCGCAGGCGGCGGCAGAGGATAACGGCAAGCATTTCCGTATCCATTATTTCATCCTTGATTGCACCTGTCAGTGCGAGGTTTTCGCCGACGGTCTTATCATCAAATTTCGGCCAGAGCACGCCCGGAGTATCGAGCAGATCTATGCCGAGCGAGGTTGTCACCCATTGCTTATTCAGCGTAACGCCGGGGCGGTTTTCCACCTTCGCCTTCTTATTTTCGGCGAGACGATTGATAAGCGAGCTTTTGCCGACATTCGGAATGCCGACTATCATGGCGCGGAGCTTTCTGCCCTCCATGCCCTTCTCGCGCCAACGGTCAAGCCGCTCGGCGCATAGTCCGCGAACGGCAGGAGCTATTTCATTTATGCCCGCGCCTGTCCTGCAATCGTAGAAAATGGCGCTCTCGCCTGTTTTCTCGAAATATTCGCGCCATTTTGCCGTGGCGTCCGGCGAGGCGAGCGATGCTTTGCTCAGCAGAACAAGTCTCGGCTTTGCCTCAGTGAGCCTTGCTATCTCGGGATTTCGCGAGCTTTGCGGTATGCGCGCGTCGAGAAGCTCCAGTGTGAGATCCACCTGCTTCATGTTTTCCGCTATCATGCGGCGCGTTTTCGCCATGTGCCCGGGGAACCATTGTATTGTGGTTTTTACAGAGTCCATTTGAATCAACCTTTTGTAGTGTTATTTTTTGAATAAAGTATGTTTGTGTTTGTTGTATTTGCACTTTATCGTACTTTTCTGTGAAGAAAAGTACCAAAAGTCATCAAAGAGAGCGTTCCCCTCTCTTTGAGAACTCACCCCGCGTGCACGAGTTAGTCGCAGGAAGTAGTGCGTGGTGAGTGCGTGAGGCGAATGGCAAAGCGAAAGTCGGTAGTTTATTTACCCTCCGCAATTTCAGCCATACCACGCGAGCGAACATAGCACACGAGGAAGCCGAGCAGATTCGTGCACGCATTGTCTGCACGCCCGCATAATATGGTTGGCGGGCGTGGGTGAAGTAAGTACGCTGACGGGATAAAGCGATAAGCGTTATTGACACCTCATCCGTCAGCCTGTGGCTGACACCTTCTCCCACTGGAGAAGGCTCTCCAAACCCATCAGCCAAATTTCATACACATTTTTGTACTTCGACATTCGGTGAAAGTTGTCAAAGGCAGGCATGCGCAATTTTGTTTTAAGAGAAACAAGGCATCTTGCCAGCCTTCTCCAGCGGGAGAAGGTGGCGCGGTTTACCGCGGCGGATGAGGTGTTATTATAGCATATTGCTAAAGCAAACCTCATCTCGCTATGTTCGCACCCAGACACGCACCCAAATCTGAACCGCGAGGTTCGCCGTAGCCTGACATGGCACAGCAGCGAATCCGAGTCGGCGCTTAAGCGTTTCGAGCCTGTAGCCGTGACTATGCTATAGTTGGACGGTCGGGGAAGTGTGTTCGCACGAGTCGCCGCGAGGCGACAGGGGGAGATATATAAGAGGCGGAACGCCTCTTATATGACTTTTGGTACTTTTGGTCACACAAAAGTACGGCAAACACAAAGTTTCTTTATGTTTCTTGCGGGTCGTCGTGGGAATTAAGCAATGCACGCAGTGCGTTGGTTGGCGTCGCCGAGACAGGGAAGAAGATTTTTAAGAGGATGGAAAATCCTCTTAAATGACTTTTGCCGCGCTTTTCGTCACTGAAAAGTACGATAAAAGAAAACTTTCTTCAAGTCTCTTTTCGGGGGCGTCATGATAACTAAGAAGCACCCGATAAATAGTACAGATTATATCGAGCCGCGAGAAAAATTTTTCTCCGCTTTTTTAAAAAGCTCTCATATCTTCACAAAATCCGGCTTTCGCGCGTGGTACACCGCGATTTCGCGGAACCCCGCACTTTTCAGCATTTCCTTTGCCGTGCCGAAATCGGCGGCAAGGTCGCGTGCGCTGTGCGCATCGGAGCCGAGAGTTATTATCTCTCCGCCGAGCTCGCGGTAGCGCCGCAGTATTTCCGCATTCGGATGCGCGGAGGGAAGCCCCTTCCGCAGTCCCGAGGTGTTGAGTTCAAGCCCTTTGCCGCGGCTTATCAGCGCGCCGAGAATTTCATCGAGTATATCGGCAAATTTCGTATAGCGCACTTCTTTTTCGGCATATCCGCCGTATCGCGCCACATAATCGAGATGCCCGTATACATCAAAATCCTCATGCACGCGGATATTTTCCAGCACCTCGCGAAAATATACCATATAAGCTTCGTGCCTTGTGAGTCCCGCAAAAAAACCGCTGTCCATCGCCATATCTTTCCCCGCCGTGATATGCGAAGAGCCTATCACAAAATCAAAGGGATATGACGAAACCACCGCGTGCACCTTTTCCGCGATATGCGGCTGAAGTCCCATTTCTATGCCGAAATTTATGCGCGGCGCACCGTATTTTTCTTTCATGCGCAGATACTCCGCATAGTATGCGGGAATATCGACCGCCGAGAGGTCACTTTTCATGCCCGTGTAGTCGTCCCAGTGCTCCGTGAATGTCATTTCGCATACGCCGCACTCACGGGCGGCAAGCATATATTCCTCCATATCGGAGATGCCGTCATGCGAAAAGCGCGTGTGTATATGCGCATCAATCAGATTTGCTTCTGCCATATCTGTCATTTTTTCAGGGCGAGCCCGCCCATATTCGAAAGCGGGAAAACGCGGAAAACGGCTTTTCCCATCACTTCATGAACGGAAATAAGCCCTATCATCGAGCTTCGGCTGTCGGTCGAACCGTTGCGGTTGTCGCCCATGACGAAGATATATCCCTCGGGAACATAGACCTCATTTGACATGGGCACATCCTCGCGGCGCATCGCGCCCGAAACGCGGTTGACATAATATTCGTCAAGCTCGCGGATGTTGCCGTCTTTGCCTTTTACGCTGACTTTCCAGTCTGAAAAATCAAATATCACCGTTTCTCCGCCTGTCGCGATAACGCGCTTTACAAGCGGCAGGGAATAGCCCTCGGTTTTCTGCACGGCAACGATATCGCCGTATTCCAGTTCGCCGACTATGGCGGAAACTATCAGCCTGTCGCCATGCTGAAGCGTATTTATCATCGAGGTTCCGTCTACGCTTGAAAGGCGGAAGAGAAGCGTGAATATCAGTATCACGGCGGCGACTGAGCCTGCCAGCATCTCCACGAAATCATAAATTCCGCGGCGGCGCTTCATTGTTTCGTCTTCGGGCGTACTTTCCTGTGCGGAAGAAACGGGAACTTCACCCGCATTGCCGCCTGCAAGATTTTCGTTCTCGCCGAGCGCTTCGTTTTTTTCGTTTTCTGTCATTTTTTCCTCCTGTACCTCTTATATTGCCATTTCCGTTTCGGCGGCAAGCATATGGGTCACTATATAATTTACCGTAAGCAGTGCGATGCAGAGCACAAACTGCGCCACCCATGCAAGCTCAAGCCAAGGGGACGCGATATATGCCGCGGCGGATACGAGCGCGAATATTACTTCGAGCGCGAAAAGCCCCTTGCCGTGCTTTTGAAGATTTCGCTTTATCGCGCTGTCATAGTCCTTGCGCGTGTCGGTTTTCGCCTTGCCGCGAAGCCCGACGGAAGCTCCTGTGAAATCGCGGAAAGCTTTGTATTTTTCATGGCACACAAGGACAAAAAGCACGCATGAGATAAGGCGCAGAGCAGCGCACGGGATAAAATATGCGGCAAAGCCCTCGCGAGTCTGCGGCTGATAAAGCCCACCCACCTGCGACGCATAGAGCATGGACGCTCCGTAGAATGCCGCCGCGGCGACCGTGTACGCCGCGCAGAGCCGAACGGCTTTTTTCTCGTTTATATACGCGCGGAAATCGAAGAGCGCCCAGAGTATTATTATGCCGAAAAGAAATTCCGGCAGGATATAATATGCGCTCCTGCTCTGCATATATGAGGAGAAAGGAACTCCGAAAAGCAGCAGGACGGCTCCGCAGGTTTTGGAAGAGAAGCGCGAGGAATATATCTTATTCCAGAGATAGGTGTCGGGGAGAATCTCGCTTTCGTATCGCGCGAGGATATTCTCTGTGAAAGCCGTATCCAAGCGGTAAAAGGCGAGATATTTTTTCATTCCCGCGAGCCAAGCCGCGCCGAGCACGAGAGAGATGAGCGCACACATCACGGTGAGCAGAGTATGCAGGGTTTCAAACGAAGTTGAGGACTGCGCTCCGAGCACGCTGAACATGGGGAGCACGGGAGCGGCGGCACGCACGATGACAAAAACCACCGCGAGCACATGGATATTTTTATTCTGCGTGTCGCGCTCATCGCCGAGGTCGCTTCCGTCGCCGCGGACATAGACATATTCCATGCCCTCAAAAAAGGCGAGAAACGCGGGGATGAGCAGGATGCAGTCGAGCACGCCGAAAACAAAAGCAAAGGTCAGCAGCATCGTGGAGTCGAATATCGAATCTTTCATCGAGGCGAGTATCTCGACGGCGATGCGTGCGATGCAGACCCAGATATATACCTTGAAGCGGGCGGCGCTTTCCATGAGTTTTTTCTCGAAGAAAGCGAGTTTTCGCAGCCCCATGCAGATGAGCAGAGTGCCGATGATATCGGGCAGGATATCGTATACGCTGAAAAACGGCTCAAAGAGAAATACGCAACCGGCAAGGAAAAGTCCCAAGCCGAGAGAGTCTTTTTTTGCTTTTTCCTTTTTGCCTTTCATAAAATCACCTGCGCTTTTTCCATTTTTTCTTTTTGGTATTTCCGTGCGGCGCGTTTTCTTTTTCCTCGATATAATCGCGCGCGCCTTTTTCATATAAGTCGAAAGGCGTTTTCAGCCTGTGATTTTTCGTATCTTCCATATCCTCGTCGCCCTCGAGACATATGCGGGCATAACAATTGAAGAGATTTATCTCCACGAGGATAACCCAGAGAACCGAGAGAAGCTGAGCTATGAGCGGGAGCTTCAGCGAAGCTTCAAAGGAGAACCAGCCGAGCTTTTCATTGAGATTGAGGAAGAGCGCCACCGCCCAGAAAAGCGGCATGATAATGCAGTTTCGCAGGGCTTTGCGCTGAAGCTTCGGCAGGTCGGTTTCTTTTGCTATATTGTAGAGCGAAATGAGAAGCGATATGGTAAATGCCGCCGTGAAAATTTCATAGAAAGCACCGAAATACAGGTCGAAAGCGTCGCTCATGCCGCCACCGAAAGCGAAGCTTATTTCCGCGCAGAGACGGACGGCGGAAATAACAAGTCCGCATATGGCGAGAAGCCGCGTGAAATCAAAGCAACGGCAGTGATTTTTTGCTATATTCAGACCTGTGAAGAGCAGGCAGTAGCCGACGAAATCGGGCAGAAAGTCTATTCCGTAGTATGAGGCTTTTGCCATGAAAGCAAAGCCGATGAACATATATCCGAATCCCATTTTGTTTTTTGTCGGGAGTTTCACCCGCTCCTTGTAGTTTTTTCGGGCACGATGCCTTTGTCTTTTGCTTTTTCGCCCACCAAATTAAAGTTTTCGCCCGCCTTTTGGGGAAGGTGCCGACATCAAGAGCGCGTAGCTCTTGTCGCGCTCCGCAGAGCGCGAAATCTTCTTTCGGCGTTTTCTTTTTTATAGCTTTTTCTTTTGCGCCTGCTTCGTCAAAAGAAAAAGCGGATTAAGATTTAGTTTTTATTTTGGATGATGACAGAGCTTCGACTCTATACTGTAGGGGCGAACATTGTTCGCCCGCGAGATGCTTAAAGTAACTTTTCTCTTCTCGTACTTTTGCATGACCAAGAGGAGGGTTCAGGGTGGCGAAGCCACCTCTGAACGGCGTCGCCGAGACGGAGTATACCAAAAGTCAGCAAGGAGGACTCACGCCGTCCTCCTTCCGAACCACCGCGGCGTGCACGAGTTATTCGCAAGAAGTAGTGCGTGGCAAGTGCGTGCGGCACTGGGCAAAGCGAAAGTTGGTAGTTTAGCGCTCCTCGCAATTTTAGCCATACCACGCGAGCGAACATAGCGCACGAAAAAGCCGAGCAGATTCGTGCACGCATTGTCCGCACGCCCGCATAAATAGGTGTGGCGGGCGTGAATATAGCAAGTATGCTGACGGGATAGAGTACATATTTTTTGCTTTTTCTGTTGGCTGCACTCGGACTTTATCTTGTAGGGGCGAACATTGTTCGCCCGCGAAAAGAACTCTGAAAGAGAAGTATCATCTCACTCCTGCGCGTTCATGCCGCAGCACTTCTTGTATTTCTTGCCGCTGCCGCAGGGGCAAGGGTCATTTCTGCCAATTTTCTCGGATTTTGCCTTGACGACGGGCTTTTTCGGCGCGTCCGTTGCGCCCGCGACAGCCGCCGCGGCACGCTTCTTCGATGCCTCGGCTCTTGTCTGCTCCGTTTCTATGCGGGAGAACATGATTCTCTTCACAGTCTCTTCGCGGATATCCTTTATCATCTCGTCAAACATGATACTGCCGTTTATTCTGTATTCATTGAGCGGATTGCGCTGTGCATAACTGCTCAGCCCAACGCCGCCGCGCAAATCGTCCATCGCATCGAGATGTTCCATCCACTTGGAATCGACGGAGGAAAGCAGACAGAATCTCTCAAAATCACCCATTCTGTCGCCGAGAATCTGCTTCTGGCGGTTGTAGAGCGCCTCATAATTTTCTATCGCACGCGCGCGAAGCGCTTCGACAGTCGTCGCTTCTGCAAAATCGGTCTCTCTGCATACCCAGAGCAGATTTTCACGCTCCGCCTCGGGTATGAGATTGCCGTGCTCATCGAGACAAAGCGAAATTTTCTCATCTATTGCCTTTTCAGCCATATCGTGTATCGTGGCGGAAACATCCTCACCGTCTATCACGGCACGGCGCTGTGCATATATTATGTTTCTCTGCTGATTCATTACATCGTCATAGTCAAGGACATTCTTTCTGCGCGAGAAGTTTTCGCCCTCGAGACGCTTCTGCGCATTCTCTATGGAGTTGGAAAGAATAGACGCATTTATCGGCTGGTCATCGGGAAGCCCCAGCCTGTCTACAAGTCCCGCAACCCTGTCGCTTCCGAAGAGACGCATGAGGTCATCTTCAAGCGAGAGATAAAATCTGCTCTCGCCCGGGTCGCCCTGTCTACCGGAACGACCGCGGAGCTGATTGTCTATACGGCGGCTTTCATGGCGTTCCGTGCCGACGATGAAAAGACCGCCTGCCGCCTTGACTTTTTCCGCTTCGGGTGCAATCTCCGCCTTGAACTGCGCCAGCTTATCGCGATAGAGCGTGCGCCCCTCGTCAAGACCCTCGCGGCTTGTGCCTGCCGTTATATCAAAAATATCCTCTTCGGAATATCCCGCTTTTTTCAGTTCCTGCTTGGCAAGAAATTCCGCATTGCCGCCGAGCATGATATCCGTACCACGACCTGCCATGTTCGTCGAAATGGTGACGGCACCGAATTTGCCCGCCTGCGCGATTATCTCGGCTTCTTTCTCGTGATACTTCGCATTGAGCACATTGTGACGGATGCCGCGCGATTTCAGTATCTTCGAGAGCGTCTCGGATTTTTCGACGGAAACCGTGCCGACCAGCACGGGCTGACCCTTGGCATGACATTCCTCAATCTGATTTATTATCGCTTCGTATTTGCCCGCGGTATTCTTATAAACAACATCGTTGTAATCTTTTCTTATCATCGGGCGGTTTGTCGGCACTTCGACAACATCCAGCTCATATATCTCGCGGAATTCATCCTCTTCCGTCAGCGCCGTACCGGTCATGCCCGAGAGCTTGCTGTAGAGACGGAAGAAATTCTGGAAGGTTATCGTCGCAAGCGTCTGGTTTTCATTCTGAATATCAACGCCCTCTTTTGCTTCTATTGCCTGATGGAGTCCGTTTGAAAACCGCCTGCCGGGCATTTTGCGTCCTGTGAAAGAATCGACTATCATTATCTTGCCGTTGTCGATGACATAGTCCTCATCGCGCTTCATGACGCCCCATGCCTGCATAGCCTGATTTATGTGATGATTTATCGTGGAATTTTCGGGGTCGGAGAGATTTTCCAGCCCGAAGAATTTCTCCGCCTTTGCCACGCCTTTGGGACTGAGAACAGCGCGACGCGCTTTTTCATCCACGATATAATCCTCGGCAACATCTTCGTTGTCGGATTTCTTGTCCATTTCCTTCAGGCGCAGACATTTCAGCGTGCGCAGGAACTTGTCCGCCTGAATGTAGAGGTCATTTGATTTTTCGCCTCTGCCGGAAATGATAAGCGGTGTTCTTGCTTCATCTATGAGAATGGAGTCCACCTCATCGACTATCGCGAAATTGTATCCGCGCTGAACAAGGTCATTTTTGCTCATCGCCATATTGTCACGCAGATAATCGAAGCCTATTTCGTTGTTTGTGCCGTAGGTGATATCGCAGGCATAAGCCGCTTTCTTTTCTGTGCTCTTCTGTCCGTTTATGATAAGACCCGTGGTCAGCCCGAGGAAGCCGTAAACTCTGCCCATTTCCTCACTGTCGCGGCGGGCAAGATAATCGTTTACCGTGACGATATGCACGCCTTTTCCGGCGAGTGCGTTGAGATATGCGGGCATTGTGGCAACGAGAGTTTTGCCCTCACCTGTTTTCATTTCGGCGATTCTGCCCTGATGCAGAATGATACCGCCGAGAATCTGAACATGGAAGGGACGCTTGCCGAGCACCCTGTCTGCCGCTTCGCGAACGGCGGCAAATGCATCGGGGAGAATGTCATCGAGTGTTTCTCCTGCGGCAAGGCGCTCTTTGAGAGCGGGCGTAACGGCTTTCAGCTCCGCATCGCTCATGCTTTTGTATTTATCTGCGAGAGCTTCAACCTTTTGCGCGGTCGGCTCTATTTTCTTTATCTGCTTTTCACTGTATGTTCCGAAAATTTTGCTTATCAGTCCCATAATATTTGTCCTTTCAGGTAAATGACGATATTTTTCGATTTTACAAATGTATTATATAATATTTTCCTTTTAATTACTATACCATTTTCAAAATATTTTAAAAAAATTTGTATATTATTCATTTTCATGGAGCGGAAGAGCGCGGGATTTTGAGAAATTTGCGGAAAAAGGGAAATTGCGGAGCGCTCTTCTTTTGCGCTTTTGCGCACAAGACACAAAAGTTTTCGTCTGCCATGAAGTTTTCACACCGCCTTTTTCAAAAGGCGGCGCAGTCGGGGAATTGACACATATGCGAAGCATGTGCGTCGGTGTCGCCGAGACAGGGGAATTAACACATATGCAAAGCATGTGTGTTGGCGTCGCCGAGACAGGGGGGGTAGGCATATATCTTTTGTTTTGGCTGCTGGCGGGACTTTAATTCTTGTTTTTATATTAAAAATACTTTTCTCTTATCGTACTTTTCAGTGACGAAAAGTACCAAAAGTCATCTAAGGACTTTCCCTCCTTAGAAAACCTCCCTGCATCTTCCCGCTTTGCTCTCTGCAAACAACCATCGCCCTCCGGTGCGAACATAGCGAGTGAACCGTCCAACCGTAGCATTGCCATGGCTACAGGTTCGAAACGCCCCCGCGCCGACTCGGATTCGCTGCTGTGCTATGTCGGGCTATGGCGAACATCGCGGTTCAGATTTGGGTGCGTGTCTGGAAGCGAACATAGTGAGATAGGGTTTGTTTCGGCAATTATCATACAATAGAAACGGGTCGTCGAGACAGGGGTGAACGCTCTCTTTGATGACTTTTGGTATACTCCGTCTCGGCGACGCCGTTCAGAGGTGGCTTCGCCACCCTGAACCCTCCTCTTGGTCACACAAAAGTACGATAAACACAAAGTTACTTTAATTTTCTTCGCGGGAGACCAATGGTCTCCCCTACTATGCAAAAACAAGTCCCGTCAACAGCCAAAACAAAAGTTCAAATCCCAACCTCCAGTCTCGGTGTCGCCTTCCCCAAAAGGTGCGTGAAAACTTTATTATAGGCGAGAAAAACTGACTATATATAAAAGCAGAGAATCCACTTGCGGATTCCCTGCTTTTCTTAAAAATCGATATTATTAAAAAAATTAAGCTTTCATAAATGTCTTTTGCCTTAAAAAGTAACACATATTTATAATAAATTCCGACCGGACCTGTAAGCCGGGTTCTGTCTGGAGCGACCATCTATCTTCGCTATATGTTACCACATAGCTTATATCCTTTCGGATACTGCCTCCTCGCGATGAGCTTGCGCTCGGGTCGGGCAAACCGCTTTCTCGCGGGGCGTTGCTTCGGATAGGGTTTACATGGCTCGCCGCGTTGCCGCAGCGACGGTGAGCTCTTACCTCGCCTTTCCATCCTTACCGCATTTCTGCGGCGGTCTATTTCTGTTGCACTGTCCCGGAAGTCACCTTCGGCGGATGTTATCCGTTATCCTGCCCTGTGAAGCCCGGACTTTCCTCATGATAATACCTTTCGGCAACATATCACGCGGCCGCTCAGTCCGGTCGGAAATTTATTCTGTTATTTTCCGATGGTTATCAAACCATCACTTGGAGCATTTTTCAGCTCTTTTTTATAATTAAACAGTTCTAAATCATAACTGTTTCTGTATACGGCGATATGCACACCGAATGATTCTTCTGTCGGGTCATAATCCTCGGAATAATACATATTCAGATAAAGTGCGGAGATACCGCTCTTCTCATAACCGTATTTTGATGCGCCTTTGTAAATATAACCCGCATTCGGCGCTGTCGCCGTCGGATAAGATTCGGCGGGAGCTTTTTTCACGCTGTCAAAAAGATCGATATCCGAGAAAACAATATTGACATATGTGTATCTTCCGACGCGCTTGTATTTATACGAAGCTTTTTCATATATATTGCCGTCCTCATCACGCAGGATGAAGCGAAAAGGCATTGCTTCGACGCTCTCAAGCGAATATTGCTCACGGAGCGCATCAAGCGTACTGCTGTTATAGCGGACAGTGAACTGCAATTCGTTCACGGATGGGATATATCGCATGCCGTAAACGGAAAATCTGCCGTCATAACTGCCGCCGTTTTTGGAATAATCTATGCCGAATTCCGATTCCGCATCATAAGTATAAATGCGGAAATCATCGCCGAGCGTGCCGTATGAAGCATAAGCTTCGTTTGTCCAGACCATATCCGTATGGCGGAAAACCATTTTGCTCTCGATTATTCTGTAGGCAAAGAACACATAAATGAAGATTATCAGCCCGACTATAAGCCAGCGGAAAACTTTTTTCAGCGTTCGGAAGCTGAATATTTTGCCGAATTTTGATTTCGCCTGATACCGCTCTTCTTTCATGTAATCGCCGTAATCATTGAAATTTTCTGCCAATATTTCCGCCTCCTTTTTGCCGTATATGCCCATTATACTATAGAATCCTGCGTTTTTCAATATTTATGCGCGGATATTTTGTAAAATTTTATGTTTTGATGCGAAACTGCAATTTCGCCGGTCGTCGATGGTTGTCGCCGGAAAAGCATATCCCCCTGCCTTTTGAAACTGCCGCGCGATTTGCGGAAGTTCTTCTTGCAGGGGGATATGCCTTTTTTTCGGATGCTAATCGAAAAAACATTTATTTGGGGGAAAACGCAAATTTAATTTTGCGACGGAATTCTTTTCCTGCTCCGCGAGATGATTTCATATGCGATGGCGCAGAAAATCAGAATAAGACTGACCCATTGCGAAGTCGAAAACAAGCCGAAAGCTCCTCTTTCGATATCGCCGCGGAAAAATTCCGTCACAAACCGTATTGTCGGATACACCGTGATATATATGAGACTTTCCATCCCTTTTTTGCCTTTATTTCCGATAAAAATAAATAATTCCGTTGCAAATAAAAGAAGCAGACATCCCGCCTCTATAAGCTGAATCGGCAAAAGAGGTATGCCGACAGGCACATTTCCTGCGGCAGAGGTGTATGTGTGGCTCGGAAAGCCCTCATGCGGTATGCCGTAGCAACAGCCGCCGAAAAAGCAACCGACCCTGCCGAGCGCATGACCGAGCGGCGTGACTGTGGCAAAAATATCAAAAAAATCTTTCACATCAAGTTTATATTTTTTTACATAGATAAAAAGTCCCGCTATTCCGCCGAGAAGTCCGCCGTAGAAAACAAACCCGCTTCTTATCAGGTCAAGAATACCCGGCTTTGTTTCAATTATCAGCTTTATTGAGACAAGCAGAAAAAACAGCTTTGCGCCGACCACACCGCCAATCATCGTAAAAACACCGGAATAAACTATTTCATATCGCTCGATTTTTCTTTTTTTGCAGATAAGTATTGCGACAATGGCGGAAATGGCTATTCCGAGAGCAAAAAATAATCCGTAAACCGAAAAATTCATTGACAGATTGCCTTTTGGCATGGCTTACTACCATCCTTTCTGCTTTGAGAGTTTAAACGGGCTTGCGCGGAATATTGCAAGCCCGTTTGCATTTTCATGATATGCTAATCAGGAAAATGAATTTTTGATTGAATCTGCCGCGGCATCCGCACAGATTCCGCAAAGACCGCAGGAAATGAAAAGTATTCCGCAGATAACCGTAGATACTATTCCGAGGATAAGTCCTGCCGTAGCAGCGCCGCTTGATGTACCCTGAGCTTTCAGTTCCTTGCCGCCCATAACGGAAAGAACAAGTCCCACAATTGCAAGCGGAAGCGACGCCAGTATAAGAATCATCGAAACCGTGAATCCGAAGGGTCCGACACACCCGAGTATCGCGCTGACAAGCGCTACTATACCGAGAATAAGACCGCCTTTTGCTTTTGACATTTTAAAAGTCCTCCTTCTTTTTTTATATAAAAAGCATGTCCTGCTTTTTATCATTTTTCCGGGCGCTTTTTTTCTTGCTCAAAAGAAGTGCCAGCCCGAGCACACCCGTTACCGCCGCACAGGCGATAGCTATAAAAATTTTCTTCATAAGTTCCTCCCGTAAAATGATAGTAACAAATTGTTACATTAACATTATAAAACCAATGTCGCAAAATGTCAAGTAAGAAGAAGCACTTTTTTCGATTGGGCGGTCATTTTTGTATGGGTTAACAAATTATAAGGTAACATTTTGTTACTAATTCACAGATAACGGAGCAGGGCTTGCATGATTTACTTTTTTGCAAAAACCGCGTAACAATTAGTTACATATTGGCTTGCTTATAATGGTAAAATAATATAAAATATGTCGTTATTTATCGAAAAGCGGAAATGAGGAGTTGATATATATGGTAGGGCTTCGCGAGATTCGGAAAAAGAAAGGTTTAAGCCAGCAAAAAGTGGCGATGGATCTGAATATCAGCCGAGAGGCACTCTCCTATTACGAAAACGGAAAAAGAAATCCCGATGTTTCTATGCTTATTGCAATGTCTAAATATTTTAATGTTTCGATAGATTATCTTATCACAGGTAAGGACTTTGACAGGTCGAAATGAAAAACGGCGATGCTTGCGCGTCGCCGTTTTTGTTTTACAATTTTCAGATGAAGCTGTATAAAAGCATCTTGCTCCGCCCGTCAGCGCAGGAACTTCCCCCCCCAGACGCGCACCAAAACTTGAATACCCTGTCTCGGCGACGCCGACACACATGCTTCGCATATGTGTCACCTGCCAAAGCGGGTCGTCGTAGGCGCCGACCCCTACAAGATAAAAAACCAAGTAAACCAATAGACAAAATAAAAAATGCGTTCTTTATTCCGTCAGCGCACATATCGCATCCACGCCCGCCTATCTTTTTTCGGCGGGCGTGCAGGCAATGCGTGCACGAATCTGCTCGGCTTCTTCGTGCGCTATGTTCGCACGCGTGGTATAGTTGAAGCCACGGAGAGTGGCAAAACTATTGACTTTCGCTTTGCCCTTTGCCGCACACACTTGCCACGCATGGCTCGTGCGACTAACTCGTGCACGCGGAAGAAGTTTTTTAAGAGGGAGGAAAGCCCTCTTAAATGACTTTTGCCGCGCTTTTGGTCACTCAAAAGCGCGATAACAGAAAAGTATCTTCGGGTCGTCGTGGGCGCCGACCCCTACAAGATAAAAAACCAAGTACGCCAGTAACCAAAATAAAAAATATACACTTCATCACGTCAGCGCAGGCACTTCCCCACACCAGCACCCAAACTTGAACACCCTGTCTCGGCGACGCCGACCGCGTTCGCTTGCGCGAATCGGTCAATTCCCGCCCTACTATATGCCAAAGTCCCGTCGGTAGCCAAAATAAAAAATCAGAATCCCTATCCCCCCTGTCTCGGCGACGCCGACACACATGCTTCGCATATGTGTCAATCCCCTTGATGGCGCAAGCCTCCCCAAAGGCTTGACCTAAACTTTAAGAGAAAAGGTGCACGAAAACTTTGATAAAAAGTGCGCGAAAACTTTAAAACAGGTGCGGCGAAAGCAAAAAACCGACCGTCTCGCGAGAGACCGTCGGTTCTTTTAGGTTATTATCCGAAATTACTCGGCTGCTGTTTCTTCTGCTGCTTCTGCGGCAGGAGCTTCCTCTGCGACATCCTCATTCTTTTCGAGAAGAGCGCGGATGGAAAGGCTTACATTATGAGCCTCTTCATTGATATCGATAATCTTTGCCTCGACCTCTTCGCCCTTCTTGAGAACATCGGAGGGATGAGCCAGCTTTTTATCTGCTATCTGCGAAATGTGAATAAGCCCGTCAACGCCGGGGATAATCTGCGCGAAAGCGCCGAAGGGTGTCATGGAAACGACTGTAACCTTGACAACGTCGCCGACCTTGTAGTTATTCATGAAGATTGTCCAGGGGTTGGATTCCTCTGTCTTGTAGCCGAGGGAAACTCTGCCCTTTTCGGCATCAAAGGACTTGACATAAACATCAATTTCCTGACCGATGGAAACAACATCCTTCGGATTTGAAATTCTCGTCCATGAAAGCTCGGAATTATGTACCATTCCGTCTACACCGCCGAGATCTACGAATGCACCGTAGCTTGTGAGGCTCTTTACTACGCCCTTGTAGTGCTTGCCCTCTTCAATATTTGCCCAGAAAGCTTCCTTTGCGGCTTTGCGCTCTTCTCTCTGAACAGCCTTGATGGAGCCGACTGCACGGCGGCGATCCTCTTTGATTTCGATTACCTTGAATTTCTGTGTTGTGCCGACGAGTGCGGAAAGATCACCGTCGCGTGCTACGCCTGTCTGCGATGCGGGAACGAATATCTTCTGAGAAAGTGCGGAAATAACAACGCCGCCCTTTACTGCCTCGATAACCTTTCCGCTGAGAACCTCACCGTCCTCAAGTGCTTTCACTACGAGATTCCAGTTGTTCTTTGCATCTACTTTCTTTTTGGAAAGAGTAGCGATGCCTTCCACATCGTTTACTCTTACTGCGACAGCTTCTACAGTGTCACCGACTTTGAAAAGGTCAGCAAGCTTTGCCTGAGGGTCGTCTGTAACATTTGCAAGCGTAAGAACGCCTGTAACCTTACAGCCGAGATCCAGCTGCACTTCGGTAGCGGATACCGAAGTTACTATACCCGTAACGGTGTCTCCTGTATTTAATGATTTGAAAGATTCTTCAAGAAGCTGCGCGAAATTTGTCTGTTCGCTCATGGTTTTTTGTACCTCCTCTATTATATAACCGGGCGTACTCGCTCCGGCTGCAATCCCGACCTTGTCGGAATCATGCACATAGTCAGGCGGAATATCCGCTGCGCCGCCTATGAGAAGCGTGCGCGGGCAGTTCTTTTTGCTTATTTCGTAAAGCTTTCGTGTGTTGGCGCTGTTCATGCTTCCGCAGACAAGAACAACATCGCATTCCCGCGATAAAATCTCGGCTTCTTTCTGCCGATTTTCGGTAACACTACATATTGTATCAAAAATAATCGGATTTGTACAGAGGTTTTTGATAAATTTTTGACATTTTTTATATTCCGAGAAGTTTTGAGTGGTCTGAGCCATCATTATCAGGCGAAAATCGCGGTATTTTATGAGAAAATCCGCATTTTCGTGGGAGGCAAGCTCCTCGCAGGAGGAAAAAATCAGATAAGGACATCCGATGTGGCTCGCTATCCCCTGAACCTCGGGATGATTTTTATCTCCGAAAAGAAGCGCCGCCGTGTTTTCGCCCGCGGTATTTTCATCGGCTATATCGTGAATTTTGCGCACATAAGGGCAGGTGTAGTCATAGACGGAGATATTTTCGTTTTCCTCCGCCGCACGCAGCTTTTCCATGAGAGGGAGCATTATTCCGTGCGCGCGGATGATGAAAACGGTTTTCCTCTCCGGCTTTGCGGCGATTATCTCCTCTGCCTGCGCCGCGCTTACGGCATGAACGCCGCGCTCCGCGAGCCTGCCGAGCACATCGGCATTATGGATAAGCTCGCCGACGGTATATATATCGGCTTCTCTCTCGCTTTCGGCAAGGGAAAAGACGAAGTCAACCGCTCTTTTCACGCCGAAGCAGAAGCCCGCGTATTTTGCCACAGTGGTTTTCATGCGCCTGCCTCGCTCTCTTTGTCGAGTGAACAGATTCTTCCGAAAATATATTTCGATACTTTCTCCATTTCAGCCGAGCCGCCGTGCTCAAAGCCCAGTTCTTCATACGGCATTATATTGCCGATATAGACATCTATGCGGCGAAAAAGCTTTATTTTATAGTCCTTTGTCTTTATCAGGACGGGAATAATGCTTGCCTTTGTGCGCCCCGCGATAAGTCCGATGCCGCTTTTTGCGTCCTCGGGGGAGGGAATGACACCCGGCATTCTCGTTCCCTGCGGGAAAACGCCGAGGAGTTTGCCCTCGTTTACGGCGGAAATAGCACTCTTTATAGCCGAAATATCGGAGGCTCCGCGATGTATCGGTATCGTCATTTTTCTGATAAGCCCGCCGATGAGCGGGATTTCGGTTGCCTCAAATTTTGCGAGGTAGAAAACCTGCCTGCTTATTCCCATCGCCGCGAGGAAAATATCATGCGCCGAGATATGGTTTGCGCAGAGAATGTATTTTCCCTCGGGCAGGCTTTTCTTTTTTCCGTGGATTCTCACGCGGTAAAAAAGCCTGTAATGTATCTGTGCAAAAATAAAGGCAAGGCGATAGAGAAAGCTCATTTTATCTTCTCCTCTATTATCGAAATGACATTTGAGAGAGTATTCTCAAATGTGCCGGAATTATCTACGAATACAGCATCTGCGGCGGGGATGGCGGGAGCCACCTTGCGCGTGCTGTCGTTTTTGTCGCGTTCGTGTACAGCCGCCGCCACCTCTTCGAGTGTGACGCTCTGCCCGCTTGCGAGAAGCTCCTCATATCTTCTTCGTATGCGTGCCTCGGGGGAGGCTGTCATGAATATTTTCACATCGGCATCGGGAAGTATGACGGTGCCTATATCCCTGCCGTCCATGATGACATTGTTTTTTCTTGCCATATCGCGCTGAAGCTCAAGCAGGAAGGTCCGCACCTCGGGTATCGCCGAAACCTTGGAGGCATAGGCGGAAATCTCGTTTGTGCGTATGAGCGAGCCGACATCCTCGCCCGCGAGGAGCACTTTCTGCTCGCCGTTTTCATATGCCAGACGCACATCTATTTCCGGCAGCAGAGCGATAACGCCCGCGCTGTTTTCGGGGAGAACGCCCGCGCGGCGTACATAAAGCCCTATCGCGCGGTAAAGTGCGCCCGTATCCACATAGATATAACCGAGCTTCTTTGCCAGCGCCTTGGCAACGGTTGATTTCCCCGCGCCGGAGGGTCCGTCTATTGCTATATTTATCATGCTTTTTACACCTCTTTTTCTTTTGATGCGGCTTTTGCCGCGGAATATGCCGTGGAAAATGCTATCTGCAGATTAAAGCCGCCCGTGTATGCGTCCACATCTATCACCTCGCCCGCAAAATACAGGTTCGGGCAGAGACGCGAGCGCATGGAGGAGGGCTCTATTTCCGCCGTGGAAACGCCGCCGCTTGTCACTATAGCTTCCTCTATCGGGCGGAAACCCGATATCTCTATGCGAAAATGCCTGAGCGCGGAGAGCAGAGCGCGGCGCTGTTCCTTTGTCACGGAATTTACCTTCTGCGAAGGGGGAATGCCGCAACGCGAGACGATAACGGGTATCATCTTTGCGGGGAGCAGGTCGCAGAGCGCGTTTGCAAAATCCTTGTTTTTATATTTTTCAAAATCGCTCATTATGCGGCGGTCGAGCGTCTGCTCATCAAGAGCGGGCTTCATATCTATCTCGACGGTAAAAGCCCCCGGAGCCATCGGTCGCATATGAGCCGAGGCGGAGAGAACCGTCGGTCCGCTTATGCCGAAATGAGTGAAGAGCAGCTCTCCGAAATCGCGGTAGATAACCTTGCCGCTTTCGTTTTTTATTATGGTGACGCCGACATTTTTCAGCGCCAGACCCTGCATCGCGGGGCAGGCGCGGTCGCCGCTGCAAAGCCCGACAAGAGAGGGCACAAGCGGCTTTATCGTATGTCCCGCCTTCGCGGCGAAGCGATATCCGTCGCCCGTAGAGCCGGTCACGGGATAGGACGCGCCGCCCGTGGCTATTATCACGCTGTCAAAATCCGTGAAGGTGCGTTTATCCGTCACTATCGCGGAAATGCGCTTTTCGCCGCCCTCACCGCACAGCTCTATATCCGTCACTCTCTCCGTGAATACCGCGACGCCCAGTCGGCGCATTTCGTTTTTGAGAGCGAGGACGATATCCGTCGCTTTGTCGGAAACGGGGAAAACCCTGTTTCCGCGCTCCGTTTTCAGCGGCACGCCGAGCCGCTCGGAAAAGAAGGCTTTTGTGCTTTCGCTGTCAAAGCGGCGTATCGCGGAAAAGAGAAATTTCCCGTTTGCCGTGATACTCCCCATAAATTCCTCGGGTGTGCAGTCGTTTGTCAGATTGCATCTGCCCTTGCCCGTGATGCCGAGCTTGCGCCCGAGAAGAGCATTCCGCTCGAAAACCGTGACCGCGGCACCGCTGTCGGCGGCAAAGACGGCGGCGCTCATTCCTGCCGCGCCTGCACCTATTATGGCAATTTTCCGCATTTATTTTTCTCCGTTTTCTCTGTTCTGCGAGAGGAAATCCTCCGCTTCCGCCATTATATCGAAGGCGGCGTTTATCTTTTCGTCTATTTCCGCTGTTTTTGCCGCTATCTCCGAGAGACGAATGTAGTCGGAGGAGGCTTCTCCCGCGGCTTCCGCTTCGAGTGCCGCCTTTTCGGCTTCCAGCGCTTCTATTTCCGCTTCGGCGCGCTCTGTCTGCTTTTCGCGCTTGCGTATCTCGGCGACAAGACGCTTGTTTTCCATATATTTCGCCTTGCTCTCCGATTCGGGCTTCGCTTCGGCTAAGGGCGCCGCTTCGGCGCGCGCCGACGAGTGCTTATATTCCATATATTCGTCATATCCGCCGCGGTAATCGAAGAAATCGCCGCCGCTCATATCGAAAATGCGCGTCGCTATCTTTTTGGCGAAATATCTGTCGTGCGAAACGGCAATCACCGTTCCGCGGAAGCGAAGCACGGCATCCTCCAGTATCTCGCGCGAATTTATATCGAGATGGTTTGTCGGCTCGTCGAGGATCAGCAGATTTATCTTTGAGAGCATCATCTTGCAGAGCATGAGACGCGCTTTTTCGCCGCCCGAAAGCTCGCAGACGAGCTTGTTTATATCCTCCTCGAAGAAGAGGAACGCGGCGAGTGCCGAGCGTATCTCCGCGGCGCCGAGCTTTTCGTGCGCACGCACAACCTCGTCGAGGACAGTGCTCTTTTCATCGAGCGACTGCTGCTCCTGGTCGTAGTAACCGTAGACGACATTCGAGCCGAATTCCAGCGTGCCCGCGTCCTGCGCGAGCATGCCGCCGATTATCTTTGCCAAGGTGGATTTGCCGCAGCCGTTGGGACCGAGAATGAGAATCCTGTCGTTCTTTTTCACGGTGAAACTTATATCGGAGAAGATACGCTTCTCCCCATAGCTTTTTGCGAGGTGCTCCGCGTAGAGCACATCGTTTCCGCTTTCGCCCGCCTCGCCGAATGTGAATTTTATATCTTTCGGAGCGGCTTGCGGTGCATCTATCTTTTTCATGCGGGCGAGCGCCTTTTCGCGGCTCTCCGCGGCGATGATATTGCGCTCGCGGTTCCAGCGGCGCTGTTGCTCGATGAAAGCTTCTATGCGTGCTATCTCGCGCTGTTGATTTTTATAATGATGCTCGAGAATTTCGGCATTTTTTGCTTTTTTCTCCGTGAAGGCGGCATAATTTCCGTTATACATCGTGGCTTTTGTATGCTCTATATCGAGAATCTTCGTCGCCACGCGGTCAAGAAAATATCTGTCATGCGAAATGACGGCTACCGTATGCGGATATGCGCGCAGATGCTCCTCGAGCCAGTAGAGCGTATCGGAATCGAGATGGTTTGTCGGCTCGTCAAGCAGGAGAATATCCGGCTCCGAGAGGAGCAGACGGACGAGCGCCAGTCTCGTGCGTTCGCCGCCCGAGAGCGTTTTCACGAGGGTATCGCGGCGGCTCTCGTCAAAGCCGAATTTTGCAAGCGTGGAGCTTATTTTCGAGCGGTATTCATAGCCGCCCTCCGCGCGGAAACGCTCCTCCGCTTCCGTATAGTGGGAGATGAGCTTTTCATATTCCGAGTCATGCGGAAGAGAAGCGCGACGCTCTATCTCGCGGGACATTTCGGCGATGCTTTTCTCCAGAGCGCAGAGCATGGGAAAAGCGCCGAGCATCTCATCGAAAACGGAAAGCCCGCTCTCGAGCATTTCATTCTGCGCGAGCATGCCGAGCGTGGCGCCTTTCTGCGTATAGACGCTGCCGGAGGTCGGCTTCTGCAAACCCGCGATTATCCGCATGAGCGAACTTTTTCCCGCGCCGTTCACGCCGACTATGCCGAGCCGTTCACCTTCGTTTACAGAGAAGCTGATGCCGGAAAGAATGATATCCGTGCCGAATTCAAGCAAAATATCATTTGTGCCGAAGCTTATCATCCGTTTTTCACCTCCCGAAATCATTAAATCCTATATATTATACTATTTAAATATCTTCTTGTCAAATGTTTATGGCAAAAAAGCGGATAAAATCATATAATGCCGTAGAAGAAAACGCAAAAAGGAGTTTTTTTATGAATGAAAAACTGAAATGTCATTGCATGATACATAAACCTTATCCCGAGATAAAGCCGGCAAAAAAAGACCCTGCTTTTGCATCGCTTCTTTCCGTGCCGTATGCGGGAAGCGGCGGAGAGATATCGTCGGTTCTTTCATATTTATACGGAAGCACCGTGCTTGACAAAAGCAAAAATCAGACGGTTTCCGATGTATTAAGGTGTATTTCGGGCGTTGAAATGCATCATATGAATATACTTGCGGAGCTGATATTCCTGCTCGGCGGCGACCCGAAATATGTTGTGGCACAGGGGCGGCGACCTTTTACGACGGCAAATATGCATTACAGCGAAAATCCCGCGCAGATACTGAAAAGCGCCATCGCAGGCGAAGAAAGCGCGATTTATGTTTATGAACAGCTTCAGAAAGCGACGGAGGATGAAAATATAATCGCCGTGCTCGGGAGAATCCTTGAAGATGAGAGACTGCATCTCGATATTTTCCGTGAACTTCTCGGAGAAAATTAAAAAAAGCGAATAAAAATAAAAAATTTCCTAAAGCTATTGACAAACAGGGTAAATTGTGATAATATAATAGGGCTATAGGAAATTGAGATGCCGGAATGGCGAAACTGGCAGACGCCCGGGACTTAAAATCCCGTGATACGAGAGTATCGTACCGGTTCGATCCCGGTTTCCGGCACCATTATATCGCGGAGTGGAGCAGTCCGGTAGCTCGTCGGGCTCATAACCCGAAGGTCATGTGGTTCAAATCCCATCTCCGCAACCATATTGTGAAGCCAAAAAAGATATCATGGCTTCGAACCCCCGAAATCTCACGATTTCGGGGGTTTTTCTCGCGTTTCCTCGCTTTTTCGCAACCATGGGGTTTGCGGATACAGAGTGCAGAAAAAAAGATATCATTTCAAAAAAACGGCTTTGGACAGGATTTGAACCCTGTAGTACCCATTTTTAAGGGCAGAAAGTGCGCTGATTTTACGCACCTTCTGCCCTTTTTTCGTATTTTTATTTGTTAAATATTTGTGTCTGCCTGAAAGGAGGCTCGTCATCGGTTACATTTATAAAAAAGAAGATTGCGACTGCCGCTACTGCCTGTACTACCGACGCAGGAAATGCCGCGCTGTCCGGTGCTGCTGCCTGGAAGATAAGATTCGCACGCGCTCTCCCGTTCTCAATGAAAACGATAAAGAAATCTATGAATTCTATACGAAAGGAAAAACCGAACATGAAAGCAATCATCACAAGAAACGATCAGACCGCCGTCCTTGAACTGCCGACCTCCCGAATGGAGCTTGCAGGCTCTTTGAGTCGGATTGGCATCAGAACCCCGGCGTACATCATCCCCTGCTCGGATGAGGAAGAAGATTATATCAAAGTGAAGCTCTTTGGCGAGAGTGACTTTGAAAATGAACTCACGGCACTGGTTACCCCCAAAGACAGCCTCGGCAGCGTCAACACAACGCTCGATCTCTATCGGGAGCTGCCTCAAACGCAGAAGGAAAAACTGAAGGCGGAGCTGTCGCAGAATCCCCCGGACACTCTTTCTTCTCTCTGCCAAAAGGTCATGGACTTTCAGCCGAAGTATGTGACCGAGGATTACTATTTTCCTCTGACGGTCTCGGTCTATGAATACAACGAGTACGGTGACCTTGACTACGATTCCGACTGCGAGCTTGACGGCAGATTTGCGGATAATTATGCCGATGAAATCAAAGCCATGTTTGTTGCCTACACCGCAAGTGACGACACCGACATGGCGGAATATTTTGACGGGAGCAATTCGGCTGTCGCAAAAATCAAGTCGCTGAAATGGGATTTTGAGAGCTTTGACGGAGTCCTCTTCGGCAGAGTGCGCGCAACGCTGACCGAGCCGCTGACAGAAGACGAAGAAGCGGAACTCAAGGAATTCATCACCGGTCAGAATTCGGACGGGCTGGGCGAAGGAGCCGAACAGCAGGATATCAGGATTCCGGACGGCATTATGAATGTCCACTTCTGGAACAGCGGCGACAGCTACTTTGTCCGCAATTCGGATGAATTCAGTGAAATGCCGCATACACACGGCATGACGATGGGAGGAATGTAAATGACACAGATCAAAGCAACCCTTTTGACAGGCGGCAACCATATTGAAACCGTATCATTCCCATGTTCCGACGATGAGATCATGCGACTGACGGAACAGAATGAGGTCGGACACAAAGCTACGGTCTTTATCAATAATCTCGTTGGTCCCAAAGGACTGAAATCCATGGAAGGCACTTACGCCAATATTCATGAGCTGAACTACCTCGCCAAACGGATGGACAGCTTCGACGGAACCGAGATGGGAAAACTGCTTGCGGCGGCATCCCGCTTTGATACACGGAACCTCAAACGGCTGATCAACTACACCTTCAACCTCGGCAGGATTACACTGATTCAGAACATCTCGGATATGCAGACGGTAGGAGTCGAACACTACATGGATATTCACGGCGGGTGCTGTTCCAACGAGGAATACCGCGATCCAAAACGAGCCGAAGAAGGTCGCGCCCTGCTGAACAGCAAGCGCGGCATCTGGACCGATTACGGACTGATGTTCATCAACGATGAAGTGCCGTGGGAAGAAGTCTACAACGGCATTACCTTCCCCGAATACCTCTGTGGCGGTCCCGAGGAATCCAGTGTGGCAATCTGTAACGGAGGAAGAACGGAATTCGTCTATCCTCCGTGTGAGCAATCCTCCATCGAATTTGCATTGGAACGGTTGGGCGCAGACAGCCTCGACGATTGCCATGTTCAAATGAGCTGCAGCCGATTCGGAAAACCGCTCTCCGAAGTGATGGATCACATTCTGAACGACGAGGGCTTGGAGGCGTTCAACGAGGTATGCCATGCTGCCGCAAAAATACCCGACCGGGACTTGGACAAATTCACGGCAGCCGTGCTGTATGCAAACGCCGACACCTCCTGCGAAGTCTGTCGGATTGCGGAATTGTTGGAGCTTTTCGAGTATGCTCCGGGTGTGCGGGACACAAACAACCTCGGCGCATGGTGGCTGGAAAACAAGCTGGACTGTTCCTTGCCTTATGAAATTGACGAGTTTTTCGATTACGATGGCTATGGCGAATCAATCGTCGAAAACAATGACGGCGAATTTGTGGAAGGACTCGGATTTGTCTGCATGGAAGAAGGCTATACCCTGGAGGATGTCCTGCAGGACATGGATCAGGGCATGGGCGGAATGTAAGCGGAAGGGGTTGAAATATAGGAAGATTTATGATATAATAAGATATCGATAAATCGAAATTTGCGGAGGTAATGGACGGTGGCACGAGCAAAGTATCAGGTCTTGGTCATTCCATATTGCATAAAGGACAACAAAGCACAATTCTGTTTGTTTCGAAGAAGCGATATGGGCATTTGGCAGTTCATAGCGGGTGGCGGAGATGATGAAGACGGCTCAATTATCGAGTCGGCAAAAAGAGAAGCATTTGAAGAAGCCGGGATTTCTGAGACATATAACTTTTTCAAGCTTGACACTTGTTGTAGTATACCATCTGATTGTTTTAAGAATGCGGATGTACTGTGGGGTAAAGAATGTTTTGTCATCCCGGAGTATGCATTTGCGGTAAAAGTCGAAAGTACTTCTTTGCAGCTATCATCTGAGCACACGGAATATAATTGGCTGACTTATGAGGAAGCTCAAGCAGTACTTCAATATGACAGCAACAAGACTGCTCTGTGGGAACTGAATAGGCGCATTGAACTTGAAATATGGAAATAGACATATTGCCACCCTTTAACTATCACTATAAGCACCGCCACCCGATCGCAAAAAGTCGGGTGGCTTTTGTTATCAAAAAGTTTTCTGGACTTGTCGCCTCTTGCATGGTATTGTGTGGCTACACCTCGGAGGATGTCCTGCAGGATACCGATCAGGGCATGGGCGGAATGTAAGCGGAAGGGGTTGAAATATGGGAAGATTTATGATATAATAAGATATCGATAAATCGGGATTTGTGAGGATAACGATGGATTATAAGAGAATTGATGCTTCTCAGATTGAAGCATTGTGGAAACTGCAAAGGTTATACAAAGAAGAAATCAAGGAAGATGAACCTGATTTAGCGGGAAAAGAACGGATGACGGAAGCAATCAAAGCAAACAGTATCCTTTTCTTTGGCGCGTATGATGAAAAGGCTTTAATTGGCTGCTGTTCAGTCACGGTTGGCTTTTCAACATTCAATTATCTTCCAAGCGGTGTGTTTGAGGACTTCTACATACTCCCTGAATACCGGCATAAAGGCATAGCGCATCAATTGGTTCAGTTTGCCCGTCTGGAAAGCGGAGTTTCCTCACTAACAGTCGGATGTGCAGATTGCGACGTACAGATGTACAAGGCTCTTGGCTTTTCAATTCCCATCGGAAACCTGCTTGCGTTTGATTGACAAATTCAAGTTTGTCGATTTGATATCATAAGCGCACCGCCACCCGACCGAAAAAGTCGGGTGGCTTTTGTTGCATAGAGAACTCCGACGAAGGAGGAGTTCTTACGAAAACCACCCGCTAAGCGGGTGGTTCCGGAAAGGCTTTTGCCGATGAGCAATCCCGCCGCAGCGGAGGCTCCCAGTTGCAAACGTATCTGGCAGCATTGATGAGTGCCCAACGTAAATACCTTGAACCTCGTTTTTCCATCACTGCATGAGATGAATAAAGCTGACCGGATTGATATGTTGTAGGAGATCACCCGGCATAAGCAAGTATTTTGTCAGGGCTGTCAAATCGGGAAAAATCCCCGATTTTCGATACAATCATTGAACCAATGCCGTAACTGATACCCGGAATTGAAAGAATCGGAGAATCAATAGAATCCATGATTTTTTTGATTTCTGTTTCAATCTCATACTCTTATATTATACGAGGATTTAACACAATACATAAACCAAATTATATTCATTACAGGGACAAAACAAAAAAGCAATATGAGTCCTTTCCGATCGCGCAGACCCTCCGGAAAAAATTTTTTGCAAATCTCTTGACAAGTCCTGCTGTAACTGATATAATTACAGCACAGGCGTAACAAAATTAGTTACAGCACATTTTCTCGAAAGAAGGAAGCGCTTTCATGAACAGTTCATTCAGTATTGCAGTCCATGCACTGGTCTATCTCAATCACATGGAACGGGTGCTCAGCAGTGAGGAGCTTGCACGGAATGTCTGCACAAATCCCGTACTGATCCGCAAGGTAATGTCCAAGCTGAAAAAAGCCGGCATAGTGAATACAAAAGGAGGCAACAGCGGCGGCTATGTTTTCACCGCAGATGCCGAAGCACTCACACTGGAGCGGATTGCAGAGGCAATCGACGCGCATTTTGTCGGTTCTCCGTGGAGGAGCGGCGATGTGGATAAGGAATGTCTGATTTCCTCCGGCATGGGTGAGCTCATGCAGAATATATATGCCCGGCTTGACGAGCGTTGTCGTGAGATCCTGCGCGGAATAACCGTTGCCGATATCGACAGGAAAATACTGAAAGGCGGAAAGGAGCCGAAAAACAATGAAAAAGAATAAGGGAAAAACGCTTTGTATTATTATTTATGTACTGACAGTAATTGTCGGGGCGGCGGGAGGTTATCTTCTCTATCGGTTTGCCGGGTGCGGTGCCGGAAGCTGCAGCGTAACCTCAAATCCTTATCTCGGCGCCGCACTCGGAGCTGTCTTTGGCTTTCTGCTCGGTACGCTTCTCTGCCCGCAGAGAAAAGCAGAAGAATAAAAGCGGCTCCGACAGTCAAACAAACACTTGTAACAAAATAATTGAAAAGGAGAATTTATATGAAACGGACTATACAGCTTTTCTCTCTCCTTTTGGCTGTTTTCTTCCTCTTCGCCGTACTGCTGACAGGCTGTGCAAGCGGCGGAACGGGAGTAATACCTGATAGTACGAAAGGAAAGACGGGAAAAATGAGTAATTCGGAAAATCACAGGAATGTAATCTATCTCGCAGGCGGTTGCTTCTGGGGGCTGGAGCACCTGATGCAGTCGATCCCCGGTGTCATTGACGCACAAAGCGGTTATGCAAACGGCACCTGCGAGGCGGATGCCGACTACGAGACGGTCTGCAAGGGTGAAACCGGCTTTCGTGAAGCGGTTCGTGTGGAATACGACCCCGAAAAAGTCAGCCTTGATGCCCTCCTGCTCGCCTACTTTTATGTGATTGACCCTACGGTAAAGAACCGTCAGGGCAACGATGTGGGCAGTCAGTACCAGACGGGAGTTTATTATGCAGACGAGCAATCAAAAGAGGCGGCACAGCGTATATACGACCTCGAAAAGAGCCGCCGCACGGAGTTCTATGTTGAGTTCGGACCTCTTGTCAACTTCTATCCGGCTGAGGAATATCATCAGGATTATCTGAAGAAGCATCCGAACGGCTACTGCCATATACCGCGCGTGGAGATAGAGCTGTTTTCAAAGCTTAAAATCGACCCGGGCGATTACAGAAAGCCCGCCGCCGAAGCTATTCGTGACAAGCTCACGGCGGAGCAATACCGCATCACACAGGAAAACGGCACGGAGCGCCCATTCCGAAATGAGTTTTGGAATAAGTTTGAAAAAGGTATCTATGTGGATGTGGTGACCGGCGAGCCTCTGTTTTCCTCAACCGACAAATTTGAAAGCGGGTGCGGTTGGCCTGCGTTTTCAAAGCCCATAGAGGCGCCCGCCGTAATTGAGCGACAGGACAACAGCCACGGAATGCGCCGCACCGAAGTACGCAGTCGCGCCGGAGATTCACACCTCGGTCATGTATTCGAGGGCGACCCCGATTCGCCGAACGGCGTGCGCTACTGCATCAACAGTGCCGCACTGCGCTTTATCCCATATGAAAAAATGGAAGCTGAGGGCTACGGCTATCTGCTATCCCTCTTTGATTGACAGCAAAGGAGTCGTATATGGAATTTGTCATTACTTTTCTTGAAGGCTTTATATCCTTCATCTCTCCCTGCATGCTTCCGCTCCTGCCGCTGTATGTTTCGTATTTTGCAGGCGGCGCGGACAAAAAACACAAGGTGTTTTTCAGGGCACTCAGTTTTGTGCTTGGCTTCACCGTCGTATTCAGCCTGCTGGGACTGTTCGCCGGCACGCTCGGCGCATTTCTGAAAGACCATAAAACCGTTGTGAATATCGTTGGCGGAATTCTGATAATCATTTTCGGACTGTCCTATCTTGAAGTCATCAAGCTGCCATTCTTCAAGGGTATGCAGAGCGGACGAACGGCAAATAATGTTTTGTCGGCATTTCTCTTCGGCGTGATATATTCCGTCAGCCTTACGCCCTGCATAGGAGCGTTTCTCGGCTCGGCTCTGGCTTTGGCGGGTGCCTCCGGAACGGCTGTCAAGGGCGTGCTTCTGCTCGTAACCTATTCGATGGGACTCGGAGTGCCGTTCGTTTTGTCGGCGGTGCTTATCGAAAAGCTGAACACAGCGTTCGCGTTTATAAAAAAGCACTATCGCGTAATCAACATAGTCTGCGGCAGTTTTCTGATACTTGTCGGAATTCTGATGGCGTGCGGACTGATGGACAGACTGATGTCGGTATTTTCATAATCCAAGGAGGACAAAATAATGAAAAAAACAGCATTTGCAATACTTGCGGCTTTTCTCGTGGTACTGTTTGTCGGCGCTATAGTGCTGTACGGACAGCTGTCAAAGAAATATACGCCGCCTTTTGAGTTGCCGACAACCGCAGAGAAAACAGCCGCAACAACATCCAATACGGTTGCCTCTGCAAATGAAACAACGGCATCGGAAACGGAAATGACCACACCTACATATTCCGCAACAGACATAATACCGGCGCAAACAACCTCGTCGGATTCAGCCGAAACAGCACAGACAACGCCTCAAAAAACAACCGCGGCGGAAACGACCGCACCTGAGCCGGTGAAAAATACCGCGCCGGATTTCGCAGTACTCGACGGAAACGGAAATACCGTCCGTCTTTCCGATAAATTCGGTAAGCCTGTCGTCATAAACTTCTGGGCAACTTGGTGTCCTCCCTGCAAGCAGGAGCTACCCGACTTTGACAAGCTCTGCAAGGAATACGGAGACAGGGTGGTATTCATGATGGTCAATCTGACAGACGGATACCGCGATACTGTTGATGGTACAAAGCGATTTGTTTCAGGCAAGGGATACACATTCCCCGTATATTTTGATACAAAGGACAATGCCGCAAGCGCATATAACGTTTCGTCTATCCCGCAGACTACATTTATCGACGCAAAAGGCAATGTCTATACTACGCGCATAGGAGCAATGAACGAGGCGACGCTCAGGATATATCTGAACGCATTGCTCGGGAA
>ERZ1026780.342-NODE-342-length-38185-cov-7.963493_pt1 | contig 38185 bp, 33 predicted proteins | sample MGYA00380126_ERZ1026780 | MGnify/ENA primary metagenome ERZ1026780 (study PRJEB33269, sample SAMEA4719762) | human gut metagenome | biome: human-associated habitat; feature: organic feature; material: feces | place: Cameroon | collected 2013-10 ... | reverse complement strand
CAGCGTCAGATGTGTATAAGAGACAGGAAATATCGCATTTCATTAAGAATTACTTAAACGTTTAAGGAAAAATCATTGTTCGGTTGATTGTCTAGATTTGAACGAAATAAATCGTTACATTTCCATAAAATGCAATTTTTAAAAATTTTTTGTTCACTCGCGTTTTAATTCATCTTAAAAGAAGAAAAAGCGGATAAATTGACAAAAGCATAATGCTTGCAATTCTGAAAAAGAGCCTTATATTATGTGCCACTAAGAATTAGGAGGAATCGATATGAAAAAATTTTTAGTGGGATTTGCCCTTCCCGCAGCTGCAGCAATTGCTGTTGTTGGTTCTGGGTTCTCTGTTTGGTACTTTGGCAACAAGGCTCAAGAGGAAAGCAACGCGAGTATCAATGTTACGGAATTGGTGAAGCTTGGATCTTTTACTCAAGATGCTAGTTCTAAAATCGTCTTAGACCAAACCCCCGAAGGTCGTAAAGCGAGCGCAAAGGATCTTGGAACAGATTTAGAAGCCAAGGGAATTTATATGACCGGGGCTGGCGCGGATTGGAAAGGAACTATCACTTACAACGCATCGGGCTCTGATTCAGTCGAAGGAAAAGTGAAGACTGAAATTAAGACCTACATTTTCTTACCAAAAGCAGTTGGTGATTATATCCAAGTCGAAAAGGCCACTTTCGATATTTCCTTTTCGGAATATAAAGTTACAGAAGGTGTGGCTGCAGTTAAGTCTTTTACTTCTGACGAATATGTTTCTTATGTCTATACCTGGGGAGAGAAAACTACCATTAACCTTCCACAAACATATAAAGATGAGGTCGCTTTCTTCACTATGACTTACAAAACTGGTAAGGAACCTACAACAGAGGACCAATACAAAGCCATGAAGGAGGCCATGAAAGATAAAACGGTATCGATTGTTAGTGAAGCAAAGTTAATTAACGTTTAATTCTTTTTCTTTGTTTATTTGTGCTTGGGGGATCGTCCCCCAAGCCTTTGTTGATTTTGAAAAGGGGGTTATATGACAACGAGAAGCATGAATCTCATCTACATCGTCTGCATGGTTGTAGTGGTTCTTTTCGCTGTCGCCTTTATTGGCATCTCCGCTTTATATTTCAACAGTAAGAAACGGCTCTATGTCGCGAAAGTGGAAGATCCTAAAATTGAAGTTACAGTCAAAAATGATCTTAAACATCTTCAAAAGAAATATGGCGAGCCTAAGGATATCGCTTTAGGCATCAACAAAAAGAAAAAAAGAGAAAAGAAAGCTTCTAATATCCTTAGCGGCTTCCTTATCGCTTTTTATGTCGTTTTGCTTGGCTTAGTCGCTTTTGCGGCTGTCGAACAACAGGCGGGTGGCCAACTCTTTATGGGCGACACCGCGATGCTTGTCATCCATACCGAATCGATGGAAGAAATCCACCGGTCCAATCAAGTAGAACTTTCGAATCATAGCCTTTTGGGAGAAGAGAATCGTATCGAACGCTATAGCTTCGTCACTTTAAAGAGGGTCACAAGCGAAGACGAGCTTGTTCCTTATAAGGTCTACGCTTTTAAGATGGATAGCAAGGAAGAAGGAAAGACCATTACCATCGTTCACCGTCTTTTGGACATCACCGAAAAAGATGGCAAAAAGGCTTTTACTTTTCGAGGGGATGCCAATCCAAGCTCGATGACGGGTGAAATCGCTATCGGCTTCGATCAAGTTATCGGCGAATGGACGAGCTATAAGAACCTCACTTTGGGGCTATTCATCATCTATTTGCAAAGTGGCATTGGCATTATCACCTTATTGACCGCTTTCATGCTACTTATCATCTATAGCATTCTTTATACCAAGAGTAGCGATCAATACGAAATCCGTTATGAAGCGATCCTTTATGGACTTATTGGCGTTGATAAGGATGGAAATCCTATCGAAGAAGAAACTTCAAGAGCACCTGTTCCTACACCCGCTATAGAGGGAAAGAAGGGAGAGGGAGCGACGCCTACTTTTGCTTTCAAGACCGAAGAAGAAAACGCAACTTTGGAAAAGAGGGGCGCTTCTAAGGAAAACGAAAACGAGAAGAAAGACGTCCTCCCTTCCTATCCTTCTTCTAAGAGCGTCACCAAACGAGTGTACTTTGTGACCAAGAAAGAAAAGGCGAATCTTTTCTTAAGACAAGGCGAGAAGAAAGTGGCTTTAAAGCTTCTTTCCCAAAACGAAGAAGAGGGTTTTCTTTACGGTTTCTATGGAAACATAAAGAAAGGAAGCTTCGTTCTCATCGACGAAAAGGGCGATTCTCCTTTTCTAAAGAAAGGATATCGTTCTTTCATTTCTTTTGATCCGAGCGAGAAAGAAACGATCTCCGTCTCTAATGCGAAAGCGTCCCTTCTCGAAGAAAATGGGAACCTCGTTTATTTCTTATCGAAAGGAAGTTCCTTTGAAGCCTTGAAAGAAGGGGAATATTTCCTAACCTTCCGTTTTAAGAAGACGGATTCTATCGACTATAACCCTGCCGATTATTCGAAGATTTCGATCCGCCATAACGGAAGAAAGAAAGGAGAGAAACGCTATGAAGCTTAAAAAGATTTTAGCGATTGCTCTTCCCATCTTCCTTGGTGCGACGATTGTAGGCGCCGGCTTCTCAGTCTTTGCTTTCGAAGCAATCGCCAAAAAAGAAAATCAAGCGGATTTGGAAGTCACGAAAAAAGTTCCCGACAATTTCGGAACTTTATCGGTGTCTTTTGGTTCCAAAAACGATATTCTCTATGCGCCAGACGGAACTGTTCCTAAGCTAATTGTCGATCAAACGGGAATTGAGTTCCCTTCACCCGTTCATCTTAATTTTAAATGGGCTACGAATGCGGACGCAAACAATCTCTCGTTTGGCGAATTCACTTATTCTTTCCGCTATAAGATTGAACTTGACGATGAATTTGCAAGCTACTTCCAGTTTTACATGCCAACCTCTTCCTTAGAAAAGTCCGTGCAAGGCCTTTGGTATGGCGCAAGCGAGAATCTATCTCTCAGCGATTTCGAAAATGAGATTTCGAGCGATCTATCCATCTCTTTTGGCTATAGAAGCGGCATGGAACCAGACACCAAGGAAAGCTATCAAAAGGTTCGTAAGCTCATTTGGAACAACGAAAAGGAAAAGGCGCTCGTACGCTTCACTTTTGAAGTGGCTGCCGCTTATAAGGAATAGGAGGGCAAAGAATGAAAATTAACAAATTCTTCAAAAAACTAGCTCTCCTTGCTCTCTCTATTTTGCCAGGATTCATGGTGGGAAGTGCCTTATCGACTTGGATTTTAGGCGAAGGAATGGGCACCAAAAAAGAGATAACACCCAACACCTACATCGACGATGTGCTTCCCAATTATGAACTCGACGCCAATAATTATGACGTCTATGTTTTCCCGAATTGGATGTATGCCGACTATGTTTTAAGCGGTATCAATAATGGCGATACTATCGACGCTTCCTATCTTGATAAGTTTGATGCGGCAACTTTGTTTGGTGAAAAAAAGAAAAGTTTTTCTTCCGACACGAATGTTTCGAGTTCTGACGCTTCGTTTTTTGGCGCTTGGACGGGCGTGACTGAAAACAAGAACTATACATATAAGCACTTTGTTGCCGATACTTCTATCACCCTAGAAGATTACGAACAAATCGGAGACCCGGTTTGCTCGGCTAAGGATTCGAAAGGGTATGGCCTATCTTTCTGCGGCTGGAGCGCCGATGTCGTCAACGTGAGTAAACTTGGTTTCATGAATCAAGGGAACTTCCATTATTTGAGTGCCTTCGATCCATTAAGCAACGTCGATGAAACCAAACTTTCCACCAACGATAGCTACAGCGTGGACGGCTCTTCTTTTCATAATAAGACGGTATTTATCTACCCTATCTATACGACGGGTAAAGACTATAACTCGAGTGAACAGCAACCCTGTGTCCGTATCCATGGCGATACGGCCAAGAAGTTTCCAGAGCTTAATAACGACCACATCTTTCAAGAGGAATATTATTTTTCTCAAGATACTTCCCAGGGAAAATATAGCGAATCCTATTATTACTACAACAACTTAGTGGTGAAGAAAGATTCCATTTATTATCTCGATTTCTCTCTCATCGATTTTTCCTATCGGCCTTTGCACGTAGACTACGATCCTGGTTCGTGGACGGCTGGTTGGTACAACTACCAAGCTTCAAATGGATACAAATTGAGAATAAATACTTTGTCTAGTGAAGCGGATGCCAATGGCCTATATCATTCGGCCGACACAGCTTTATTTGCAGGCACCGAAGTGGGTAAAACCGCCAACATCTTAGGAGAGGGCGTTTACAATGTTATTGCCTACATTGGTTACTCGAAAAACGTAAATGTTTCGACGAATACGTCTAATGCTTTTAAGGATTTAACGAAAGAAAAACGTCCTTTCCTTCTATGGCAAGATCCTAGTTGGGAAGATACAACCTATGCCTATTTCAAAGATGGCCGGGTCCAATTAAAATTCTATGTGAAGATTGAGAAAGTCGACGAATTCCGTGTTATTGGGAAAAACATCTCCTTGGATTATGAGAACGGGTCCTCTCTTTATAAATATGGCAATGGAACTTACGTGGAGAATGGTGTAACAAACCCTTGCGTTGATTTTGAAATCAATAACGTCCGAATCGACGGTACTCAAACGAGGAAGAAGAATACATTTCAATACGGCGGGAAAGAATATGGCTATTATAGCAACATCTTCACCATCGTCTCGAACGCCTATGTTCTGGATGAAAGCGATCGCCTAAAATCGGTTTCTAAAGAAGAGGCGGAAAGGCATACGGAGGATCGGCTTTCTAAATATGCGACATCTACCAAAAAATATTTTGGTTCGGACTCCCAATATGGCGAAACTCAAACGATTTTCGAAGTAGGGGCGGAGGTGACCGATTTCTCCGATCTTGAAAATGCGCCCATGTTTAAAGGCTACCATCCAGATTCGTCGACTGGCTATTGCAAGAGTTTTTTACGAATCACCGAGAAGTCTTCTAACTTCTATAACATCTTCGTTCGGGCTTATTATGTTTATGGGAGCGATGGCGCCTTATCCATCTCAAAAGTGGGGATTGCTTTAGCGCCTCATAATAAGCAGATGGCTCGAATCTATATTTACGATGGCATTATCGTGAACAAAAACAATATCGTTCGTTCTGAAGATGGGTTTATCAACAATGACGATGATTTTATGAAAAAGGGATTAATCGGCTATATCGAAGTGAAAACCGGCACTTCTTTTAATGAAAACCTCGAAATAACTCCCGTTAATTACGTCTCTGATACGAAGCGAACAGTTCGCGATTATCTTACTCATGATGGGGGTAGAAGATTCTATGAACATCAAACGGAATTGGAATTTAAAATTGGCAACACCATCAAGAAAAACATGGTTCTGTTCTTGAAAAAGCCCCTATCTTAGCGATTTACATTCTCTTCACATTTCTTTACCGCCTCTTGGTAGGGGCGGTTTTCTTTTTGCCTCAAGATATGGTCGTTGAAAAAGAAAGAAGGAAAAAGATGAAAAAAAGATTCGGAGCGTGTTTCGCTCTTATGGCTCTAGCAGGAGTTGGAGTCCTCGCCTCGTGTGGCGAAACTGGTACGTCCTTTGATGAAAGCGCCTCTATCAAGCTCTTCTCGAGAGCAGCTGGAAGTGGCACTCGCGAATGCTTCTTCGAAAGCATTGGCTACAAAGACGTCGCCAAAGAAGACAAATGGAATTCGAGCGCGGTGGTAGCGACAAGCGCCACGAATCCTGACATGATGCACGCGATTAGCATCGAGCCTTATGGCATCGGCTATTGCTCTTTGGACAGCTTAGAAAGCGCAAGCGGCATCAAAGGTCTGGACTTCGAAGGTGTTAAGGCCAGCGTTCAAACGGTTGTTGATGGCACTTATAAAATCAGCCGCAACTTCAATTTCGTCATTCGCGATTATGAAGATAAGGCGAGCGGCAAATCGATTGCGACCCATGCCTACGTCGATTTCTTACTCAATAGTCTTGAAGGACATACCGCAATCAAAAATGCGGGTGGTATCTTGGAAGATAGAAATGATTTGACCCCTTGGAGCGAACTTGCAAAGAACTATCAAGGCATCGATACGAATAATGTGGAGATCGATACCTGTGGTTCTACAAGTGTCCTTGGCGTTCTTGAAAAGACTTCGAGCAAATTCACCGAGCTCACCAAGAACAAAGTCACCTTCAAGCTTAACCAACAATCGAGTGGTGCGGCGGTTAGTGGGGTTACCGCAACCTCTGGCACTCTCTATGATATCGGCTTCTTATCGCGTGAAATCCAAACTGCAGAAACCGAAAAGCTCAACGAAAACAACATTCGTGGAGCCTTTGCCAAAGATGCGGTCGTTCCTATCGTCAATAGCGAGAATACCGCTTTAACGAATATCACCGGTTCTGTCTTAAAGAGGATTTACCAAGGCGAGATCAAGACTTGGAAGGAAGCGAAGGAAAGCCTCTAATGGTCTCTTGTCGAAGTTCATTAGACAAGGAAATCAAGTTCGCTAAAAGGAAAGAAGCCCTTGACAAGGGGAGTGAGGGCTTCTTCCTCCTTTTTGCCGTTCTTTGCTCTTTGTCGGTCTTTCTTATTGTCGGCTTTATCTTGGTGCGAGGCATTAAGCCTTTTGTTGGCGGCTATTTTAAAGGAGAAAAACAAGACGTTCTGGCGTTTTTCACTTCTTATAACTGGACGTATAACGGCGAAGGAGGAATGCCTTTTTTGCTATTAACAACGATTTACGTGACTGGCTTGTCGCTTCTTATTGCAGTCCCTATTGCGGTCCTTGGCGCTTTATTTATTGCTCGAGTTGCGCCAAAAAGAGTCCGTATTGTCTTTCAGACTGCTTTAGAGATATTAAGCTCGATTCCAAGCGTTATTTACGGCTTATTTGGGATGGCTGTTCTTTGCCCCATTATACGGGGACTTCCCATTATTGGCGATTTAACAAGTGGTGGTCAAAGCATACTGGCTGCTTCCTTGGTCTTGGCCTTAATGTCCATTCCAACGATAGGCCTTTTAAGCTATAACGCCATTCTCGATGTGGATCCTTCTTTAATTTACGCTTCTCTTGCTTTAGGGGCATCGAAAGAAGAAACGAACTATAAAGTCGTTCTTCCAAGTGCCGAAAGTGGCATTTTTGCAGGGATAATTTTAGGAATCGGACGTTCTTTAGGAGAAGCGACCGCCGTTTCGATGGTCATCGGCTCTTCTTCGAATGGCCTTTTGTTCTTTAATCCTTTAAATCCTGGAAACACCTTAACGAGTGCCATGTTAGGAGGGATGAGCGAAGCGGTCGTGGATTCCCTCGGTTACGACATTCGTTTCTCTTTAGGCCTTGTTTTGATTCTTCTTATCCTGGTAGTTACTCTTTCCCTTAATGCCTATAAGAGACGTAGAGAAAGAAAAAGGAGGGGGAATTGATGGAAAAAATCGGAAATTCGAATTCTTCTCTATCCTTTGACGAAATCTCAGCAAAAAGAAAAGTCAAAGATGGTTTCCGCGTCTTTGCCAATTGGCTTTTTGGCTTAATGAGCGTGGCAATCCTCATTTGGATTTTAACTTACGTCTTTATGAGTGGCTCTTCCTATCTCTCGTGGGATTTTATAACGGGAGATTATCATTCGAAGACACTAAGCTATAAAACGACCGAGTCCTTTAGGATTGAAAACTATAACAACGGTGAACCTTTCACGCAAAAAGAAGAATTCGAAGAATATCCTTTTTCGAGCAAATACGGCGCTTCCTTTGGTATTACCAAGGACTTAAAAGGAAAAGAAGCCGTTTATCTCGTTTCGCTCGAAGAAGGTTCTCCATTTTTCGATCTCTTCGATGTTAATGGGAATGGGTTTACTTACCCCATGGAAAAGGCTTCTTTAGATTCCTTAATCATCAAAAACGAAGCAGGGAAATTTGAAACGGTCTACGGGAACGCTTCGCCGAAGGAGTTTGCTGCCGCTCTTGATCGTTCGATTTCCATTTACGATATGACTTTTGTGACTTTTGGGGGTGGTATCCGGGGTTCGTTATTGACCACTTTGGCCCTTATTGGACTTACATTGCTCTTCTTACTTCCTCTTGGCATAGGGGCCGCTATTTACTTATCGCTTTATGCGAAAGGTGGAAAGATAACGCTTCTCATTCGAAGCCTTATTGATTTAACAAGTGGCATTCCTTCGATTATCTTCGGTTTAGCGGGAGCCCTTATCTTTGTCCCTTTTGCAAGTTCCATTACTGGAGGAAGTGGTGGCAATTTGCTTAGCGGTGCGCTTACCTTAACTATCATGCTTTTACCTGTTGTGATTAAAACGACCGAAGAAGCGATTCGAGCGGTTCCACGTCATTATATGGATGCGAGTTTAGCTCTTGGTGCCAGCAAAACAGAGACCATCTTCAAAGTCATTCTTCCCAATGCCTTAGGAGGAATCTTAACGAGCTCTCTTCTTTCGGTCGGAAGAATCGTTGGCGAAAGTGCTGCCCTTGTTTTTGCGATGGGCGCCACAATTGGCGAAACCGTCTCTTTCCAAAGCGGCTATAGCTCTTTAGCGGTTCACATTTGGAACGTCTTAAGCGGCGAAAGCCCTGCCTATGGGCAAGCTTCGGCGATTGCTATCATCATCCTTTTGACGGTCCTTATTTTAAATATCGGCGTCAAACTCATCTCTTATTTCCTAGAGAAAAAGAAAGGAAAACGCACATGAATTTATTTGAAAAAATTAAAAATAAACTACAAAAGCCCAACGAAAAGTCTTTTGTCGAAGAAGAAACAAACGGGAATCCTTTTAGCGATGTCTTGGAGGTGAATCCCGTTTTCCAAAGACCGGACCCTTCTTTTACCAAAGACGAAAAGAAGATTCTTGAAGTCAAGAATCTCAACCTTTGGTATCAAAATGGAAAGAAACATTCTCTTAAAAATATCAATCTCGATGTTTACGAGAAGAAAGTCTTAGCGCTTATCGGTCCTTCGGGATGTGGGAAAAGCACTCTTCTAAGATGTCTAAACCGCATGAACGACCTCATCGATGGAACTCTTATCAAAGGAGAAATCCTTTATCACGAGAAAGACATCCATTCTATCGATACAATTTCTTTAAGGACCAAAATCGGGATGGTCTTCCAACAACCCAACCCCTTTCCGATGTCTATCTTCGACAATGTGAGTTATGGGCCACGTTGCCAAGGAATCAAAGACAAAAAGATTCTATCGGATATTGTCGTGTCATCTTTAAAAGGGGCCGCCCTCTATGAAGAGGTGAAGGACCGTTTGAACGGAAGCGCTTTAGCGCTAAGCGGTGGCCAACAACAACGTCTTTGCATTGCGCGCGCTTTAGCAATGAAGCCGGAAGTTCTTCTTATGGATGAACCGACAAGCGCCTTAGATCCTATCGCTACCCTTCGCATTGAGGAACTTATCAAAGAACTCCAAAAACAATATACTATTGTGATTGTGACCCATAACATGCAACAAGCCTCGAGAATAAGTGATTACACGGCGTTTTTTATGCTCGGGGATCTTGTGGAAATGAATAAAACGGAAGAGTTCTTCTCTCGGCCGCGCGATAAGAAGAGCGAAGATTATATTACTGGGAGGTTTGGTTAATATGCTCGATTTAAAGCCCCTTGAAACGAATATGAGGAAGATGAGCGAAGTTACTCTCTCTTCCCTCAAGAAAGCCTACGATTCCTATTCTTTAGAGAAGAAGGACGAAACGGTGAATGATGAAGCCATCGATGAGCTTGAATGCGCTATCGAAGAAGAATGCCTGAAGCTTATCTTAAAAGAGCGGCCTTTTGCATTGGATTTACGAAAAATAACAGGCGTTTTTAAAGCGGTTTCCGATTTCGAAAGAATCGGTGACCACGCCGAAGATGTCCTTTGGTGCGTTTCGAATCTTAAAAAAGGATCTAAATTTGAGATAAACCCTCTTTTAAGCCGCATCCTTGAGAAGAGCTTCAAAATGGTGGAAGACTCTTTTGACGCCTTCTTAACTCTTGACGAAAAGAAGTCCCAAGATGTTATCGATCGGGATGATGAGGTCGATAAGCTCTACGCCAATATCGTCGAAGATATCGCGTTAAGCCGCGAAAAAGGCAATAACGACGTCGAAAACGTCTATAGCATTTTGCTCGCTAAATATGCTGAAAGGGTGGCCGACCATAGCACCAACATTGCCGAATGGACTATTTACATTGCGAGTGGCCTCTATAAAAATAGGATCATACTTTAATTATGGAAAAATCAGAATTACTTATCGACATCCTCGAAGACGACGCAGATATTTCGCGTCTTATGAACCTTGCTTTAAAGAGCCAGGGGTATGAAATTCGGACCTTTGATAGGCCAACCGCTTTCTTAGAAGACTACGCCAAAAAGAAACCGAATATCCTTTTGCTCGACCTTATGCTTCCCGAGATGAAAGGAGAGGAAGTACTACGCAAAATTCGCGAAGAATACCACGACGATTCTCTTCAAATCCTTATTGTTTCCGCCAAAACGCTTTTGGAAAACAAAATCGAAGGGCTCGAACTCGGGGCGGATGATTATATTTCAAAGCCCTTCGAAGTTCTTGAACTCATTTCTCGCGTGAATTCCAAAGCAAGAAGAATCTTAACAAGCGAAAACATTCGTTTTGGAGATTTCACCCTTATTCCCGGAAGAAGAGAACTTTTTGAAAAAGAGACGCCTGTTCGCTTAACCTATACCGAATTCGAGCTTTTACTTTTCTTTGCGACGAATAAGAATAAAGTCATCACCCGCGATGAGCTTTTTAAGAAGCTCTGGGGGAATGACGCTTGCTATGAGTCAAGAGTCTTAGATGTTCATATCAAGGACTTAAGGAAGAAACTAGGTGACAAAGATGGGAAACTTATCGAAACGGTCTATGGCGTCGGATACCGATGGAATGGCTAAAAAGCGTTTTTGGATCCCTTTTGCCTGCTTTTGTGGTTTCGGCCTTCTTTTGTCGCTTCTTTCCTTTTTGATTCTCTTCTTTAGAGAAGAAAAAGATGCGTCTTTTATTGTTCTCTTGGCTTCCCTTCTAGGAACCTTGATTCTTTCTCTTTTGGCTTCTTTTCTTAGTTATTATTTCCTAAGGAAAGAAGAAAAGAGACGGCTTCTTTCTCTCCGCAAAGAATGTCCTAACGACTTCCTTGGCGGGGAAGAGACGGACCTTCTTCTAGCGACTAAGAAAGTTCTCTCCTCTTACCAAGAGCTTCTTGGAAAGATGATGGAGGAAAAGAAAAAAGACGACTTCCTTATTTCCCATATGCGGCAAGGCTATCTCCTTTTCGACAACAACTACAAAGTGAAGGACGCCAACGAAATCGCTTTGGGGTATCTTAAAAAAACGAAAGAGGAGACTCTGGGAAAGGATTTCCCCTCCTTGAATTTAGGGGATGAGCCGAATCGAAGCTATCGCGCTTTATTCCAAGGAGACCTCAAATCCTTTGACGTGCCAGTGGGGGAGAAAACCTATCTCTTTATCCCAACCGCCAATGACACTAAAGCAGAATCCTACCGTTTTGCCTTTTTCATTCTCGATGTATCGGAGAATCGACTTGCAGCCAAGATTCGTAAGGAGTTCTTCCAAAACGCCTCCCATGAATTAAAAAGCCCTTTGACTTCCATTATCGGTTACCAAGAACTTATTCAGAATGGCATTGTGAACGATAGGGAGGGTCTTTTAAAAGCCAATGAAGTCACCCTTCAAAGCGCCCTCCATATGAAAGCGATCGTCGAAGGCATGTTTACTCTCTTTGGCATTGAATCGAATCTTCCTCAAAAGAAGGAGGAAGTCGATGTCTTAGCGATGGTGGAATCGATGCTTTTGACCTTTAAGCCGCAAATAGAGAAGAAGAGATTAAAGCTCCTAAAAGATACCAAACCCACTCTATTAAAAGGAAGCGCTAAGGATTTGTCGATGATTTTTGAAAATTTAATTAGTAACGCCATCAAATATAATAAAGAGGGTGGCCTTTTAGAGATTCATTTGGATGAAAAGGGTTTCTCCATTCGCGATACTGGCGTTGGCATCGACAAGAAGGATTTGCCACGTATTTTCGAGCGATTTTATATTGCCGACCGCTCGCGCAGCCGTTCGAATGATAGCACGGGGTTAGGCTTAGCCATCGTCAAACACCTATGCCTAAATAACGGTTATCGTGTTAAAGTGAATAGCGAACTAGGAAAAGGAAGCACGTTTGAGATCTTTTTCTAAATAGAGGGTAGCAATGGAAAAAGAAGAAAAGATGAGTCTAGAAGAAGCCAAAAGTGGTTACGACTATCTTTTTAAGAAAATCATGAAAGAGAAGGCAAAAGGCCTCTCTCCTTTAGCGATTTCTTTTCGCGAAAGCGCCTATAAGAACGGCTTTATGCAAGAGCCAAATGACCTATTGGCCCTCGATTTGCTTTGTTTTTTTGCTTTTAGCAACGATAAAGAGCCTTATAAGGGAAGAGATTGGGCTTTAGACGCTCTCGAAATGCTTAAGAAGAACGAAAAAAGATTCCTTCCCGACGAAGCCCTTTCGAGCTATGAGCTTTTGCTTTTGGCTTTTAGCGAACTCGAAGACGTTCGAAACGAAAGGCATTTGGCGGAAAACGCGTCGTATTACGCTTTTAGGTGTGGAAAGAAAGAAGATAGCTATCTCTATATGATGCGCAATATCTCTCTATGCTTTCGTTTTCCTAAAGAGGAGCAAGAAAAAATTTTACCGAACTATGAAACGCTCATCATGATGTTCGGAAAGGAGAAAGCAAAGGAAATAAAAGCTTTTGTCGAGAAGGGTCCGGATGTTGTTTATGACCCTATTGAGACGAATCCTCTTTTCGTCAAGGTTTTGCCTCTTGTAAACCAAGAGCTTCGCGAATATTTCGTTGCTCATCCTACCGATTTTAGCGTCGATTCCTTTAACGAAAAGAAAAAGGAATTCCTTCAAAAAGAAGGCTTTTTATGGAATGCGCCTTATAAAAAATAAGGTTTTACATAGAATATAAAGAAAGAAGGTTTATTTATGGAACAAGCGACTCAAGAACCAAAGAAGATGAAACTGAACGTTAAAAGGACGTGCTTTATCGGTATCGCTTTCTTTGGAATCTTACTTTTGTGGGGGATCTACAATTCCTATTGTGGCTCTTTTTTGACCTATTTGTTTGCGGAATCCATCTATAAAGTGGACTCGGCCGCTTTAAGGCTTCCGGAAAACCAAGATCTCTTCCTCGATGTCCAATATCTTGTTGGCATCATTATGGCGCTAGATAATATCGCCGCCTTATTCTTGATGCCGATATTTGGCAATTTAAGCGACAAAACCCATACGAAATTGGGTCGACGCATGCCCTATATCATCGTGGGAACGGTGGTGAGTGCCATCGCTCTTCCCTTTATTCCTGTCTTCTTCCATCTAGGAATGATTCAAGACAATTATGCGGTAGGCATAGGTGGCGTTATTACAACCATGGTCATTGTTCTGTGCTTCATGATGATGTATCGACCAGCTGCCGTGGCCTTAATGCCAGACGTCACACCAAAACCACTTCGAAGCAAGGCAAATGGCATCATAAATATCATCGGTTATATCGGTGGTGCGGTTGCTGTTTTGTTCGGTATCATCATGCCTTTTAGTTCTTATTTGGATGCTTCCAAGAGCAACTCCTATGAAAAACTTTGGTGGATCGAAGTTCCTTTCCTTGTAGCGAGTGTGGTCATGCTTCTTTCCCTTTTGGTCCTTATTTGGAAAGTGAAAGAAAACAAAATCGCTTTAGAGATGAAAAGCGAGATGGAACGGGGCGACCAAATGAGCGAAACCGTTGATAAGGTCGACGATAACACGCCAATGACCAAGGCCAATAAGAAAGCGCTTCTTCTTATTTTGGCGGCAGAAGTCTGTTGGTTTATGGCCTTTAACGCTGTGGAAACGTTCATGAGCTCGTACACCATGTTCTATTTGGATTCCTCAACGAGCTTTAAGAGTAGTCTTGATTTAGTCAATGGCATTTGCTCTGCGGTTACTTTCCTTGTGGCGGGCTTCTTAGCGGATAAAATCGGAAGAAAATGGACGGTTCTTATCGGAATTGCGGTGGTAGCTCTTTGCTATCTTGGCTTTATTTTCGTTCCGAGCGGACTGCAAGAAGGAGCCGCTTTAACTTATGAAACAAAAGGTCCATGGGTGCTTTTTATCATCTTTGGCATCATGGGCATCGGGTCTTCTCTTATCCATATCAATAGCTTCCCGATGGTTGTCGATTTCTGTAACAGCAAGCAAATAGGTAAATTTACCGGCTACTACTATACCGCCAGCATGCTTGCTCAAAGCGTGACCCCAATCCTCATCGGCCTTATTTTCAAAGGAACGAAAGAGTGGCGCGCCTTACCAATGTACGCTTTTTGTTTTATGGTCCTAGCCCTTGTCATATTCCTTTTCGTGAAAGCACCCAAAAGACAAACGGGCGATAACAAAAAAGGACTTGAAGCCCTCGATATCGATTAATCGCCCTTTTCTCTTCTAGCTTTGCTAGAATAGTGTGCATGAAATTTTTCCGCAAAGGGATTTGGACCAAAGCCATCACCATTCTTCTTATACTCTCCGAAATCGTCTTGGTGGTTTGGTTTTGCGTCGCTTTGCTTAATGACGGGCTTCAAAGCAATTATGCGATTTATTTCGTTTTAGGAAGTTGGCTTTTGTCCTTCGCTTTAGGCATTTTCATCGTCAATAGCACTGCCGAAAACGAATATAAAGTGAGTTGGCTCTTTTTGATCGCTGCTTTCCCTCTTTTGGGAGCGGTCTTTTATTTGCTTTTTGCTCATAAAGTTAAGACCAAGAAAGCGGTGGCCTATAGCAAAAGATATTACCAATTGCTTTCGGAAGAGCCACGTTTACTCGATGAAGAGGAGGCTCTTGAAAAGAGTTCTCCCGAAGGAGCCAAGATAGCCTCTTTGATCGAAAGAGAAAGAAGTGGCCGTCTTTTCTCCAATAGCGAAGTCTCTTACTTCCCTTTAGGGGATGACGCTTTCCCGAGAATGCTAGAAGAACTCGAAAAAGCCAAGCACTTCATTTTCTTAGAGTTTTTCATCATTAAGCCAGGCTATATGTGGTTTCAAATTCTTTCCATCCTCAAAGAAAAAGCCAAAGAAGGGGTGGATGTCCGCGTGATTTATGATGATGTCGGAAATCTTGGCGCTACTTCTCCCCATTACGACAGGGAACTTCGGAAATTTGGCATCAAAGCCCATGTTTTTCGACCTATCAAGCCTTTCCTTGATGTCCGAATGAATAATCGAAATCACCGCAAAATCTTAGTGATTGATGGTCATACTGCCTTTACCGGAGGCATCAATATCGCCGATGAGTACATCAATCGCGAAAAACGTTTTGGCCATTGGAAAGACAATGCCATCATGGTCAAAGGGAAGGCGGTCTACGGCTATACTCTTCTCTTTTTGGCGGATTACGAGACGAATTTTGGCAAAATCGGAAAGAAAATCGATTATAGCCTTTATGAACCGGAACGATACATCGATGAAGACGGGGGATTTCCCGTTAGCGATGGGTATGTGCTCCCTTATGGCGATATCCCTTATGACGAAATTCCTATCGGTGAAGAAGTTTATATTTCTTTACTTGGTAACGCCAAAAAATACGTTTATATGTCGACTCCTTACTTTTTGCCCGACGAAAAGATGAAAGACGCGATTATTCGAGCGGCATTAAGTGGTGTAGATGTGCGGCTCTTAGTGCCCCATATCCCCGATAAGAAGATGGTCTTTGAATTGACTCGCAAAAACTATGGAGAGCTTCTATCGAAAGGCATCAAAATATACGAATATACGCCAGGCTTCGTTCATCAAAAGATGTTTGTGGCGGATGATATTCTCGCAAGTATTGGTACTATCAATTTGGATTACCGTTCTCTCTATCTCCATAGTGAGAATAGTACCTTGCTTATTGGCAATTCCTCGATTTCCCAAATGAAGCAAGATTTCCTCGATAGTTTCCAAATGAGTGAAGAAATTAGCTTTGACGATTGGAAGAAACTGAAACGAAAAAAGTGGTTTTTGTGGGCCATTCTTACCCTATTTGCGCCATTATTATAAAGGAGAGCGATTATGAACATTTTTGAAAAAGCCTATTGCCGCACCTATCAATTCTTTCTGAATAAGATTGGAATGCCTCTTATCGGCATTAAAAATCCACCTCTTATTGAAGGGGAGGGTTCGATTAAAGAAATCGCTTCTTATCTTCGTGAGAAGCAATTCTATCGCCCTTTCGTACTCGTTTCTCCGAACCTTCTTACTTCTGAAAGCTATTTGGCTCTCCTAAAAAGCCTTGAAGAAAACGGCTATCACCCGGTTTCCTATAGCGATGTCGTCCCAAATCCAACGTTTAGTTGCGTTTTAGGTGCCAAAGCGGCGTTCATAAAAGGAAATTGCGATTCGATTATCGCTTTAGGCGGCGGAAGCATTATGGATACTGCTAAAGCGGTCGGCGCTTTGGTGGCGAATAAGATCGATAATCCGGAAAAACTAAAAGGTCTTTTGAAAGTCCATAAACGCTTCCCGATGCTTATTGCAATTCCAACCACTGCAGGAACGGGAAGCGAAACCACTTTGGCTGCGGTTTTGGTAAATGAAAAAACAAAGGATAAATTCTCGATTAATGATCCTCACGTCATTCCAACTTTGGCCGTCTTAGACCCCATGGTTTTAAAGACCCTTCCTAAAAACATTATCGCCTCTACGGGAATGGACGCTTTAACGCATGCGGTGGAAGCCTTTGTTGGGAAAGCAAGGACCCGCAAAACTAAATCCTACAGCATTCAAGCTTCTCGTCTCATCTTAGAAAATCTTGAAGCCTTCTATAGCAATCCCCTTAGTCAAGAACCTCGAGGAGCCATGCTCAAAGCCTCTTATCTGGCTGGTAGCGCCTTTACAAGGAGCTATGTTGGCTATGTACACGCTTTAGCGCACGCTCTCGGGGGCTTTTATAATGTGCCTCATGGCTTGGCTAATGCTATTCTTTTGCCAAAGCTTTTAAGGGTCTATGGCAAAAGCGTTTATAAACCCTTAGCACGTTTAAGCGATGCCAGCGGCCTTCTTCCTTATAACGCCTCGAATAAGGATAAAGCGAACGCCTATATCGCTCATATCGAAGAAATGAATGCTCATATGGGAATACCAAAAGACTTTAAAGGAATCATCAAAGAAGAGGATTTGGAGGCCTTAGCAAAACATGCCGCCAAAGAAGCAAACCCTCTTTATCCTGTCCCGAAAGAGCTAAATGAAAAGGAACTAAAGAACATATTAAAGGAGCTTCTCTAATGGAAATCGAAGTGTTTGAAGAATTCGGAGCCAATTGGATTAAAGTTAAAAACGATGATAATTTCGAGGTTTTGCTATGCGATGTTGGCGCGGGGCTTTACCGTATGAAGCTCGACAAGAAGGATCTTCTCATCGCCGAAAAAGATAAAAAGACTTGGTTTACGACCACTAGGCAATATGGAAAGACGATCGGAAGAATCGCTGGAAGAATCAAAGATGGAGACCTCTTTTTCAAAGGGAAACATTATGCCCTCGAAAAAGGAAAAAACGGCAATACCTTGCATGGGGGAAGCGCTGGGTATGGCTATAAAAAATTCGCTTATTCGGTAAGCGAAAACGAAAATGCTGTCCTTGTCTCTTTTAAGGTTCATAGCCCCGATGGGGATGGGGGTTTCCCAGGAGACGTCGATACCGAAGTTATTTACGAAATCGCAAAGACGGAGGCTCGGCTAAAAATTTCTTACCGAAGCGCCTCCTCTTGCGACACTCCTTTAAGTCTTACAAGCCATTGCTATTTCAATCTTGGCGGCTACCAAAACATTTCGAATCATTCTCTCTATGTCGCCGCCAAGGAAAGCACTAAGTACGACGCCGAACAAATCCCTCTTGGCTTTGAAAAAACGCCAAAAGACCTTGATTTTTCTTCTTTAAAGCCTCTCAAAGATAGACTAGATGCCCCAAGTTTAGTAAATAGTCCCACGGCTGGCATCGATCACGCTTTCTTGCTTTTTAAAGAAAGAAAGGAAGCAGCCCTACTGAAGAGCCCTCTCTTCTCGATGAAGATCTTTACGGACTATCCCTCTCTTGTATGCTATGCCCTCAATTTCCCAGTTTTGGAAACAAAGCTTTATACCGGATTTAACGAGGAAAAACATTCGGGGCTTGCGATGGAACCCGAATTTGACATTCGTAATAAAGACGAAATGCTTTGTTCGGAAGAAAAAGGGCAGCATAAATTCATCGAATACGTCTTTGAAAGGAACTAGTTATGCTTCAAAAAACATTAAAAGAATTCGTCTGTTACGCGAAAACGCATCTTTTCTTAGGAGAAGAGGATGCTATCTATTTCTCGAATATCCTTCTCCATGAATATGGTTTAGCTTCTCCTTATGAGGGAGAAATCGATGAAAAAAGAATCGCTTCCTTAGAAGTGCCAGATAGCTTAATCGAAGAACTGCAAAAAGATTTAGCCGCTAACGGCGTTGATGAAGCCGAAAGCGAAAGGGCAGGGGACTTTGTTTTAGGTCTTCTTTCCCCAATTCCTAGTCAAACCGAGAAGATGTTCTTGGATATCGAAAAGGAAAAAGGCGCGAAGGACGCTCTTAATTGGCTTTATAAACTTTCCATCGATAATTATTATTTCCAAAAGACGAAAGTGGACCGTAACCTTCTTTGGGAAGCAACGTTCGAGAAAGGAAGCTCGCTTCTAATCTCGATTAATCTTTCAAAACCAGAGAAAAACAACAAAGATATCGCCAAACTCTTAAAGGTCCAAAGCGTGGATTATCCCAAATGTGCCCTTTGTGAGGAGAACCTTGGCTATTATGGCGATGCGAAGCATGCTGCTCGAACCAATATCCGTTTTGTTTCTTTGAATTTGGCAGGGGAAGAATGGTTCTTACAATATTCGCCTTATGGCTATTTCCCCAAGCATCTTATCGCTTTCGAGAAGAAACACACCCCAATGGCCATTTGCAAAAAGACCTTCACCCGTCTTTTTGACTTTGTCGACCGTTTCCCCTTTTTCTATATCGGCAGCAATAGCGACCTCCCAATTGTCGGCGGCTCGATATTGAATCATGAACATTTCCAAGGTGGAGAGGCGATTCTCCCTCTTTTAAAAGCACCCAAAAAGGAAATTGTTTATAAAACGCCGAAAGGAAGCGAACTCTCGATCCTCGATTTCTATATCACCGCTTTATGCATCGAAGGGAAAGATCGCGAAGATATCGAGGCTTTGGGGGATAAAATTCTTCAAGCCTGGCGTCCATATTCGGATCCGAAGTGCGATATTATTTCGGGTGTCGGGGAAAAGCGGCATAACACCATTACGCCCTTTGCTCAAAAAAACGGCGATACCTATCGCCTTATTATCGGCTTAAGAAATAACCGTACGACCGAAGAATATCCCGATGGCATCTTCCATGCTCATAGGGAATATCACCCCATCAAGAAAGAAGGAATCGGCCTCATTGAAGCGGCTGGACTCTTTATCCTTCCTGCCCGTCTTCTTCGTCAACAAAAAGAAGTGGATGACGTTACGAATAGAGGTCTTTCGAAAGAAGAGGCTTTAATGCTTTATCCCGATATCGAGCCCTTCTTCCCAATGATTGAAAAAATGAAAATAGATAAGATTTCTTCGAAGGAATACATCAATAACGTTTGCCAAGGAATCCTTCAAAACGTGGCTGTCTATAAAGACGATGCGAATGGCTATCAAGGTCTCCATCGTTTCTTAGAGGAGGTGCTTCATGAATAAGGAACGCTTTTCGAAGTGCGATAGCCTTTTTCTAGAAACGTTTAAGGAGAAGGCTCAAACCCACTTCGAAAGCTTTGGGAGACTTGAACTTCTCGGGAACCATACGGACCACCAAGGGGGAAAGTGCTTGGTTTCCACTTGCTCATTGGCGATTCTTGCGAGCGTTTCGAAAAGCGACGAGGTCGAAATCGTCAGCGAAGGCTACCCTTCTTTTTCCTTTTCGCTCCTTGATCTTTCCTTAAAAGAGGAAGAAGTGGGGACTTCCCTTAGCCTCAGTAAAGGTTGTCTCTCTTATTTAAAGAGAAATGGATACCGCATCGGCGGGTTTAAGGCCGCCTTGACAAGCGACATTTTTAAAGGGGCAGGCGTTTCCTCGAGCGCTGCTTACGAGATGCTCGTTATGGAAATCGAAAACGTTTTCTATAACAACGGCCAAATCGATAAGGAAACCATGGCCAAAGGTGGCCAATATGGCGAAAACGTCTATTTCGGAAAGCCTTCGGGGCTTTTGGATCAATGCGGTTCTATTTTTGGTGGCGTCTCTTATGTCGATTTCTTTGATCCTAAAAACCCTCGCATCGAGAGCGTTTCTTTTCCAAAAGACTGGGAACTGTCGCTTTATCTTGTGAACCCTGGTGGCTCTCACGAAGGCCTTAGCGGCCTCTATGGGACAATACCTATGGACATGAAGAATGCTGCTTCCAAAACCCTTCGGAAGGCGCGTTTAGCCGATTGTGATTATCTCACTTTCTTAGATAAGGCTTTTACGCCCGGCCTATTGACGGGGAGCGAGCGCAAAAGAGCGCTCCATTATTTTGGCGAAGTGAAAAGAGTGGAAAGAGGTTTTAACGCTCTTCGAAACGGAAACAGAGACCTCTTTTTGGAAATCGTTCGCGAAACGGAACTTTCGCAAGAGGCCCTTCTTGAAAACGTGATGGTTTCTGATTCTTTTGCTGGTTCTCCTTTCGAATGCGCTTCTCGTGCGCAAAGCGTTCTCCAAAAAGGAAGTGCGAGAGCGATGGGCGGCGGTTTCTTCGGGAGCGTCCTTTGCTTCGTCCCTAAAGAAGAAAAAGCCCTTTTCTTGGAGGAAATGGAAAAATATTATGGAAAAAATGCCATTTCCGAAGTATCGATTCCAGAAAACGGAGCCAGGGAGGTGAACTTATGAAGAAAATCGGCATCGTATCGTTAGGTTGCGCGAAAAACCTCGTCGATAGCGAAGCTCTTTTAGGAATGTTCCCGAGCGATCGTTACGAAATCACAAACGACCCCAAGGAAGCGGATCTTATTTTAGTCAACACCTGTGGCTTTATCGAAAGCGCGAAAGCGGAATCCATCGAAACCATCCTTGAGATGACCCGGTATAAAAAGGCGAAAGTGGTGGTCCTCGGTTGCTTTGTCGAAAGAAATCTCGAAGTACTTCGAAGCGCTATTCCAGAAGTGGCCTTATGGGTTCCTCTTCGCGATTACTCATCCTTACATTTAAAGATTGCCTCTCTACTAGAAGATGAGCCTCTTTCTCCTTTTGATTTGTCGCGTCGCGTTCTTTCGACTTCGCCTTTCACGAGTTACCTAAAAATCAGTGAAGGCTGCGATAATATGTGCGCTTTCTGCGCGATACCAATGATTCGCGGAAGGATGGCTTCAAAGCCTCTTGATGAGATTTTGCTCGATGCGAAGGAGCTTCTAAAGAAAGGGGTTAAAGAAATTTGCCTTGTTTCTCAAGACCCGATGCATTATGGGCTTGATTTCGAAAACCAAAGGCCCAATATGTTGGACCTTCTTAAGCAACTCGATGCACTTCCTTTCCTCTCCATTCGTTTGCTCTATCTCTATCCTGAAGAAATTACCGATGAAGAGCTTCTTTTCATTCGGGATTCCAAACATATCGAACCCTATTTCGATATCCCTATTCAAAGCGCTTCCGACCACGTTCTTGAAAAGATGAACCGTCATGGCGATGTGATGCAAATGAGGGAATTATTCAAAAGAATCGATGCCTTATTTCCAAAGAAGGCCCTTCGTACCACCCTTATCGCCGGTTTCCCAGGTGAAAGCATCGAAGACCATAAGCAGACCCTCGAATTCCTAAAAGAAGTCCGTTTCGACCACCTTGGCGTCTTTACTTATTCTCGCGAAGAAGGAACAGCCGCCTATTCCCGTCCTGGACAAGTCCCCGAGAAAGAGAAACAAAGACGGAAAGACGAAATCATGCGCTTGGCCAAAACCATTAGCTATGACCGTAACAAAGAGCACGTTGGAGAAGTGATGGAAGGCTTTGTAACCCATTATGATCCTAAAGAAAAGCTTTATCTCCTTCGTAGCTATTGGAATGCGCCGGATGATATCGATGGTCGCATCTTCTTTAAAGGATTAAAAGAACATCAAGTGGGGGAACGCGTGAAAGTGAAGATTGAGCGCGCTTTCGTCTATGATTTGATGGGGGAAGAAGTTCTCTAAATATCGTCTCTTTCAAAAAATCGCAATCTCGCACAAAAGCCTTGCGAGAAAGAAGAGAAGTCTCTATAATCGATAACGCTTTCGAAAGAGAGCGATGCCCCGCTAGTTAAACGGCATAACGGGTCCATGGTAAGGACCAATTCGTAGTTCGACTCTGCGGCGGGGCACCAAAAAGAAGATGGCACGCTTCGGCGTGTTTTATTTTTTGTCGGTATATCGATATTTTAATACCGATATTATTGCTCTCTCTTTCTCTTTCCTTTAAAATGTAAGCGCTTTGAAAGGAGAAAAAGATGGAAAAAATCAAAGTTGTCCAATACGGATGTGGAAAGATGAGCCGCTATATCGTTCGTTACCTCGTCGATAAAGGGGCGGAGATTGTTGGCGCTATCGATAATAATCCTGCCATCATCGGAAAAGACTTAGGCGAAGTTTCGGGACTTGGCTATAAATTAAACGTCAAGATTAGCTCAAATGCCGACGAGGTTCTCGATCAGTGCGATGCCGATATCGCTATTGTTACCCTCTTTAGTTTAGTGAGCGACTGCTTCCCACACTTCATGAAGTGCTTAACGCGTGGTATTAACGTCATCACGACTTGCGAAGAAATGACTTATGCGAGAACCACAAGCGCCTATCTTGCCAATATCCTCGATAAGACGGCGAAAGATAATGGTTGCACGATTGTGGGTAGCGGCATGGAAGACGTCTTCTGGGTCAATATGGTCGCTTTAGTGGCGGGTGGTTGCCATAGCATTAAGAAAATTGAAGGTGCCGTTTCCTATAACGTCGAAGAATACGGCCTTGCATTAGCCAAAGCTCATGGCGTTGGCTTAACACCCGAAGAGTTCGAAAAGACTTTGGCGCATCCCGCTGAAATCGTTCCTTCCTACGTTTGGAACAGCAACGAAGCCCTTGCGGAACGACTTGGCTTATCGATCGTGTCCATGGAACAACATGCGGAACCCTATTTTGGCGATAAAGACATCGAATCTAAAACCATGGGGCGCATCCTTAAGAAAGGCGAATGCATCGGTATGGCAGCGGTTGTCACAACCAAAACCCATCAAGGCATCGACCTTGTGACCAAGTGCATTGGAAAGGTCTATGGCCAAGACGATGGCGATATGTGCGATTGGAAGATTACGGGTGAACCGAATACCGAATTCCATGTGGTAAAGCCGGCGACCGTCGAGCATACTTGCGCCACGATCGTTAATCGTATCCCTACCATCCTCAACGCGCCCTTCGGCTTAGTGACCCTCGATCAACTCGAGACTTTAAATTATCTTCCTTATCCTATGAGAATGCCTGAATAAAGCTTAACACTCCTCCTTTTGGGGCCGCTTGGGCGGCCTCTTTTTTCGTGGGCAATGCGCAAATCGAAAAGTAAAAAAAGGTTTAATAGGATATTTCTTTCGATTTTTCGCTCGTCTTTTCTTAAAATAGTGGTGTTTTAAAAGGAGTTTTCAAATGAGCAAAATTGCGATTTCTGTTGAAACGGCGGCTGATTTTACACCAGAATTGCTTCAAAAATTCGATATTCATACGATTCCATTCACCATCGTGATGGACGAAAAAGAGGGAAAGGATGGCGAGCTGAAAAGCCAAGACCTTTTTGACTTCGTTTCGAGAACGGGGAGACTTCCACGTACATCGGCTGTGAATGTGGGAGAGTTCGAAGACTATTTCAAAGAACTTCTTAAGAACTACGACGAAGTGGTCCATATTTCTTTATCGAGCGGCATTAGTTGTGCTTCCCAAAACGCTTTCACAGCTTCGAAAGCGTTCGCTGGGAAAGTCTTTGCCGTCGATAGCATGGTTCTTTCGACAGGCATTGCTCTATTAGCGATCTACGCCTGTAATCTTCGAGATAACGGCTATGGCGCCTCCGAAATCGCCGAAAAAGTGAAAGAAAGAATTCCCAATGAACAAACCTCTTTCGCGCTTGAAAACGTTGAATATCTTTATAAAGGTGGACGTTGCAGCGCTTTGGCTCGTTTAGGGGTCAATCTTTTGAAGATTAAGCCTCAGATCATCATGGATCCCAAAACTGGCAAGATGCATAGTGCCAAAAAGTTCCGTGGCAATACCGAAAAATGGGTTCTTGATTATATCGACACGACTTTGGAAGAATTCAACAATCCGGATTTGGAGAATGTCTTTATCACCTTCTCCTCGATGGAAGAGCCTATTGTGGAGAAAGGGATCGCCAAGCTTAAAGCACGTGGCTTTAAGAATATTTATCCAACCCAAGCCGGCGCCACTATTAGCACCCATTGCGGCCCCCATTGCTTAGGCATTCTCTATTTGAATGACGGTGCGCATCCTATCGTTAAGAAAGGCGAATAGAGTTTTTGCTAAAACCCTCGCCGTTTCTCTTCAAAATCGCACGAAAACAGGCTTGCAAAGAGCTTTTCCTCTTTATATCATAGTGGTGCGATGATCCTTGAAGAGGCATCGTGAAATACTCGTAAAGGCTGAGTGGCACCTTATGGGCCACTCTTTCTATTATTAGGAGGTGCCATGGACGAAATCCGTAAAGTAAAAGACGCTTTAACAGAACCCCTTGAGAAAGCGGGATACGCTCTCTACAGCGTGAAGCTCCAAAAAACTAAAAATGGGCTTACCTTAGAGATTGTGGTAGACCGTGATGACCCTATTTCTCTTGATGACATTGTGAAAGTGAGTGACTTAGTGAATCCGATCTTAGATGAAAAAGATCCGATTGACGGTCCTTACACCTTGGATGTCTCGAGTTTAGGAAGCGAAAAACCTATCGCCCTTGATGAGCTCGAGAAATACCTTCATCGCTATGTGCATTTGCACCTCTCTCATCCCTTTAAGGGCCTTAACGATTTGGAAGGCACCTTGTTAGAGGTTCTTGATGATTCCATTACCTTAGAAGTGAGGGAAAAAAGCCGAAAGAAAGCCATAAACATCGCTCGTAGCACCATCGATAACGCACGATTAGCGATTCTATTCTAAAAAAGAAAGAGGAAGAAAAAATGGATCCGATTCTATTCAAAAGCGCGATTGACCAAATCGCCGAAAGCAAAAGCATCAGTCACGAAGCGGTCGTCCTTGCTTTAAAAGAAGCCATCGAACGCGCTTACATCAAACACTTGGGCGGCGGCGATGATGCCGTTGTAGAAGCCAAGATCGACGAGGAAAATGGGTTTATCACCCTCTCTCAAAAGAAACGCGTCGTGGAAGAAGTGCAAGACGATTATCTTGAGATTTCGCCAGAAGACGCCAAAGAAGACGTCAAAGACACTTTAGAGCATCTCGAAGAAAGCCTTGACGAAGCCAAGAAAGAACAAAAACCTGAAATCAAGCATCTTATTGGCCTAGTGAAAGAGGAAGAAAAGAAGATCGCGGTGGGTGGCACCTATGCTCTTTATTGCCCGATCAACGACCTCACGAAATTAACGGCGATGAGCGTTAAGAGTCTTCTCCGTTCTCGCATTGCCGAAGCAGAACGTGTCGCCTTATATGACATTTATAAAGATCACATCGGCGAAATGGTAACTGGCGTTGTTGAAAAAGCAGATGAAAGAAGCGTTTTCATCAATATCGGGAGGACGAGCGTCGAGCTTACTCGCCACGAGATGATTGGCGATGAAAGCTTCCGCACTGGCGATACCGTGAAGGTCTACCTCCAAGAAGTTAAACAAGTTGGCGAACACGCCCCTAAGGCGCCAAAAGGACCCCAAATCATGGTTACTCGTGCCAGCGAAGGTTTCTTGAAACGCCTTTTCGAAGAAGAAATACACGAAGTTTACGATGGTACGGTTGTGATTAAAGGAATCGCCCGTGAAGCGGGCGTCCGTAGCAAAGTTGCCGTTATGAGCACGAATGACGATGTGGATCCAACCGGCGCTTGCATCGGTCCTGGCGGCTCTCGCATTCAACGTGTCGTTTCGCAACTTGGCAATGGCAGCAAAGAAAAAGAGAAGATTGACATTATTGCGTGGAGCAATAATCCTGCTCTCTTTATCGCCGAATCCCTCCGCCCAGCCCATGTTATCGGCGTCAAGATCGACGATTTGAATGCCGAACCTTATCCAACTGCGACTGCGATTGTGAAAGACGATGACTTTTCTCTTGCTATCGGCAAAAAAGGCGCCAATGCCCGTTTGGCCAATAAGCTGACCGGCTTTAACGTCGATATCCTCGAAGAAAGCGAAGCCAAAGAAGAAGGCATCGAATATCTCTCTTACGAAGAACTTCAAAAGAGCGTGGAAGACGAAAAGAAAGCCAAGGAACGCGAGGCCTATGCGAGGAAGTCCCTTAGCGAAGCTCTTAAGCGGAAAGAAAACGCTGAAAATATCGGAGTGGTCGCCGCTCCAATGCCTGAGATGAGCGCGGAAGAGGAAGAGGAATTTGCCGAAGAGGCAGAAGCTCTCGAAACAAAGCCCACTCCAACCCCAGCCCCAGAAGTCAAAGAAGAAGCGAAGCAAGAACCCGTTTCGGAGCCTCTTAAGGAAGCCGAACCCATCCCTGCTCCAGTAGCAAAACCGGTTGAGAAACCAGTCGAAGTTAAGACTACGACCACCTTAGACGCCCTCGAAAGAGATCTCGAAGAGAGCGCGAAAAAGAAAGACGCTCCCACCAAGGGCAAATGGGTTAAGAGCAAACGCCCCCATCAAATCAGCGAAAAGGAAGTGGCTCGCATTACTCCAGCTGAGATGCCTAAAGAAGCGATGCCTATCTATTCGCAAGAAGAGCTTGACGAAATCGCCAAGGAAGAAGAAGAGAATGCTCAAAACGAGTATGACGATATCGACCTTGACGAATACGATAACGATAAGTATTACGACGACAATTAAGGCCCATTTTGATGGAAAACGAAAAAAATCTTTTGGGCTTTATTGGCTTGCTGTTTCGAGCCAATAAGATTCAAATCGGAGCGAACCTTTGGCACCATATAGACGAAGTTTCGCTCTTCTTAAAGGCCAAGGATGCAAATAGTGGCGAAGCCCTTCGCTACGAAAAGAAAATCAAGTCCCGTCATTTGCCTCTCGTCGAGGTGAATCTAACGATGGCGGAACTTGGTTCGGCACTCGGTCGCGCCGAAGTGACTTATATTGGCGTCATGGGCAAAAAAGCTGCGATGGCAGTTCTATCCAAGACCCACTAGAAGAAAAGGAGAGTTCTATGAAAAAACAACGTTATTTCTCGAAAAAGAATGCCGCTCAGCAACAAGAACGGAATCGTAAGGCTAATTTCGAGGCTCGTCCACAAGGCAAGAAGAAAGAAGAATTCGCCAAGGTGAATGGCGGGGTTTTCGTCTATTCGAAGCCTTTAAGCGTTTTAGAACTCTCTAAAGCGATTAACGTCCCTGTCAACTCAATTATCAAATTCCTCTTCATGCAAGGAAAAATGGTGACCATTAACCAGATGCTCGATGATGAAGCGATTGGTACCGTTTGCCTTGAGTTTAACTACGATTTCAAGAAAGAAAAAGTCGTCGATGCTGAACACTTCGAAGAATTGGAGATCGAAGACGATGCCAAAGACCTCCAAGAAAGAGCGCCGATTGTTACCGTTATGGGTCACGTCGACCATGGTAAGACCTCGATTATTGACGCCATCCGTAAAACGCATGTTGCCGCTGGCGAAGCAGGTGGCATTTCGCAAGCCATCGGCGCCTACCAAAAGGAGTACCATGGCAAAAAGATTACGATTATCGATACGCCAGGGCATGAGGCTTTTACCGCCATGCGTGCACGGGGTGCCGATGTCACCGATATCGTTGTGCTGGTGGTTGCCGCCGATGATGGTGTAATGCCTCAAACCGTCGAAGCCATTAACCATGCGAAAGCGGCCAATTGCAAGATTATTGTCGCCATTAACAAGATGGATAAGCCCGGCGCCAATCCCCGTCGAGTCAAAGAAGAACTTATGGCTCACGACATCATAGCCGAAGATTATGGTGGCGAGGTCCTGATGGTTCCAGTTAGCGCCAAAACAGGTGAAGGACTTGACGATTTGTTAGACGCTATCGAAACAACTGCCGATATGATGGAATTAAAGGCAAACCCGAATCGATATGCGATCGGGACCGTTCTCGAAGCCAATTTGGATAAAGGTGAAGGTCCGAAAGCGACCCTACTTGTCCAAAATGGCACCCTTAACCACAGCGACTATGTCGTCGTTGGCGATATCTATGGCAAGATTCGTAAGATGACCGACGAAAACGGTAAAGCCCTTCCAAGCGCTGGTCCCAGCACTCCAGTTAGTGTTACGGGTTTATCGAGCGTTCCAAGCGCTGGCGACCGTTTCATGGCCTTCCCAAGTGAAAAAGAAGCAAAGGGAATTGCCGAAAAGCGTTCCTTAGAGACGCAAGCGAAAGAACGCTCGAGAAGCGCTGCTTTATCGCTTGAAGACCTCAATAATCTCGTCAATGCTGGCAAAATCAAAGACATCAACGTCCTTATCAAAGCCGATACCGATGGTTCTGCCAAAGCCCTTCAAAGTTCTCTTGAAAAACTATCCAATGACCAAGTAAAGGTCAAGGTTTTAAGCGCTAACGCTGGCGCCATCAACGATAGTGATCTTCTTTTGGCGGAGGCTTCTAATGCGATTATCTACGCCTATAACATTCGCCCAAGCGCTCAAATTCAAGCAAAAGCCGATGAACGTAAGATTCAAATCCGTCCCCATAGAATCATTTACGAAATCATCGAAGAGATGGAAAAAGCGATGAGTGGCCTTTATGTTAAGGAAAAAGTCGAAGAAGTGACGGGCCAAGCCGAAGTCCGTCATATCTATAAGATTTCGCATGTCGGTACGGTAGCTGGATCCTACGTCACAAGTGGCGCTCTTCATGCTAACGAAAAAGTTCGCGTTCTTCGCGATGGTGTCATTACCTATGAAGGTGAACTTGCCGGCTTAAAGCGTTTCAAAGATGACGTCAAAGAAGTCCGTGAAGGCTATGAATGTGGTCTTTCCATCAAGAATTTCAACGACATCAAAGAAGGCGACATCATCGAAGGTTACGTTTTGACGGAGAAGAAATAATGGCCAATAGAAATGGACGTGTCAAAGCTCTTATCGCTCGGAATATCATGGATATTTTGACCTTTGAGCTTAAAAATCCAGCATTAGGGATGCCAAGCGTCAACGAAGTCGACGTCAATAGCGATAATTCCCTCGCTAAAATCTATGTTTCTTTTTTAGGCACCAAAAACCCTAAGAAGAATTTAGAAGAGCTCAATCGTTGCAAGGGCTATATTCGTTCTTCCTTGGCCAAAAAGATGGACGTTTATAAAGTCCCTGATTTGCTTTTTATTTATGACTCCCGATTCGATGAAGCGGAACATCTCGAAGCCGTTTTAAAAAAAGAAGGCGAAGCGATCGAAAACGCTAAAAAAGGTATGAAGTAAAAAGGCTCGGAAGGGCCTTTTTACTTATAGCTTAGAAAATTCTTATAATATCTTCTCTTAGAATCGAAAGAGGGCATCATGTTAAAAGCTAAGGAGAGAGCCTTATTGCCTTCGATTTCCACCTTGAGAGGATTTGCCATTTTCGTTTCGCGACGCAAGAGCTCCCCTAAGGCGATTTTTGTCTCTTTGATATTTCCTTTGATGGCGAAAATAACGAGGTGATGTTTATTTTTTCTTTCAAGCGAGAATTCTCCGATGGGCTTATGGTTTTTCAAAATCAGATAGTTCTCTTCGTTTTTTCGGGGTTTCTTACTTGCGCGGAGGGATAGTCTCATATCAAAAGCGTTAAGGATAGGGCGAATCGCCACACTCGGATCTTCCATCGCTTCAAATTCAAAACGATTCCAATAGAGGCAAAATGGTTTGTAATTAGTAAGCATTAAGCGAAAGTTTTCTTCGCTTTCAGGATACTTTTCGGCTATCGAGCGCAAGAGCTTTTTCATTTCTTCACGATCCGTTTTCTTATTGGCGGGGCAACAAGTATCGGTAATAGGCATGTTTTCCTCTTTCGAAAGTGAAAGGATATCTTTTTCTTGGCAATAGATAAGGGGGCGGATAAAGGTGATACCCGCTCTTTCAAGTGTCATTTTTGGCTCGAAAGTGGCTACCCTCCCTCCGTGAATCATATTCATAAAAAGAGTTTCGAGAGCGTCGTCGCTATGATGAGCGAAAGCAACTTTATTGCAGCCAACTTCTTTGGCATAACGGTTAATGCCCGCTTTTTTCATGCGGGAACAAATGGAGCAGGGGAGGTGCTTCCCTTCTTTGGCATTAGCTTTCAAAACATCATATACGAAGGTGCTTTCTTCAACGTGAAGCTTCATTCCTAAAGAACTGCAATAAATTCTTAAAGGTTCTAATTTCTCCCGGTTCCATTCAAAACCAAGGTCCAAGAAGACGGGAAGGACTTTGAAATTCTTTTTGGAGAACTTCCCATAGATGGAAAGAAGCCTCAAAAGGGTGAGAGAATCCTTTCCTCCACTTAAACCAACCGCGATTTTATCGCCATTATCGATAAGGGAGAAATCGTTATCCGCTTTGCGAAGACTTGCGAGCAATGTTCTTAAATAATCCATGGTTAAGATTATACAAGCATCCTCTTTTAATCGCTATCAAAGGGGTTTTCTTTAAGCTTATTAGAAAAACCCCTATAATAAGGGCATGTGCAGAAGCGGTCTCATCTTCATCGACAAAGAAGAAGGCATGACCTCCCGTTTTATCGATAATCGAATCGGCAAGATGTTCGGAACAAGGAAAGTTGGGCATCTAGGAACGTTAGATCCCTTCGCCACTGGACTTTTGATTGTGGGAATCAATAAAGGAACGAAGTTTTTCCCTTATTTGTCAGAAGAGAAAAAGACCTATCGAGCCACTCTCCTTTTAGGCGAAAAGACTACAACGGGCGATAAAGAAGGGGAGGTGCTTTTAAAAAAAGAAGTGCCACCTTTCGACGAAAACAAAATCAATGAGGTTTTGCAGAGCTTTTTGGGGAAAAGCCTACAAACCCCTCCTCTTTATAGCGCGATTAAGATCGACGGAAAACCCCTTTACCAATACGCGCGCGAAAACAAAAAGGTCGAAAGAAAAGAGCGCGAAATTGAAATTTATTCGCTAAAGCTCCTTTCTTTTGAAGGAAAAAAGCTCACCTTCGAGGCGGTGGTAAAAAAAGGGACCTATATTCGGGTGCTAGGAGAAGATATTGCTAGAAGGCTTGGGACGTGTGGCCATCTAGAGTCCTTAAAAAGGCTCGAAGATGCCGGAATTTTTCTTACTCAAGCTAAGCCCTTAAACGAAATCACGGAGAAAGATATCCTCGATCCAACGCCGTTTATAAAAATACCGACCTATGATTTAAGCGCTCAAGAATGGAAAGACGTCTCAAATGGCAGAAAAATTTCGCTTCCTTCGAGCGAAAAACGACTTTTACTTCTTTTTGAAGGCAAAGCGGTCTTTATCTATAGAAAGATCAGCGATCAACTTTTTGAAGCGGAAAGAGGGCTTTTTTGATGGAGATTTTTCATTTTTCACATAAAGATTCTATTTTTCCTAAGGTAAATGGTCCTTTGCTTTTAGGAAATTTCGATGGCCTTCATTTGGGTCACCAAACTCTTATTGAGAAAGCAAAAGAAGAAGGGGATCCTTTCGTTTTATTGTTAGATCCCTCTTTTAAAAAGGACGATGCCCACAAAGTTTTGACGACTCTCACCGATAAAATTCGTCTTTTTGCCCGTTATGGGGTTTCTCATATTTTCGTTCTGAGAACCGGCCCTTCCTTTTTCGAACTCTCGAAAGATGATTTTATTTCGCTCGTTCTCAAAAGATTAAATCCCCCTGCGCTTGTTGTTGGCGAAGATTATTCCTTTGGCTTCAAAGGGGAGGGAACCGCCTTCGATTTAAAAAGAAGCTTTCCGACTTTTGCGCTTCCTCTCTTGGAAAAAGACGGAAAGAAGATAGGAACAACCCTCATTAAGAATCTCATTTTGGAAGGCAAAGTCTCTGAAGCAGCCTCTTTTCTAGGTAGACCCTATGAAATAAAAGGGAAAATTCAGCATGGCTTCCAAAATGGTAGAAAAATCAATTTTCCAACAGCAAATCTTTTGCCGAACGAATACGTCTTGCCTCGGAAAGCTGTCTATTGCGGCTATGCCTTCCTCCGGGGAAACTGCTATAAATCGATCATCAACGTCGGCGATGCGCCAACCGTTGGAAAACTCAAACAAAATATCGTCGAAGCTTATCTAGACGGATTCGAAGGGGATTGCTATGGCGAAACCCTTTATCTGAATTTTGTCTCCTTTCTTCGCGAAGAAAGGAAATTTGAAGATTTGGAAACCCTGAAGGAAGAGCTTCAAATAAACTTAAAGGAAATGAGGAAACGCTTATGAAAGCATTTATTTTTGCGATGGCCAAAGAAGCTAAATATCTGCAAGAAGATACGACGCTCCTTGCGACTAAAAAGCATGGCGTCGCTCTATTCGAAAAGAGAAAATATGAAGATAAGACCTTTGTTTTAGCTATATCTGGCATCGGAAAATCGCTAAGCGCCGCTTGTATGAGCGCTTTGCCTCTCCTTTATTCTGAAGTTGATGCCGTTTTGAATTTTGGTGTAAGTGGGTCTTTAAGCGAGATACTTCTCCCTCCCTTCACTTATTTCGCTCCGACTTCTTTTGTAAATTACGACATCGATACGACCGCTTTTGGAGATGAAAGAGGCCTTTTCTTTAATCCCAATCGCATTTATTTCGATAGTGATCTTGCCCTTCATAACCTTTTGCTCTTAAAGCTTCGGGGCGAAAACATCGTGACGGAAGGAGTTGAGGTAGCGGGCGATATCTTTATCGGCGATGAGGCAAAAAAAGACTTCCTTAGGAAAGAATGGAAAGCGCTTGGATGCGATATGGAATCGGCTTCCTTGGCGAGCGTTTCTTGCGGCTTAAATCTCCCTTTTAGCGCCTTACGCCTTATTAGCGATTCTTCAAATAGTTCAGATGAATATGAGCAAAACTTCGATAGATGCGCTCGAATGCTCCGTGATTCGGCTCTAAAGCTTCTATAAAAAAGACTCCCAACTTTGGCGTTAAGAGTCTTTTTGAATTTTTATCGTCTATTTGCCTTGAAGCGCTTCTTTGGCCGCTTTTTGGTGAGCATCGAATTTCTTACGTTCGGCCGTATTCAAGATACGTTTGCGCATACGAATGGCACTAGGAGTGATTTCTACGAGTTCATCGGGGTTAATGTAATCCAAGCAAGCTTCCAAAGACATCTTGCGAGGGGCTTTGAGAACAATCATAAGTTCGCGGGTACTCGAACGAACGTTGGTCATTGGCTTAGCTTGTGTGCAATTAACGGCTAAATCGACGGGATAACGATGTTCGCCAACAATCATGCCTTCATAGCAAACGTCACCAGGCGTAATAAACATCGTGCCATGTTCTTCAACCTTTTGAAGAGCATAAGAGGTGGCTTCTCCTTTATCGGTAGAAACCAAGACGCCAAGATTCCTTTCGCCTAAATCGTGAGCATAGATGGGGCGATATTCTTTGAAAGTGTGGTTAATGATGCCATAGCCTTTCGTCATAGTGAGGAAGTTACTCACGAAGCCGATTAAGCCACGCGATGGAATGACGTAGTTTAAACGAGTCACCGAACCATTGTCGTTCATGTCGCCAAGCTTGGCGCCGCGATTTCCCAAAGCAGTCATCATATCGCCGACGAATTCATTGGGGACGTCGATTTGGAGGTCTTCATAAGGTTCGCATTTGACGCCGTTATTTTCTTTTTGGATAACTTGCGGTTTGGAAACTTCGAGTTCATATCCTTCTCGACGCATATTTTCGATTAATACCCCTAAATGGAGCTCGCCTCTTCCCGAAACGATCCAGCTTTCTTTATTTGCGACCCTGCTAAAGCGAAGAGAGACGTCACGCTGGGTTTCTTGATAAAGGCGTTCTTCAATGACTCGGGCGGTGACTTTTTTGCCATCTTGGCCGCGCATCGGCGAACTATTGGTTCCAAATTCCATTTGGAGAGTAGGCTCATCAACGCGAAGAGGAGGCAAAGCTTCTAAGGTTAAAGGGGCGCAAAGAGTATCACTTACCCCGATATCGGGAAGGCCAGCGATGCCGCAAATATCGGGAGAAGTCACTTCATTGACCTCATTGCGGTTCATGCCAAAGAAGGTATAGAGCTTCATGACTTTGAAATTGGTGGTGGTGCCATCTTTTCGAATGTCGGTAATGGTATCACCGACTTTCAAGGTGCCTCTTCGAACTGTGCCAATCCCGATTCTTCCGACGAAATCATTATAATCGAGGAGGGCGCTTTGCATTTGGAAGGGCAAAGAAGGATCGCATTTTGGCGCTGGAATATTGGCTAAAATCATGTCGAACAGGGGATCCATGCCAGGTTTTTGAGTCTTCGGATCGGGATCCAAAGAAGAAGTGCCGTTTAAAGCGCTCACATAGCAAACGGGGAAATCCAAAAGGTCTTCGGGGGCCCCAAGTTCGATCAAAAGGTCTAGGACTTCGTCAACTGCCTTTTGAGGGTTGGCGTTAGGACGATCGACTTTATTGATGACGACGATTGGCTTAATGTGGTTTTCGAGAGCGTTTTTCAAAACAAAACGGGTTTGAGGCATCGTGCCTTCATAGGCATCGACCAGTAAAAGGCATCCGTCGACCATATGCATAATACGCTCGACTTCGCCCCCGAAGTCGGCGTGCCCTGGAGTGTCGACGATATTGATCTTGGTATCTTTATAACGGACAGCGGTGGTTTTCGCTAAGATCGTGATGCCACGTTCATGCTCAATAGGGTTGCTATCGAGCATTCTATCCATCACCACTTCGTTATCTCGGAAGGTATGAGAGCTTGTGAGAAGCGAGTTCACGAGCGTCGTTTTGCCATGGTCAACGTGCGCGATGATAGCAATATTACGAATGTCCATAAAAAACCTCCGAGTCTTTTGACGTTCGAAATTTTAGACTCGTGCGCACGCATAAACAATAAATTAATGATGTAAGCGTTCTCTTTTTTCTTAGAAAAAGGCAAAAGTCACTCTTTCTTGTTGCATTCCTTTGGGAACCTTGTATAGTCACTTTTGCGGCATGTCATTGTTTCGCCCACAAATTCTCCAAGACGAGACTTTGTCATTGCTAAGAGTGAATAAGGAGAAAAAGAAATGCTCAGCAAAGAAGAAAAGAACGTCATCATCCAAAAGTACGGCAAGAACGCCAAAGACACCGGCAACACCGAAGTCCAAGTCGCCATCCTCACCAAGAGAATCAGCGATTTAACGGCCCATCTCAAAGCCAACCACGGCGATGCGGTTGCCAAAAGAAGCCTTATGGAACTTGTTGGAAAACGTCACGCTCTACTTGCTTATTTGGCGAAAAACAATCGTCCAGCTTACGAGAAACTCATTGCTTCTCTTAGCCTTCGTAAATAATCGCACCGATTGTACTATTTGCTCTCCGGAAGGAGGGCTTTTTTCTTCTTCTCTAAACTTCTTATTCGCATCGTGCTAACATATTGAAGTTATAGAAAAAAGGAAACAAAGAATGAGTAAACAAACATTCGAAATGGACTTTGAAGGAAGAAGCCTCAAAGTCGAACTTGGCGAGATCGCCAAGCAAGCCGATGGCGCCGTTTTAGTGCGCTTTGGCGAAACGGTGGTTCTTAATACAGCGTGCTGCGCTGATGAACCAAAAGGCGGCGATTTCTTCCCGCTTACCGTCAACTACATCGAAAAACAATATGCGGCTGGAAAGATTCCGCAAAGCTTCTTGCGTCGCGAAGGACGCCCCGATGACCATCAAACTTTAGCGGCCCGTCTTATCGATAGACCTATCCGTCCTCTTTTTGCCGAAGGCTTCCGTAATGAAGTGCAAATCGTTAGCACCGTGATGAGTTGCGACAAAGGCAATAGCCCTGAAATGGCCGCCATGTTTGGCGCTTCCCTTGCTCTTTGCGTGAGCGATATCCCATTTGATGGTCCTGTCGCAGGGGTTGTTGTTGGCCGCGTGGATGGCAACTTCATCATTGATCCTACCGAAGAGCAAAAAGCGAAAAGCGACATCAATTTGACTGTCGCTGGCACCAAAGAAGCCATCATGATGGTGGAAGCGGGTGCCGCTGAAGTGCCCGAAGAAGAGATGCTTGATGCCATCATGTTTGGCCACGAAGCCATCAAGAAGCTTTGCGCTTTCGAAGAGGAAATCATCCAAGCGGCTGGGAAAGCCAAACGCGAGATTAAACTTTTCACCGCCGATCCTTCCATCAAAGAACACATCCAAGAGGAAATTGGGGCGGATTTAGAAAAGGCCGTCCGTATCTTTGATAAACTCGAAAGACAAGATGCTGTCGATGCTTTGAAGAAGAAAGTCCTTGAAGAATATGACGCTATCAAGGATGAGGACGAAAAAGCCCACGCCGAGAAGATGCTTATGATTGAAGACATCCTCGAAGGCATGGTTGCTCACGTGGTCCGCAACCTTATTATCGAAGAAAAGATTCGTCCGGATGGCAGAAAAGTGGATGAAATCCGCCCTCTTGATGCCCAAATCGATTTACTCCCGAGAACGCATGGCTCGGCGATGTTCACACGCGGTCAAACCCAAGTCATTTCGACCACAACCTTAGGGCCCCTTAGTGACGCTCAAGTGATTGACGGCATTACTGCCGAAGGCGAAAAACGTTTCATGCACCAATACAATTTCCCACCTTATTCGGTTGGTGAAATCGGAAGAATGGGCATGCCAGGACGCCGCGAAATAGGGCATGGCGCTTTAGGAGAAAGAGCTCTTTCCTACGTTATTCCAAGTGAAACCGAATTCCCATACACGATCCGTTGCGTGGCGGACGTTGTGGAAAGCAACGGCTCAAGCTCACAAGCTTCGATTTGCGCAAGTTGCCTTTCCTTGATGGCGGCTGGTGTTCCTATTAAGAACGTTGTGAGTGGCATCGCGATGGGCCTAATCACCAACGATCCAACTCGTAGCCCCGACAAAGAAACGAACCATTACACCATTCTTACGGATATCCAAGGTCTTGAAGACCACTTCGGCGATATGGATTTCAAGTGCGCTGGGACGAAACTTGGCATTACGGCCCTTCAAATGGATATCAAGATCCATGGCGTTACCCGTGAAGTTCTTAGCGAAGCCCTCGAACAAGCCAAGAAAGCTCGCGCCGAGATTCGCGAAGTGATGCAGAACTGCATCCCTGAACCCCGTAAAGAGGTGAGCAAATACGCACCTAAGATGGTTACTTTCTCCATCAATCCCGACAAGATCCGTGAAGTTATCGGAACGGGTGGCAAAGTCATTAACGACATCATTGCCACTTGCGGCAATGTCAAGATTGACGTGGAAGACGATGGCCGTATCACTATCTATCACACTGATAAGGCGATGATCGAGAGGGCTAAAGAAAGAATCGACAACATCGTTCGTGAAGCGAAAGTCGGCGAAATCTTCGAAGGAAAGGTCACTCGCGTTGAGAATTATGGCGCCTTTGTGAATCTCTTTGGCGATACCGACGGTCTTTGCCACGTTTCGCGCTTAGGCTGGAAATATATCGACGACGCCTCGAATGTGGTAAAAGTCGGAGACACCTTAAAAGTCGTTGTTATAGGCCTAGAAGAAGGCAAGATCAAACTTTCGCATCGTGAATTCGAAGAAAAGCCAGAAGGCTATGTCGAAGAGGCTCCTCGTGCGCCAAAAGGCTCTTCTTTCCATGGCTCTTCGAACCGCCATGGTGGACCTCGCCGCGATGGCGGACGTGGCTCTCGCTACTAATAAAACATTTCGATTTTTTTGGCCCGGGGTTTCCTGGGCTTTTTTCATTTCTAGAAACCACCTTTTTAAGAAGATTTGCTATACTACCTGAATTTAGGAAACACCCCCCTTTTTGTGGTGTTAAAACTCAGTCTCGAAT
>ERZ1026780.341-NODE-341-length-38254-cov-10.613890_pt1 | contig 38254 bp, 25 predicted proteins | sample MGYA00380126_ERZ1026780 | MGnify/ENA primary metagenome ERZ1026780 (study PRJEB33269, sample SAMEA4719762) | human gut metagenome | biome: human-associated habitat; feature: organic feature; material: feces | place: Cameroon | collected 2013-10 ... | reverse complement strand
GCAATGTGTTTTACCACAGTTTTTGCAACTTTTCCAAGGCAAATCTATGCTATTTCTGCAACTTTTCCAAGTATTTTTGTGCCAACTTTGAGAACGCAAGATCCCCTTTGTCGATAAAGGCAATGAAGGAGACCGCAAGCAGTATCTCAACCACATCTTCACGAAGTTCTTCTTTGTTAGGGATATGAACATTCCGGATAAATATTGGCCAGCACTTCAACCACTCTCAAACGCACAGCAGCCACCCCACCAAGTGACCGCTGCGTGGTTTTTATCATTGACTTATTTGTCTTTATCCTCGCTATCTCCGGAAAAGTCAAGCTGAGGTTGCTGTTTCTCAAGAAAGCGCTTCATATTGAGGTTAGTGACGACCTTTTTGCCTGTTTGCTGCTCGAAGGCTTCACGAGCCACACGAGCTACCGATCCACCTCGCGATGCTGCTTGAGCATGTTCGCTCATTGAAATGGGATGTTCCTCCTTGGTAATATTCGTTGTGGTAAGTTCGGCCAACATGTTCATTACGAGCTCTTCATTGGTCATGTGGTCGCGAAGGTTTTCTTTACGGAGGCCTTTCAGCTGCTTATATTTTTTAGCGGTGAGCCCTGCCCATGACTGGTAGATAATATCAGTAAGGGTTGCATAACCCGTACCCTCATCTACCCCATGGGCCTTCCATTGATCAGTGAGGTCCTTGCGTATTTCTATGCTCTTGAGACGCTGGTTAATCCAGTTGTCAGAATAGCCTAGGCGTTTGAAGTCTGCGAGCGATTGTTGAATGCCAAGTTCTGGGTCTTGCATCTGATGAAGACGGTCTGCTCCAACCTGGGCAAGCCAACGTTTGAATGGTTCTGCTTTGGGTGAAGGGATAGATTGGATAATGCGAAGAACGCCACCCAAAGAAGCGCAATTTGCCTGATGCCGTTTCCCATCTGAAGATAGGAATTGGTGAGGGGTACAAATTGTACCCCACACGGAATTGAGCCCAGGATCGCGTTGACGCATCCTCTTGATATACTGTTTTGGGTCGTTGCTGTCGGTTAGAGCCTCCACGACATCAATGATACAGAAAAAATATAGTTCCTTATCATCATCCCAGTATGTTCGTATCCGTTTGTCTGCAAACAGTTGTATTTCCTGTGGCATATTATCATCTAAAAATTGTTCAGTACAAATTTAAGAAATATTCTCAACCCCGACAACTTGCACTTCGGTTATGGTGAACGATATGAATGATGCATTTACTTAGGGTTATCGTTTAATGTTTTCAATCTGAGCGAAGCAGCAGTCAATCCTTTCAATTTCTGCATCCGACTCAGCAAGAGATGTACAGGATTTCTGTCAGTCAGCCCAGATGTTTGCCGCCGGCTTCCTTCAGATTCCGTCTCGCAGCGGGCACCCTGGCCTTTGGCTGTAACCTTCCCACTATCAGGGCTGTTTAGGGACTTATGCCCATTAGAGTATGTTCGATCTGGGCGAACATAAAGAACGGCTTCTGTATATTTCAGAGGCCGTTCTTATACTGTCAAGAATACTCTATCGTAGGTACGAGAAGTATTAGTTTATCCACTTTTTATTCTTCGTATCGTATACTTTAGCAGTTCCACCTCCACTCCCGTAATCGTTGTATGGAATCACGCCGCATTTCACATAGCCGTCAGAATCAATCCACATACCAAAACTGAACGTTGCTGATGTGGCCGTACCAGATAATTCCTGGGCATCGACCCATTTCTTGTAAGTGGGTTCATAAAGCCGCAATACTATCTTTGCCGGTTTCCCGTATGAGGGGTCAGTAGGAATAGTCCACCTAAGCGTGATAGATGTGCTTGTTGCTGTGCAATTACCATATTTAACGGGGCCTGGTTTTCTTGTATCTTCAAGAGTCACAGAGACATAGTTACTATAATCGGATGTGCCGGCGCTATTCGTTGCCTTGACCTTGTAGTAATAAGTCTTTCCGATTGAAACGTTATTGTCGCTATAACTGCTATAGCTGCTATCACCAATCTTTGAATAGCTTCCACTTGCTGAAGATGATCTAAAAATCTGGTAATTGGTCGCATTACTCACAGAGTTCCATGAAAGGACAACATAAGGATAAGAAGTTGGACCATCCCAATAAGCTGACAAACCAGACGGAACGGACGGTTTTGATGTTCCTCCTCCACCACCGTCGCCACTACCGCTCACGGTGCAAGACGCAGTATTTGAATACGAACTTTCGTTACCATTGGAATCAATAGTCGTCACCACAAAGTAATATGTACCAGCAGATTCTGCCCTAAGAGTACATGAGGTGCTTTCAGTCCAGCCCAAATAGCTCCATGAGCCATATGAAGATGTAGAATTATACACATAATAGCAAGAAGCCTGTAAGACAGAATTCCAAGATAGTGAGATAGTATTTCCGGAAGCAGACGCACGAAGTCCTGAAGGTGCGCTTAATTGGGAGGAACCACTGCCTCCGCTTGAGCTAGTCCCTTCTTGAACAATGAGAAGCTCGCATTGGTTGCCATGCCCCTTAAGGTAAAAGGAGACAGTAGCAGATCTTTGCTCACCGTTGTTCGGACGCACTAAAACAGCTATACCGCAGGAATTATATCCTGAATTACTACTTAAAGACACCCAGCCAGTGTTATTGGAATTGTCATACTGAATGCTGGATCCCCACGCATCTGATGCTTCAATTTTAACATCAATTTCACCGCCACTACTAGATATTGTCTCATAGGAACGGTCGATGTAAATCCTCGGATTCTCATACTTTTCACCTCCGCATCCTCCTAGGCATAGAAGAAGAAACGGAATGGTCAAGAAAGAAATAATTCTATTCAAAAGACGCATAAAAAGCCTACCTATCGGAGCATTGACTGCCATCAATGCCGAAATTAGAAGAGTAGATATTAACATGGTGTTAATTAATTAGAATTAAACTATGATAGATTATAAAAATGCTTATTTTTTTGTAAAGAGCAACCGGGTTCCTGCCCAGGAGAGAGTTAATTCATAACCTGATACGGAGATATATGCCGGTTCTCCATCTAAGTAAAGAGTCCCGGTGCCTCCGCTGTATTCATATCTTCCACTATAAGATTGGTTCGTCCCCCTTGATTGCTTAACCGACAAGGAAAAGGTTGAAGACGAGAATGATAACGTTGATTGTACTGTTCCAACTGGAGTGTCGTACTCAATGTGTTGCCATTTTGTACCCGCAATGGAGTCTGACTCGGTTTCGAACAATGAATCTAAATCCAGCCCTTCACATGAGGGCGTTGCGCTTGCGCACAAAACCAAAACTAGTAAACAAAGAAATCTCTTCATAGATTCGTATTATTGCCATGCTGACCCTCACATGAATAATACAAAAAGAAAGCGTGGGCCTCCTTTAGACTTATCCATTTGATTTGGCTCTGGACTGCCGTGGATTGAATAAGAATGGGAATTGCTCACACTTTCTGCTATAATGTGGGCAGAGCCCATAAAATAGCCGGTGTAAGCATTTTCACTCTTCCCAAATCCACTATGAATTGTCCAGATTCATCAAATTGGGACAAGCAAAACGCTTTCTGTATATCTGTTGTCCGAAAACAACATAGCAAAGATAGTATTTTTATTTCATTTCCTTGCAATCTTATTGTAATTGCTACAGACGGCAGAGTCTGTACCAGACGCGAAAAAAGTAGACACGAAAAATAGTTCTTAGACGTTATTATTTTCCAAAGTAGGCTATAGAACTGCGACTGGTCAGTGTTGACGAGCCGCATAGAAGCGTCGCGAGTTCCGCGAAGAGATGAAAGGCATCGACTTCTGCATCTCGATTCTGGATGCAACTGATAGATTCCCAAAGATTACAAGACTATTTGCTCATTTGGGAAATTAGAGGTTCTTGCCATACATTCTTCGGGAGTTGTGAGGAGTACTTCGGGGTAATGCTCTTGTACAAATCGTCTTCTGTAATCTCTGAAATACGAACTGCTGAGCTTAATGAACACCTCGTTAGACATCCCCATTCGATAAACCACCCAAATCAACTTTGTATTCTATCGGCGCCGCCGCACCTTTATCCAAGAACATCACCATATAGACCGGCAGATAAGTAATTCGACCATCAACTGATAGATTGTCCTTGTTCAATACCAGTGCTTCCTGGATATCATACTCATCGCAATCCATAATGTTGGAGAGGGCACGACTGAACGGATATCTTTCAATTCTACGCCGAACAGAGAGCCACTCAAAATATAGCGATATGACCACCCTCCCTACAAAGATAACTCATTCAATCTTTTTCTACCTCTCCGTGTCTACTTTTACGAGTGCATCATTCATCTTTTATTCTGCACCGCAAATTACAACAAGGGCTGAAGGTAGGGGCCGGTGACGGAGGCGGGGTCGGCGGCAACCTGCTCGGGTGTGCCCTGCGAAACGATGAGACCTCCGCGGCGGCCGCCTTCGGGACCGAGGTCGAAGAGGTAATCGACGGACTTGAGGACATCGAGATTGTGCTCAATGATGATGACGGTGTTGCCGCCGTCAACGAGTTTCTGGAGGACACCGAGAAGAACCTTGATGTCTTCGGTATGGAGACCGGTGGTGGGTTCGTCGAGGATGTAGAGAGTCTTTCCTGTGGATTTCTTGGAGAGTTCTGCAGAAAGTTTCATGCGCTGACTCTCACCGCCTGAAAGCGTGACGGAGGATTGACCGAGGGTTATGTAGCCGAGGCCGACGTCAAGCAGGGCCTTGAGCTTCACCGCAATGGCAGGCACCGGTCTGAAGAACTCGTATGCCTCTGAAATCGGCATCTCAAGCACGTCATTGATATTCTTCCCCTTATAATAGACAGCAAGCGTATCCTCCTTGTAGCGACGGCCGCCGCACTGCGGGCAGACCACGTTCACAGACGGAAGGAAATTCATCTCTATAACCTTCAGACCGGCTCCCTTGCATTCCTCACAACGTCCCCCCGCGACATTGAAAGAGAAACGGCCCGCCTTGAACCCGCGGACCTTTGCGTCCGGAGTCGCCTCAAACAGTTTTCTAATGTCGTCGAACACGCCCGTGAAAGTGGCAGGATTGCTCCTCGGAGAACGGCCTATCGGTGACTGGTCAATCTCTATAACCTTGTCTATGTTCTCCACGCCCTCAATCGAGCCATACGGAAGCACAGGAAGCTTGGCTCTGAAGAACTTGTTTTTCAGAATCGGCATCAGAGTCTCGTTAATCAGAGTCGATTTGCCCGAACCGCTGACTCCGGCAACTCCGATGAAGCATCCGAGAGGGAATGCCGCATCAACATTCTTCAGATTATTGCCATGCGCCCCTCTTATCGTCAGAAACAGCCCATTCCCCGGACGGCGCACGGCCGGGACTTCAATACGCCGGATTCCACGCAAATAATCCAAAGTCACCGAGTTGCCGAAAATGCAGTGCTCCACGACATCTTTCTCACCCGCCGAATCGACAAATCCGGGATTTTTTCCTTCCACCGCCCCCTGATGTGCGGCCAACAGCTTGAACGGGCCGTTCATGCAGATGCGCCCGCCCTCGGAACCAGCTCCAGGACCGACATCCACGAGCCAGTCGGCTGCTTTCATCGTCTCCTCATCATGCTCCACAACCATCACAGAATTGCCGCTGTCACGAAGTTCCTGCAAGGAAGCAATCAGTTTGCGGTTATCCCTCTGATGCAGCCCGATTGAAGGCTCGTCAAGGATGTAGAGCACGTTCACAAGCTTCGACCCGATTTGCGTAGCGAGCCTGATGCGCTGGCTTTCCCCTCCTGACAGCGACGCTGTGGCACGGTCGAGCGAAAGATAGTCAAGACCCACGTCAAGCAGGAACTGCACCCTCTCGTCAAGTTCCTTGAGAATGTCCCTGGCAATCGCGTTCCCCCTGTTGTCAAGTTTTCCCGGCAGGCTCAGCAGCCACTCCTTCAACGCGCTGATTTCCATCGCCGAGACCTCCCAGATAGGCTTTCCGTCAATCTTGAAACAACCGCATTCCTTCTTCAGCCTCGTCCCGCCGCACTCCGGGCACACAATCTTGTCGTCAATATCGCTCACGATTCCCGGAAACGACACCATTTCCGACATGGCCCCCTCTCCAACGCGGAAAAGTTCGTCAGAGCCATAGATTATCAGAGTCAGAGCTTCCTGCGGCACGAGTTCTATGGGGTCGTATAATGAAAAGTCATATTTCCTTGCAATGGAACGGATTATGTCAAACTTCTTTGTCTGGCGGATATTCCCCAAAGGCACGATTCCTCCGTCCGCAATCGAAACCGACGGGTCTGGAATTATGGACCTCACATCGACATTCACGATGGTTCCAAGTCCCTTGCAGTGAGGACAATAGCCCTGCGGAGAATTGAACGAGAACGTATGTGGGGCCGGCTCCTCAAGGGACAGACCTGTATCCGGGCACACCAGATGCTTCGAATAGTGGTGCAGTTCACCCGTTTCCATGTCCAGAACCGCAAGCGAGCCCTTGCCAAGGTTCAGAGCCGACATCACTGACTCCCGAATCCGTTTTTCATCCTTCACTTCCGGCTTGAGCCTGTCAATTACAAGTTCGATAAAATGCGGCTTGTAGCGATCCAACGCCTCGATTTCCGAGAGTTCGACGATTTCAGAGTCAATCCGCACTTGGGTATATCCCCTCTTTCGCATCTGGGCAAGCAGTTCCTTATAGTGACCCTTGCGTCCCCGGACGAGCGGAGAGAGAAGCATGCACTTGCGCCCGCCGTAGTTTCCGATAATCAGAGAGACTATCTGGTCATCGGTGTAGCGCACCATCTCTTTTCCCGTCGCCGGGGAGTAGGCATTCGATGCACGGGCGTACAGAAGTCTCAGGAAATCATATATTTCCGTAATCGTACCGACAGTCGAACGAGGGTTCTTTCCAGTCGTCTTCTGCTCGATTGCGATGACGGGGCTGAGTCCCTCTATGCTCTCCACCTGAGGCTTTTCGAGTATTCCCATAAAATGCTTCGCGTAGGTTGAGAGCGTGTCCATATACCTCCGTTGTCCCTCGGCATACAGAGTGTCGAATGCAAGCGACGACTTTCCGCTCCCGCTCAAACCCGTAATCACAACGAACTCCCCGCGCGGAATGTCCAATGAAACATTTTTCAGATTATGCGCATTCGCGCCCCTTATCTCGATATATTTTCCGGTCGATTTCATACTGCAAAATTACTAATTTTATATAAAATATGTCCGTCCCGAACACCTTCGGTCACTAATTTGTAGGGAATCGGCGGCGCTTGGTGCAACCGCGTTCAGAAGACAAATAAAATATGACAATATTATATATATGGAGAAGATCAGAATTTATTGCGAAAACACAGACAGCTACCGCGACGTCGAATTTGGGACCACGCTGCTCGATATAGCAAAGGATATGATGCCGAAGGAAACGGAGGGGACGGAAGATAAGCAGATTTTGGCGGCGCTGGTGGACAACTCGCTGAAGGGACTGGGTTTCGAGATTTGCAGACCACACAGAATCGAGTTCATCGGCTACGGCCATCCCAATGGAATCCGCACATACGCCCGGTCGCTCTGCTTCGTGCTTCAGAAGGCAGTGAGGGACATTTTTCCGGATAAATTCCTAAACATCAAATATGCACTTCCGAGCGGGCTATACTGCGAGTTGCACGAAAATCCCGAAGGAGGGAAATATGAGGTACATATACCTTCTGGCGGGGAGTTGCGACAGATCAAAGCAAAAATGAAAGAGATTATCGCCAAAAACATCCCGTTCCGCAAGGCGATACTCACAGAAGAAGAGGCGGAGAAACTTTTCGCAAAGAATGGCCAGCCGGAGAAGATTGAATTGCTGAAAACACTTGGCCGATACACCTACAGCGTCTATTTCCTCGAAGACACGGCAGACTCATTCTACGGGCCGATGCTGCCGTCCACAGGCTACCTCAAGACATTCGAGCTGCGCCCGTTCGGCAAGGGTCTGTGCCTACAATATCCGGGGCTCGGGCAGAAGGACAGGATTCTCCCGATGAAGAAGCAGTCGAAGCTTGCCGCAGCGCTCGACGATCACGAAAAATGGAGCCGCGTGCTCGGAGTCAGCAGCGTGGGCTCGCTTAACAAGGCCATACTCGAAGGACATGCCCGCGAAATCATAAACCTCGCCGAGGCGCGGCATGAACGCAAGTATGCCGCCATCGCAGACGCAATCTGGCAGAAACACGAAAGCGTGAAGATTGTTTTCATTGCCGGCCCGTCATCGTCCGGAAAGACTTCCTCATCGCTCCGTCTCGCGCAACAGTGCAAGATTCTCGGGCTGAACCCGAAGGTCATCGAACTTGACAACTATTTCGTCGACCGCGAGCACACTCCGAAGGACGAGAACGGGAACTATGACTTCGAGTCACTTCATGCGATGGACCTCGACTTTCTCAATGCACAGCTGAACGACCTGCTCTCGGGCAAGGAGGTGGAGATTCCAAGATTCAACTTCAAGACTGGCGTCCGCACGTTCGAGGGCAACAGGATGAAACTCGAAAAGGAGGATATACTCATCATGGAGGGAATCCACGCTCTGAACCCGGAAATGGTGCCCGGGGTGGACCAGAGGAGGATTTTCCGTGTCTATGCATCAGCGCTCACGTCCCTTTCGCTTGACGAGAACAACAACATCTCCACGACGGACAACAGGATTCTGCGCCGTATGGTGCGTGACAACCGCGTCAGAGGCATATCCCCGGAGGAGACGATTCTCCGCTGGTCGAGTGTCCGCCGTGGCGAAAACCGCAACATCTTCCCGTTCCAGGAAAATGCCGACGTGATGTTCAATTCCGCTCTCGTATTCGAGCTCCCGATGCTGAAATACTACGCAGAACCGCTTCTGCGCCGCATCAGCCCGACATCTCCAGCCTACGGTGAGGCCGTGCGTCTGCTGAAGTTCCTAAGCTACATCGTGGCCCTGAGCCCGGAGGAAATCGCTATGATACCGCCGACCTCAATCATGCGCGAGTTTATCGGAGGACAGACGCTGTAGATTCGTCTTTGCCGGCGATTATTTCTGTACCTCGCAGGTGAGCGAAATCAGTTACCTTCATCGCTGGAATCGCGCAAGGATACGCTCATCGCTGGAATTCGACCACTAGAGCAGTTTCCGGGGCAACTTTGGTGCTGTCGTCTATGGTGACGGTGGTGCCGGTGAGGACGTCGATGCCCTCTTTCAGGCCTTCGGAAATCTCGGAATAATAGCTCCACGGGATGGTTTTCTCTTCTTCGGAATTGTTGATAAAGACGAAAACCGCCTTGCTGTCGTTGTAGCGGAAGAATGCGTATGTGTTGTCGCGGGTGATAAAATGCAGAGTGCGTCCTGTGTGGATGACCTCAGCTGTCTTTCTCCAATTGAAAAGACGGCTCACATAGTCGAAAAGCAGTTCCGCCTGTCCCGGATAGACAGCTTTGCCGTCGGTGTTGAGGCGCTGTGCCTCGCGGCCTTCGTGAGTGAAAAGATTCATCTTGTCACCAGGCCAGCCGCCAGGGAAATCCACTCTCAATCCGCCGTGTCCCTGCGAACGGTCTGCCGAAACCATCATAAGCTCGTCACCGGCAAAAATCTGTGGAATACCCCTCATTGTCGCCATCAGAGTCATCGCAAGCCTGAGTTTCTTCGGATTCTTCCCGACCACATCCCCTATTCGGTCCGTGTCGTGGTTGCCGGCAAAAATCAGCAGATTATTCACATCGGGATAGAGAAAATCGTGCGAGAGAATCTCATATATCCTCGTCATTCCGCAGCCCCAACCTGCTCCCTCATTCAGTCCCATACGCAGGGCGTCGTGAAGAGGAAAATCCATCACTGAAGGGAGATTGGAGTTGAAGTTGTTCACAAGCGCATCCTTCTGCCAATAGGCAAGCTGCGGGATGGATGAAGTCCAGCACTCGCCCACTATATTGAAATTCGGGTACTCATCTGTGATGGCCTTGCACCAGCGGGACATCGGCTCTTTCTCGTTGTAGGGATAGGTGTCCACCCGGAAACCGTCGAGTCCCGCATACTCCGCCCACCAAACTGCCCACTGAGTGAAGTAGCTGAGCACGAAAGGATTGTCGAGATTCATATCCGGCATCGAAGGAACAAACCACCCGCTCTCCTGGATTTCGAGGTCCTTTCGGGAAGCATTCGGGTCCATATTCGTGGAAAAGCAGACATTGGTCCCGGTGTACTGCGGATATTGATGAATCCAATCGGCGAAAGGCAGGTCCTTCATCCACCAATGCGATGTGCCACAATGGTTTGTGACGATGTCCATCAAGACCTTAAGCCCCTTCCCGTGAGCCTTTCCGACAAACTCCCGATAGAGTTCGTTGCTGCCGAAACGGGAATCGATGTGATAGTAGTCGGATGCCGCATAACCGTGATAGGACTCGTGCTCCGCATTATCTTCCAAAAGCGGAGTCGGCCATATTGCCGTCGCGCCGAGTTCCGCGATGTAGTCGAGATGGTCGATAATCCCCTGAATGTCACCGCCGTGTCTTCCGAAAAATTCGCTGCGGTCCGCCTTTTCAGCGGTGTCGGGTGTCGAATCATTAGACGGGTCGCCATTTGCAAAGCGGTCCGGCATAATGAGATAAATCATATCTGCACTCGAAAAACTTTTCCTCTGCGCAGAGCCCTCAACCCGCGCTCCGATTTCGTAGGCACGTTTGAAACTCTCCTCCCCTTTTGTGAACACGAGATAATATGTCCCAGGCTGCGCATTCGCAGATATGGCGACATCGACAAAAAGATAGTTCGGACTGTCCGCCTTATGGACTCCGCTCACCTTCACTCCGTTTCCGCCCTCAAAAACAACGTCATATTCCGAAATCCCCTCTCCCTGAACCAAAAGTTGAAGAGGAGTGTTCATCCCCACCCACCAGGAAAGAGGTTCGACTCTGCAAATCTGCGTCAAATCGGCATCCGCCACACTTCCCGGAACAAAAACCGCGTTTGAAGCGCAAGAGCCAAGCATAACTGCTGTCATAATAATTCCAAATATCTTTTTCATCTCAAAATTACTGAATAAAATTTTAATTCTATTTCGCATCCAGATTCCAGCTCCACGGAGGGCAGAGCTGTGCGGATACGGTGACAACGTCATTCGGAAGCACCCTTCGGAAAACGAGTGTGCTGTCTTCGGTGGAAACAACTTCGAAACGGCCGCCTTTTTCGCCCGGACGGAGCGAAGGATGGTCGTGACGGAAACGGATGAGGCTTTGGTAGAACTTGGTGAAATCATTTTCCTCCCAAGCAGGAATCGGGTCTTTTTCAAAGAAGAGGAAACGGTGGTCCCAACCCATCTCCTGTCCGGTGTAAATCAGCGGCTGTCCGGAAGGAAGCGTGAATGTGAGCACCGCCATCAGCTGCGCTGCATCGCCCATTCTCTCAAACTCTGTCCCCGCCCAGGAATTCTCGTCGTGGTTGGAAGTGAACATAAGACGGAAAGCATCTTGAGGGAAACGCTCCGAGTCACGGCTGATGTAGTCGAGAAGTTCGGGGATATTCTTTCGTCCCTGAGCGATGTCGTTCAACAGATGGTGGAGTTCCCAAGCGTAGGATGCGTCGAAACCTGATGCGTGCAACTGCGGATCCTCGCCCTCTGCGAGCATATACATCCCCGGCCAATCCTCTCGCAGAGAAGAGATTGTCCTTGTCCAAAACTCGAAAGGCACTTCGCAAGCCATATCGCAGCGGAAACCGTCGATGCCCTTTTCCATCCAAAAGCGCATAGCATTCTCCTGCGCGTCCCAAACATCCTTATTGTCATAGTTCAGGGCGGCGATGTCAGTCCAGTCATATTCCACAACCGTGTTTCCGAGCGAGTCCCTCTCATACCAGTCGGCAGGCTTGGAGTCAATCCATACAGCATCGGGAGATGTGTGGTTTGCCACCCAATCAAGAATTACACGGAAGCCCTGTGCCTTTGCCGCGGCAACAAAAGCTTCGAAATCCTCCATCGTGCCAAACTCCGGATTCACCGCGCAATAGTCTTTAGCCGCATAGTAGGAGCCGAGAGTTCCCTTGCGCTCTTTCTCGCCGATCGGGTAAATCGGCATAAGCCAGATGACGTCCACTCCGAGTTCTTTCAGACGAGGAAGTTGCTCTCTGGCCGCAGCAAAAGTCCCTTCCGGGGTGTACTGGCGCAGGTTCATTTCATAAACCACCGTGTCATAAGTCCATCCTGCGTGAGGTGTCTTTTCCGTGCAGGAAACCAGCAATAGAAGTGCGAGAGCCGCAAAAAATGTCTTTTTCATCAAGTTTATATTATTAATTCGTGGTGTCCGAATCTATCTGCAATGGCGCTCTATCGCCTCTGCACGTATTTTAAAGAAATTGTTGCTATCTTCCAAAAGACGGTATTCCCCGTGGTTGCCCCAAGAGGCAGGCCGGTCCTCGATTGACATATCCTCCCCTGTGTCATTGGAAACATAATCCCCGATTTTAGAGTGCCATTCACGGATTCTCGCCATCGAGCGGGTGTAGTAGAATTCTCCTGCCACAGGGTCAACGAGAGAAAGGAGTGCGTCTTTGTAGATTTTCCGGAACTCCTCATGCTTGAGAAGTTTGTAAATCAATGGGTTGGAATTGTCTCCCCAATTTAGAGGGTCCTGGCGGCCGGCATCCATATCCAGATGGGATGTGCCGAGAGTATTGTCGTAGTCGTAGGGGATGAAGAAGAACTTGTAGGTGTAGAGGTCCTTCGAATTGAAGTAGATGTAGTAGTTGTTCTTATTCTTCCAATAGTCATCCCACATCCCCACGGCAACATTGACGGCGTAGGTTTTCAGCAAAAGTTCCACATCACAGACCTCAACAATCCAGTTTTTGAAACTCTCGTCTCGCCTGCCGGCTACTTTCTTTATGAAATCCTGCAACTGGGCCTTGGCAGCGGCATATTCCGCAGTCTGGGTCTTGAGTTCGTAGGTCTTGTCAGAGCCATCGTTGCCGATAAGATGGTCAGAAGCGTCGGAAAGGGACGCCCCCGAAGAACATTTCCAAAGAAAACCGTCCTTGAACGCAAACTGTTTGGCCCTGGCATTGGCGTAGCGTCCGTCAACAAGTTCAATCATATTATAGACACCGAGATAGGTCTCGGACGGATCACCCGCCACCTTAATCCAAAGCCGGCAGTAGGCAGAATGAGGAGCTGTCCACACCCCGACGCGGTGGAAAAGGTCAAAGCAGAAAACTTCCCGCACATACATCGGGTCGTCCTTGAACCATTTGAGATAGAGTTTCTTGACCCCGTGCAGCTCGTGCGAGACGTCTTTATTGTATTTGGTAAAATTAAGCTGGTAGTGGCAGTGGTGCCAGCCCGTCTGCCCAGCCGTGTGCATCATTCCCTCATCCCCCTCGGGCCTGCGACGGGACGTGTTGCCCTTGAGACGAAGGCCGACGTCTCCGATTCTGATTTTTTCCTCGCCCTTGTTGCAAAGTACATCCGCGTGGATATATTCGGCTGTATCCCAATTCTTGTCAAATTCCCCAAGCAGCCGGTTCCATTCCGCGAGCGAGACTTCAAGGTGAAACTCCGGGATGTCGTCCCCGGAGAAAAGCCATTCGAGCCCTTCCTCCGCCTTGAAACCACCGTCAGAACCGCTCCCGCCGCCCTGGTTCGTCGAGCCCCCATCCCCTCCGGAAGGAGTCTGAGGATTGTCGAGGCCCAAATCCGGCGAACAGGCGCATACAAGAGCCGCCAGAGCGGTCAGTGCCGCAATTTTTATTCTTTTAATATCCATAAATCAGACAACATTTGCCGGGAACAGAACTATTTGAAATTTGTCAGCACAAGGAACTCTCCTGCCTTCAGAGGGATGTGAACATTGCCGTCATAACCGGCATCATAGCTTTCCCCGCTGAAAAGGTCATACCAGATTCCGCCGGACTTGAGGTTATAGGAAAAGTCAGAATCTACTGTCTGGAAATTGCCGATGACCGTGAATGATTTGCCCTCGTTTGAACCGAAGATTGTACGGGCGGGAACTCCACTGCCTGCATACATCTCAAAGCTCGCGTCCATATCGAACAGACGCGCATTGTCCCGACGGAACTTGAGAAGTTTCGCGTATGTGTCGTAGAGAGCCCTGCGCTCAGGAAGATCATAATAGTCCCAATGGAGCGGCTTCTCTCCCGTGCGTCCGTTTTCTTCAATTGAGACATCGTAGCCCAATTCGCCGAACTGCCAAATCATCTTAGGTCCCGGAACAAGCAGCGAGAATGCGGCATTGAGTCCCAATCGTTGCATTCTTGCCGCAAGGTTTCCTGTGATTCCATTTCCCCATTTAAGAGACTTGTAGGCAGTCCTCTCTTCGTCGTGACTCTCCATAAAACCCACCCAGGAGCCGAAAGGCATAGTGCTTCCGGTCCAAATCTGATTCAAGTCGTCGCCGTCTTTGAGCCATCCCATCGCAGTCTGACAGTAGGCATTGTTCACATTGCGCCACATCTGCATACCTGCTGCAGCCAGAGCCTTCTCCTCACGAGTTTCACAGAAATGCTCCAGAATCACCACTGCACCCGGCCGAACATCGAAGATCGCCTTGGCATATTCATTAAGAACATCGATTCTTCCCTGATCGTAGTTACCGACAGTTGCGTCTGTGCATTTGCGCTGGGTGAATCCTTTCGTGAGGTCGAAACGGAATCCGTCAAATTTGTACTCTTCCAAAAGATAGCGCAGGCTCTTCTTGATGTGTTCCCGCACCATCGGATTTTCGTGGTTCCAGTCGTGGAAAACGGAATAAGGATGCGGAGCCACTTCGTTGAACCAAGGATTGTTGGCTGCGGTCTGATTCTTTTCCGAATTCCAATAGAGCTTCGCCATAGGATGAGAGCCGGTGGCGTGGTTATAGACAACGTCGAGTATCACGGCAATTCCCCTGCTGTGACATTCGTCGATAAATGCCTTATAATGTTCACGAGTGCCATAAGCCTTGTCAAGGGCGAAATAAGAGCAAGGGTCATATCCCCAGCTGTTGTTTCCGTCAAACTCCTGGACAGGCATAAGTTCTATTGCGTTGACGCCGAGATTTTCGAGATAATCGAGCTTTTCCTCCGCACCCGAGAGGTCGTGAGTGGCACTGAAATCCCTCAAATGAAGCTCATAAATCACAATGTCGTTTTTGTCCGCAACATTGTAATCCTTTATCTTCCAGTTGTATTCGGGACGATTGATTTGAAATGCGGACACAAGTCCCGAAGTTCCGGAAGGATAGGCCGGCATATCAGGGTAGGTCGAAGAGGATATCCATTTGTCCTCTCCGCTATAGACAATCTCGGAATATGGGTCGGAAATGCGTAGCGCATCACCCTCTGAATCAATGAGATGATATTGGAAACGGTATTCTTTGTCCGCATCCATTCCCGAGAGTTTGTACCACCAGCAACCCGCATTTTCGTCACGTTTCATCTGGAAACGGTTGGAAACTTTCCAGTCATTGAAGTCTCCGACAAGGAAACAATGCGGATAGTGTTTCCCGTCCTTATCCTTTTCATAAAGCACAAGCGTGACTTCCTGTCCGGTGATGTTGATTCCGTACTGCGCTCCGGAAGGCATTGCCGCCATCTCCACATCCGCAGGCTTGAACTCACGGCCTTCGTCCTTTACACTGAGGAAAAAGTCCGGCTTGGTCTGCTCTGTTCCATCGGCATTGCGAACAACGACTCCAATTCTTGTGAGCGGCTCGTCATCATCCACCCCGAACCATTGGCGGATGGTCGGCTCAATCGGAAGTTTCCACACATCAGCGACTTCGGTCTTCTGCCAGAGGCATTTTTCGATATTCACATCCCAGTCGGCCTGCACGTGCTCCCACTCGAAGTTTACCACTCCAATGTGGGCATAAAGCTCGTCATCGTAGCCGGAGAACGGATATTTTCCGCCGGCCTTGAAGTAGAGCGTGCACGGCTCGTCAGCAGAGAGACTGAGAGGGTCGCTGCTCAATCCCGGCTGAAGATTGTTGATGTCGAATCCTGCCGGCGGATTGACCGGTTCCGACGGATTGTCCTGCGGAGTGCAGGAAAAGAGCAGGGCAAACGTCGCCGCTGCAAAAAGAAGGAGATATTTTTTCATTTTCAAGCAGTTTTCGTTTTAGAGGCTCTCCCTCCGGCAATTATTCGCTCCCGGGACAGGAAAAGGGCAGAAGTCCTCTGACATTGCAGCCGGCAGCTCTGTCAGGAGCCACCGGCCGATAATAATCCAAGCTATTTACGAGATAACCGGATTATTTGATTGTGCCGGTTCCGGCATTGAAGTCGAGAGTGATGGTCTGTCCGGCTGTTACAGGCACTGCTTCCGGGTCACTGCCGGCTGTTCCACGATAAACTATCTTGCCGTCGTAGATGTTGAACTCACGATGCCACCAGTTTCCTGTTGCTGCCGCAAATGTAGAAACCGCATACATACGAAGATTAGCAGCATTAGTCGCTGTTGCGGTCATAGTCTGTCCTGAGACAGTGAAAGGATATTTTCCTTCATCCCAGCTGCCGAATACATCTCCCATTCCGCATACGACAGCCTTGGAAACAGTAACGACATTCTTACTGTAATCCACCTCAATCATATAAAGGCCTGATTCAGCAACAAAGCAGTTATTATCATCAACAGTGTAGCCTGTGTCAGTTCCAAGTCCGGTAAAGTCCTTGCCCCAGTCAGTTGCAATTTGAGAGAATTTGAAGCCATTTATGTTGTAAGTTTCACCCTTATCATTAACAGCGGTATCCTTAGCCTTAATGTAGCGGATTGCCCAGAAAGCGCCAGGCTCAGAGTGTGCCGGAATCATAGCAAGTGCGTCTGTTGGGAAAGTCCAACCCTTGATGCCGTCTCCGATAAGATAGCAAGCCTCAGGAAGATTAGACTCCTGGGTGAGTTTGACAGTGTAAGAGAATGAACCGGCAAGCTCACCAGCCTTCGGAGTGAAGACGAGAGTGAGGTCATAAAGACCGGCTTTGTCAACTGCAATATTGGTGGAAGTAAGAGCGAGTTTGCCTCCTTCGAGACCGAAAGAAACCTCAGCCTTCACTTTGCCTTCCTCATCAAGATTGATTTTCCAGCCGTTGCAAGAAGAGAATTTGAACTCGCCTTTTGAAGGGAAATCAAGGTCTTTCCAAGTGAAAGTGATGCCTCCGTCAGCACCCACTGTTGGCTCACCCTGTGTGAAGCCCCAGCCGTTGCAACCGCCACGGACACCGAAATCAGCCTTTTGGATGATAATCTGTGCTCCCTCAGCAAGGTCGCCTTTCTGGTTGTTGTCAAGCACGATGTGGTAGAGACCGGTTTCCTTCACCCTCATCTTAGGAGCTGTGTCACCGATGATGAGCTTGCCCTGAAGAATCATCATATTAGGATTATCCTCAAAGTTTTTGCCGGGAGCATCTTCAGATCCCTGTCCGTAGTTTACTTCTTGAAGCTCGGCGCCATAGAACTTCTTGTTATTGTTTGAATTTTCGATGAGAGCGAAATCCTTTCCACCCTCAAGGTAGATGTACTTCTCGTACATTCCTGCACGTGTAGCTTTTTCAACCTCGTTGAAACCTGCTGCCATTGCATTCTGTGAAAGCACCTTGTCAGCATTTCCTGTTGCCTCTCCATAGACATAGAAACCGTCGAGAACGACACTCCCAAGGTCTACCGCAGGCTTCTTCTCGCAAGATGAGAAAGCTGCAAGAAGAGCAGCCGCTGTCATAAGATAAAAGAACTTTTTCATAATAATTTAATTAAAGTGTTAATAGTTTAGTATTTCTTTTTTAATTGATTCTTTCCCCAATAGGATTGAATCCGTGAATATTCTAAAGATTCTCGTAGCCAGGAGTCTGAGTCCAGATTTTCTGACCTGTGGTCTCGTCAATCAGAGATTTCTCCAAAACTGAGTATGGAATCGGGAACCACTTGCGCACCTGTTCCTTTGCTTTCGGGTCGGTGACATACTGGATGCTGTGGTACTTGTCGTAGCGAATGAGGTCGCGTCTGCGAACCATCTCCCAGCTGAACTCTCTTCCGCGCTCTGCAAGCACATCGTCCAACGTCCAAGTGTTGACGTCGCCATACGCATCCTTGTAGGCCTGCTCCGGATTCGGGTCATAAGCGAAACTTCTTGCCATAAGAGTGTGGAAATCAGGAAGAGAAGTGACAGATGAAACCGAACCCGCTCCACCGCGAAGCACCGCTTCGATCTTCATCCAAAGCACGTCGGCATAACGGAAGATGTGGAAATCGTTCTCACAATATTTGTATGTTCCGGTCTTGTCGAGTTCCCATTTGTTGAGACGCGCTCCGTCGAAGTTGTGGGCATTGAAAAGGCTTGAAACGCCTACGTGAATCACAGTCGGAGTACCCTTAGGATTTTCCGTGTCAACAACATCCTCGTCAAGATAGAGTTCTGTAGTTGAACCTTTCTTGTTGACCTGTCCCACGAACCATCCCCAATTCTTGGTATTGGATGTGCCCTGAAGTTCAGTTCCCGGGCCGCGAAGGTCGCTGTTGTAGTAACCTGCGAAATTTTTGTTGTCGTACCAGTCTTCTGCCTTTTCGATTGGCTTAGCCGTCTTTGACTTGAAGATTTCAAGGAATAACGGACGGGCACAGAAGCCGTTCCAAGTGTCAAGGACAGTGCCGTAATAGTACTGAATGCCGTAATGATGAGTGTTGTAAGGGATGCGGAGTTTGTTTTTCACCTTACCTGAGTCGAGCTCATCATCGGTCAGTCCGTTCTCCACGATGGAGAATATCGCCTCCTTACTGTCTTCGTTCTTGAGCGCGAAATTGTGGAAATAATCTTTTTCAATCGAGTATGAACCGGAGTTGATGACAGCATCGCAGCACCTCACGCAGTTGTCATAGAAAGAACCGCTGAACTGAGACGGTTTCTCGACCTTCTTGAAAATGTTTTCCGGAGTACATCCGAAGCCTTCTGCATTCAGATAGAGGCGTGCAAGAAGTGTGTATGCAAAACCCTGGGTGGTGCGTCCGTAGTTTGCGGAACGGTTTCCGTCATTGACGACAGCCATATTCGGTGCATTCTTTTCGAGAGTTGCCACAAGCTGAGACCAAACGTCCTGCGGTTCATAGAGAGGGCCGGTCGCCTCTTCAAACTTCTCTGTGTAAGGAACACGTCCGAAGCAGTCGAAAAGCTGATAGAAATAATAACATCTCATCACCTCAACCTCACCCAGATACTGTGCATAAATCTCAGGAGACATTGACTCCTTGTATTCATTAAGAATCTTGATAATCTGGTTGCAGAGCACAGCGCCATTTACAGTCGTGTTCCAGACTTCCTTGATGGCGTCACCTTTGTGGTCCCAAGTGTGGGTGTTCTGTTTGAGCCAGTATCCTCCGTCGTTCCAGTCGTTTCCGCCGTTTCTCGGAACGCAGACTCCTTCGTCGGCTGTAATCGTGACAAGTCCCCAATATCCCCAATGGTCGTGGGTGTACTTCACGTTCGCATAAATCTGTCCGACAAGTTTCACCACATTTTCCTCGCTTGTCATCATATCCTCAACGGTAGGGTTACCGTAGTTCACTTCATCCAGCATACTGTCGCAGGAAGTGAATGCAAGGCTTGCAGCTATAAGTGTGTAAAAAATCTTTTTCATATCCAGACACTATTTGAATGAGATGTTAAGTCCGAAAAGAACGGTAGCAACCGTAGGGTAGAAGTCGCAGTAGTCAATTCCTGCACTCCAAACGCTGGTAGTGTTGACCTCCGGGTCCTGCCCGCTGTAGCCTGTGATGGTGGCGAGGTTCTGTCCGGTTATATAGATGCGAAGTCGGTCCACAAGGCTGCTTTCCTTGAACTTGAAATTGTAGCCGAGTGTGATATTGTCAATTTTCATATAGGAGCCGTTCTCAAGATAGTAGTCGGAGAACTGCTCTTTGTTGGCATAGACAAGACCGTCCTTCAGTTTCACGTCTTTCATAAAAATGTTATCGGCAGCCATAGCTCTCGGTCCATAAGCCCAACGGGTGAGATTGAGAATCTTGTTTCCGACAACTCCACGAAGGAAGATGGACAGATCGAAGTTCTTGTATCTCACGGAGTTGTTCCATCCGAAAGTGAACCAAGGCTGAGCATTTCCTATCACCTGACGGTAGCCATCCGATGCGCCCGCCCCGTCAACGACTCCGCCTGCAGGAGTTGAATAATACCAAGTGCCGTCTTTGATGCCAAGGAACTTGTAGCCGTAGAACGCTCCGACAGACTGCCCTTCGATGAGAATCTGGGTATTGGTGTTCATAATACCGTTCTCGCCGACCTCTCCGGAAGTAGTTTCCTTGTAGTTAAAGCCCTTGGACGGGTCTGAAAGTCGGGTGATGACATTGTGGTTCCAAGAAATTGTCGGAGTTGTGGTCCAAGTCCAGTCTTTTGTCTTCACCGGCACACCGCTGATTACGAGCTCGACACCATAGCTGTTCATACGTCCTGCATTGGCGAGAAGAGTGTGATATTGGTATGGAGGAGTCGGCACCTCGTAGTCCCAGAGAAGGTCGCGGGTGTTACGGAAATAGGCATCGAAACTACCGTAAAGACGATTGTCGAGGAACGCAAAGTCGAGACCGAGGTTATACTCGTATTTCTTCTCCCAACGAAGGTCCGGATTGACATTCTGACCAATGGTGTAGGTGTTCTCATACTTACCGTTATAGAGGAATGTTCCACCTTTGGTGAGGGTTGCAACGGACCTGAGGTCAGAGCCGAGGTTGTTACCGGTGACACCGAATCCCAAACGGAGTTTAAGGTCGTTCACACCCTTGGCATTCTCCATAAAGTCCTCTCCGGTGATGCGCCAACCGAGGCTGACTGCCGGGAACCATCCCCATTTGTTGTTCGCACCGAAACGGGAAGAACCTTCACGACGAATGGATGCGGAAACGAGATATTTTTCGGCGTAGTTGTAGTTCGCCCTTGCGAAAAGAGCCGCAAGAGTATTGGAATTCCTGTAAGAGCTTGCTTTCAAATATGTCTTGTTAGGGTCTCCGTTGCCAATCTGGTAGTACTTCATAGACTCTGTCGGGAAGCCTTTGTTCTCGACTGACATTCCGTCGTAGAGGAAGTTCTGGTAGGAGAAACCCGCTACAGCTGCAACATTGTGACGTCCGAAACTGTGGGCATAGTCAGCGGTGATTTCAAAAAGTTTGCTGAAATTCCTGTCGCTGTCTCTGCCTGCCTTACCAGAACCGTCCACGTCTGTCGTAATCTGTTTGTTTGACCAATATTTTGCATTGTCGCCTTCCTCGAAAGCTGCGAAAGCATTGATTTTGAGACCTTCTACAGGAAGGATGTTGAGAGTTGCCTTGAGGGAACCCCTGAAATAGTTTCCTGTCTGATAGGCTTCTTTCTGGTTCATATTCTCAACAGGATTGCTCAAGCCTGTTCCCTGAGGGGCGTAGTATCCGTTAGGAGAAGTGGAGTCGTAAATCGGAAGTGTAGGATTAAGGGTTGCCGCCATTTTGAAGTCTCCACAGAAATAGTCGTTGCGATAGTGCATATAGGAGAAATCGTAATTGAGGTCGAGCCATCCCCTGAGAGCCTTCTGAGATGCGGCAATCTTTGCAATAACTTCATTTCTCGCATTGTTGCGTGCGATACCCTGTGCGTCCTTGTAGTTCACGGAAGCACGATAGTTGAATTTGCTTGAAGAACCGGTCACCGCAAGGTTGTGGTTGTGGGTAAAGGCGGCCTTTCTTGTGATTTCAGACATCCAGTCCGTCATATTCGGGTTGCCGTCCTTGTCTGTGAGAATGGTCGGAGTGACTTTACCTCCGGTCATTCCCGAAAGGTTCACAAATTCCTCAGGCGTGGCCATTCCGGTCTTGCCGTTACGCATTGAAACGGAAGCATAGCCGGAGTATTCGACTCTTGTCACTGCCTTGTCGCTGAAGTTGTCCCCACGTTTTGTGGTGATGATTATCACACCGTTTGTTCCTCGTGTTCCATAGATTGCCGCTGCGGAACCGTCCTTGAGCACGTCCATAGAAGCTATTTCATCCGGAGAGATGTTGTCGATGTTGCTCACCGGCACTCCGTCCACGATGTAGAGAGGAGATGTTCCCGCGCCCTTGTCAAGAGTGGAGAATCCACGAATCTGAACGTTGAATCCCGTGCTTGTAGGGTCACTTGTGGAACGGCTGATGTTAAGTCCGGCAACCTTTCCCTGGAGGAGTCCGATAGGGCTGGTCTTCACTCCGGCATTGAAGTCCTCTGCTTTGATTGATGCCACGGAACCGGTGACTTCCTTCTTCTTCTGCGAGCCGTAACCGATTGCGACAGCCTCCTCAAGGAAAACCGAATCCTCTTTGAGAGTGACAGTGGCAGGAACCTCATCGGCTCTAAAAATCTGCGATGAATAGCCCATACAGCTAATCTCCACCTGAGTCCCGGCTGAAGCCACCTTGATTGTATACTCTCCGTCAATGCCTGTAGATACACCGTTGGTCGTGCCGCTTTCAATCACTGTAGCGCCAATAACCGGTCCTAATGCATCCACAACGACACCCTTCACTTCAAACTTTTCCTGTGCGAAAAGCGAGAATGTCGACGCAAGAAGTACAAATAGTGTGATTATACGTTTCATATTAATATTAAATATTATGATTAGGTTTGTCTTTGATGAATGCCACGCTGGCAGCGGCGCAGAGCATCATCGCTCCGGCGAGGGCGAGCATCGCTACGGCGTTGCCGCCGAAGATGTACTTGACAATCACTCCGCCAATCAGGCCCATACAGATTTGCGGGATGACAATCGTAAAGTTGAAGATGCCCATATATGCCCCGGCACTGTTGGCGTCGATTGCCCTTGAGAGTATGGAGTAAGGCATGGCGAGTATGCCGGCCCATGCGATGCCTATGCCTATCATAGGGAGCATCAGCAGATACTGGTTATGGATGAGCGAGAGTCCGAGGAATCCGAGAGCTCCGCAGGCGAGAGTCACCGCATAGACGGTCTTATTGCCGTAGCGGTTGGCAATCTGGGTCATAAAAAGTGCAATGATGCAGGCAGGAATCGGATAGACTGCGTTGAGAACGCCGACCCATGTTGCAGTGGCGCCTTCGGCAAGCACGACCCCGGCATTGTCCGTGACTACTCCGGTGATGGCCGGTTTGAGGTAGTTCCACATCAGAAAGAGAGCCGCCCAAGAGAAAAACTGAGTCACTCCCAGTTGAATCATAACCTTCGGAGTACCCTTCAGAAGCTGGATAAAACCGGTCTTTGGCTGCTCTTTTTCGGAAGAATCCGCTTCCTCGGCAGTGCCGTTGTAGAGTGCGAATTCTTTCGGCGGATATTCCTTTACCTTAAACGAGGTTACAAGGACGGACAGTAGCAGTATTGCCCCCCCCAGATAGTATGAATACGCGATATGGTCGGCAACATGCCCGTCTTCGGCCACGTCACTCACTCCGCACCATGTCATGATGAGAGGGAGAAGCGCTCCGACAACTGCGCCCAAATTAATCAGAAGTGTCTGGACCACAAAACCTTCCGTCTTCTGACTGTCGTCCAGCATATCGGTCACAAGGGCTCTGAACGGCTGCATCGTGACATTGAACGAAAGGTCCATAAAGAGGAAAATCAAGGCTCCCATCACAAGCGGTGCGAAAGCCAGGAGTTTCGGACAGTTCGGCATCAGCACCAGTGCGAGAGTCGAAATGATTGCGCCAACGAGGATGAACGGAATGCGTCTTCCGAGTCTTGTCCAGGTCTTGTCAGAAAACATTCCGACGATTGGCTGCACGATGAGCCCGGCGATAGGAGCTGCAAGCCAGAAATAACTGAGCGAGCCGAGGTCCGCACCAAAAGACTGGAGTATTGTGGATGTGTTGGAATTCTGAAGCGAGTATCCGATCTGGACGCCCATAAAGCCGAAGCTGAGGTTCCAGATCTGCCAAAAAGAAAGTTTTGGTTTTGGTGTTTTCATTCCGATGTGGTTATATTTCTTACAATCCGTAAGCGATTGTACAATTTTTAGTTTTTATCTGTCATTAGTTTTGCGAATATATGAAATATATAATACAATATATCCCATTCTCCGACGAACGGACGATAAATCTTGACGAATGGTGATATTTCCCCGACGAACGAAAGGATATTCACAAGTTTTTTCCTAACTTTCGCCCGATGACCGCATATATGAAGAAAAACATTAGAATCGATAGCCTTATAATAACTGGCTTCGCCGTTGCACACGCGCTTACGGCGATGATGCTCGGCGTATTCAACGTCAGCGACGAACTTATGCTGACGCTGCTCACGATGGCGATGACGGTGATTCTCTGTCTCAGGCACGGGCTCAATATCGAAGTGACTGCAGCTTGCGTGATTGTGGTGAATATGGCGGGTTTTCTCCTCGGAACGGAGGGGGCGGTGCTGCTTTCCAAGGCTCTGCACAAGCCGACGATGGTGAGTTCGATAGTCACTTTTGTCACGACGATTATTCTCGGATGGGGCACATTTTGGATTACGAGGATACTCTCCGGTTCCGGAGGAAAAACGGATGCACACGCTATCAGCAGGTCCCAAACAAGGATTCTGATTACATCTTTCGTACTGATTTTCTTCCTCCGCATTCTGGTTTTCATATTTTCGTCGACCGGCCACAATCCGTGGAGCACAATAGAAATCCTTTCGATGATTTTGAGCAACACTGCAGTAATCATATCCCTCGTCTGCATCAACATCATATTCGTCCGTTTCAGACGGCAGATTCGCGACAGTCTGGGAACGAAGGTCTATTGGTTCATATTCATTCTCTATCTGCTAATAACCTCGCAACTGAGTGCCTACATCGTCTGTCTCTCTCCCGACGGGCTCATAAGACCGGAGGTTTCGGCGGAGTTTATACATTTGTGCATGCTCTGTCTGATTGTGGAGGTTTCGGTCTACTGCATCATCTATCTCGCAAACCATTCGCTTGAGGTTCAGCAGCAGGTGATTATCGAGAAGGAGAAACGCCACTATGCCCAATTCCGCTACGAGAGGCTCAAGCAGCAGGTGAACCCGCATTTTCTTTTCAATTCGCTGAATGTATTGGATTCGCTCGTTCTTGACGGACAGACGGAAAATGCCAGTGAGTTTATCCACAAACTTGCGGGACTCTACCGCTATATGCTCTCTACGGAGGACAGTCGACTGGTGACGCTGAGCAGAGAGATGGATTTCGTGCGCTCGTTTGTTCTGCTGATGAAGACGAGGTTCCCGGATGGATTTGAAGTGGTGGAGGAAATCGCTGAGGAGGATTTGCAGAAGATGGTGCCTCCTTGCGCGGTGCAGATGCTGGTTGAGAATGCGCTGAAACACAATGCCGTATCGTCCACACGTCCGCTCCGGATTTCGCTTCGCTCTAAGGATGCCGGGCTGGAAGTGAGCAACGAACTGATTCCGAAAAAGTCGAAATCCCCATCCACGGGTGTGGGACTCAAATATATAAAGCAGCAATACACCGACCTCGGAGGAGGAGATGTCCGCATTGAAGACGGAAATGGAAAATATGTCGTGTGGGTGCCGCTGATTGAACAATAAAAGAATACTTAGATATGAGAGTACTTATAGTTGAAGATGAGATTATGGCGCAACGCTCCCTTTCCAGAACTCTGGAGAGCCGTTATCCGCAAATGCAGGTGGTCGGATGCACACGTTCGGTCGCAGGCACGGTGGATTGGCTGAGGGGACACTCTTCGGAAAACGGAGCCGGGATGCACGGCGGATGGACACAAGATAGCGGAGTGGACGTAATATTTATGGATGTGGAGCTGGAAGACGGGGATTGTTTCGAGATTTTCCGTCAGGTGGACATCCGGGCGAAGGTGATTATGACCACAGCCTACGACAGTTACGCCATCAAGGCTTTCGAAGCCGGGTCTGTCGACTACCTCCTGAAGCCAATTAGCCCCGAGGACCTCGATCGGGCGGTGAGCCGTGTACAGCGTGAGAGCCGTGAAAACCAGGACTTTGGCTCACTTCTCCGCGCCCTTGACCAAGGGAAGCAGCGGGAAAGGTTCATCGTGCGGATGAACGACCGCATCGTTCCCGTAAAAATTGAGGACATCGCATATTTCTATTCCGAAGAAAAATGCAATTTCCTCTGTACATTCGACGGCAAGAAGTACATCGTGGACTCGTCGCTTGACATCATAGCCGGCGAACTCCCGTCAAAGACGTTCTTCCGCATTTCCCGCAGTTGCATCATCTCCATCAAGGCCATTCAAAGCATAGTGAAACAAGCCGGCGGCCGACTCCTTATTGTCTCGGAACCGGCCGCCGACTTCGAAATGACTGTCTCCCGCTCCAGAGTCGACGATTTTATGGTCTGGATTGCGCAGTAGGATAGAAGCAGGCTGTTCTTTGTTTATATTTACAATAAAGGCGTCATATAAAGCGGAAGATAGGTAATGCCATTCTCTACCTTATAGTCGGCTGTATGCAGAACTGTAGGAGAGGTCAAGTATTCTCCATACTTCTTCATACACTTTGTTATGGAGGACAAAGTATAGTTCTTGCCGCTTTTGACTTCTATCGGGCGGATATTATGACGAGTGGTCACTTTGTCCTTTGGGAGCAAAAAGTCGATCTCCATACGATTTTCGGATTCTACTGATGACTTACTATAGAAAAAGAGCTTGTTGCCGCCGGCTGTCAGCATCTGTGCTACAGTATTCTCAATGAGCATCCCTTCGTTCACCTCCAGTTTTCCAAAGAGCAGTTTTTGATAAATCTCTGACGAAACAATACCTTTTTCGTCAAAAGCGTGACTGATTAACAAACCAGTATCGTTCATATAGCACTTCAGAGTAGTACGGTCTTCGTTCATCTTCAGCCCTATGTTCGGCTCAGTCGAGTTGTAGCAGATGCTGACGACTCTTGCGTCCTTCAGCCAGAAGAAAGCATCGTCCCAATCACGATATTTAGCACCCGGTTTTAGAGCTGACAGTCGGAACTTCTTCTCGTGCTTAGAGAGCTGAGGAGGGATCTGATCGAATATAGACACCACCTTGTCGGCAATCTCGCTCGCGTAATTGAAGATGTCGTTACGGTAGATGATCAGCACATCGCGCTTGGCGGCATCTACGGCATCGAAGTCTTTCGTTTCAACATATTTCTTGACGGCTTGTGGCATTCCTCCCACTATCATATAGAGACGAAATGCATCCATCGCCTGACGATGGAAAACTTGTCCCATAGGCTTCTTTTCTGCATACATTTTCCGTATCAAGTCCATCAGCATATCATTACCGGTAGCCCAAAGAAACTCTTCAAAATCCATTGGATACATCTGTATAGGGCGCTCTTCTGATGGGAGTACGATGCCCTGCATATTTTTCTTGATGCTTACCAGCGAACCGGTCTCAATGTAATCATATCGACCATCCTTCACCAAAAACTTGATAGCAGCTCTCGCCCTGGGACACAACTGTACCTCATCAAGAATGATAAGCGACTTGCGTTCGTGTAGCTTCACCTTATAGTGCTGACTAAGATAGAGAAACAGCATATCAAGATCTTCCAGATAGATGTCGAACCAGTCTCTGACCATTTGGGGAGCCTTATTGAAGTCGATAAGGATATATGACTCGTATTCATTCTTGCCGAACTCCTCTACGATATAGCTCTTACCTATGCGCCGTGCACCCTCAATGAGTAGTGCCACTTCACCGTTTCTTTTCTCCTTCCAATCAAGGAGTTGTTGATATACTTTTCGTTTCATAGTAACACCTTACACCTTTTGGAGATATTTAACATCTGTATAATACACCTTTTTGAGATTTTTTACTATGCAAATATACACCTTTTTGAGATTTTTGCAAGTAGAGCGTATACCAACTCCGAAAAGTAGACACGAAAAATTTTTAAGAGTTATCTCCCGGAGGAGCTTATCAGAGCTGAAATCTCACCGTTGAAGTCCGCGTGGGCTTGGAGGGATTCGAGAGTGAGGTGCATACGGTAGCGCCAGTAGTGGCGGCTGTTGGCAGGGACATTGATGCGCTCGGCGTTCGGGTCCTGGAAGCGGATGGAACCGTCGATGGAGAGCCAGTCCTGAAGAGGGAGAATGGTCAGCATCGCAGGAGAATCTAGGTGTTCACGAACAATCTGCTCACAAAGCCACGGTTCACAGAAATATGGAGTCTGACCCCCGAAATGCTGGTGATAGAAACGCGACGAAACCTCACGGTCTTCTTCCCACCAAGCCCGAATCGGGTTCATATCGTGAGTTGAAGTTGTGCAGACGCAGAGGTATGGATAGTATTTCGGGTCTGCAAACTCTACACTCGTACTCTTCGGCATTCTCTGGATTTCAAGCGAAAGTATCTTCAGTTCGTCCATCACCGATGCCACGCAGTCCGGAATCATTCCGAGGTCCTCCCCACAGGCGAGCATACCGGTAGCGTGAAGCAGAGACGGAAGCTTTTTCATTGCCGACTCTCTCCAGAACTCGTTGTGACGGTGGAAGAAGAAGTCGTCGTGCAGACGGTTGAATGCCCTCTGACGATGAGGGTCGAGATGTCTGAAGGTGGATGTGTTCTGCGCACCGATGCGTGGATGCCAATATCCCTTCATCAGCGGGTCCTCAACGAACAGAACGTCCGTCGGGTCGTTCTCAGGAGCAGTCACGAATGCCCCGGAAGCCACATCGAAGCCTAAGAATGCCAGTTCCTCCGCAGGGTATGGGAGCGCAGGATAGAAATGTCCCAGAAGGCCGCTCTTATACTTGAGAGGAATCTCCCATATACGGAAAAATCCGAGGATGTGGTCGATTCTGAATGCGTCGAAATATTCCGACATCTTCCTGAGCCTTGCCTTCCACCAGGCAAAACCGTCCTTTGCCATCTCATCCCAGTTGTAGGTCGGGAGGCCCCAGTTTTGTCCGTCGGCAGCGAAGGCGTCAGGCGGTGCTCCCGCAGACTCGTCCATATTGAAAAGCTGAGGATACTGCCACGCATCCACGCTTGTGCGGGAAATGCCGATTGGGAGGTCACCCTTGAGAATCACTCCCTTGGAATGTGCGTATTCGCGAACTTCTGAAAGCTGGCGATCGAGATGGAACTGGACGAAGCAGTGGAAATCCACATCTTCGCGATGCTCGGCGCAGTATTTTTCCACTTTTGCTGCGGAATACTTTGCATAAGTCTTCCATTTTGCGAATTCGGCAGTGCCGAAGCTGTCCCTAAGGCAGCAGAAAACGGCATAAGGCTCAAGCCACTCTTTGTTGACTGCGACAAAAGCTTTGTAAGCCGCGGTCCTGGAGAGTTTTGCGAATGTCTTTGCAAATGCTTCCCGGAGCAGTTTTGTCTTCGCGTTGTTCACCCTCTCGTAGTCCACTTGAGAAAGAGAATTGAGCTCTTTCTGAAGGGCCTTGTACTCTTTGCTTTCCACGACTCCCGCAGCCTTGAGATTGACAAACTGAGGATGGAGGGCGAAAGTTGAGTTGGCTTTGTAGGGATATGAGTCCTCCCAGGTGCCGGTCATCGTGGTGTCGTTAATCGGAAGGAGCTGGAGAATGCATTGCCCCGTCTTTTCTGCCCAGTCGACCATTTTCTTCAAATCAAGAAACTCTCCCACGCCGAAATCGTCCTCACTGCGAAGAGAGAAAACAGGAATGGCTGTTCCGGCCCCTCTCCAACGACGGAGTCCGAAACGGTGGCTGATGTCGGAAAGAACAGTGAATTTATTGTCTGAAGCGAGGCAGCAGCGGTTTTCGCCGCCTTCCCATTCTTTGATTGCGAGTGTCTTACGGTCTGCGATGACAAATTTGTATTCAAAGCCGTCCTCAGACTGAACAGCGATTTTCCACTGAGGGAAATTGCTGTCATCCAACGGGATAAGTTTATGCCAATTGTCCATCCCCTCTCCATCGCCGGTGATGCAAAGAACTTCGTCGCGGCTGACAACCGGAACATTCACTGTGATGAGTTTTGTCTTCGCGGAGGTTTTCGCCTTAGCTTCCGAAGCCTCCGATGTGGCTACATTTTCGCGAGAAAAGATGCCTTTTGTGAAAGCCGAAGAATAGAAAGGTGCATCCTCCGGAGCGTCCTGCCAACGGTCGCGGATGACTACTGTCGTGGACGCCGAGACGCCTGCAAGCGGAAGGGAATGGTGTCTCCACTCCTGCCTGAAACTGCCGTCATTACGGACAAGCTTGAAATTGTAGTGACCGAGAGCAGCTGCCGAAACCTTAGAGACCTCTGCCGTCCAGATTCCGGAATCGCCCGGAGTCATCGGTATTTCTTTCCCGTCAAGACACAGCACGAGGGACTCGCCCCACTGTGTTTTGTATTCAATCGAAATAAATATTTTCATTATGTTTGTGGTTATCAGTTATTTACAAATACAACTCTCTATCTTCCCACAGGATTTTCCCGTCAAGAGTTCCGTTTTCTCATCTTGTTCCAATTAAGAATCTGCAGCAAAGTTGCCAAAAAAGCTGCAACTATCCAAAAAATATGTTTTTTAGAAACATGAAAAAAATAAACTGCTTCAGATTTGTCAATTATTTTCGAGTATAGATTTCTTTTGGAAGAAGGAGTGTACTGGAGGTACACGACTGATGAGAAAATAAATATAGACCGAAAAGAATGAGAAAAGATGATGCAGGTTATTTTTTGAAGGTTTCTTAACTTTTATTGATACCTTTGCCGCCCGAAAAATAAAAGGATTATGAGTGCAAAATCCATATCACTTTCTTTCCACGGAATCGGAAGCGGCCGGGTATGGGGTTATCTGGCCGGAATCATCACAGGGGTCACTTATGGGATGAACCCTCTGTTCGCGATGCCGGTGCTTGGCGCAGGCGTCTCAGTGGAAACGGTGCTTTTCGTGCGTTATGCCGTGGCGGTGCTGGTGCTCGGGATGGTCATCCTCTCAACACACAAGTCTTTTGCGGTGAGCCGCAAGCAATTGGGATGGCTGGCGATGCTGGGAGTGCTTTTCGCGTGCAGCAGCCTCTTCCTTTTTCTCGCCTACAATTATATCCCGTCTGGAATCGCTACAACAATCATATTCCTCTACCCGACGCTGGTTGCATTGATTATGGTTTTCCTCAAGGTCTTCCCCACTTGGCAGACATGGGTGTCGATTGTGGTGACTTTCATTGCGATTCTTTTCCTCTGCAACTACGATTCTTCGCAGCCCGTCCACTATGAAGGGATTATTCTGGCATTTCTCTCGGCCCTTTCCTACGCATTTTTCATTGTGCTGATTAACCGGAAAAGGTGTCTTCGCGAGCTCTCGAACGATGTCCTGACATTCTACGCACTCATTACCGGCTGCATTGTTTTCGGTCTGATAGCGTTTGTCGGCAACCACAGCGGCAAGATTTCTCTTCTCAACGATTTCAACACCATCTGCGCCCACAGCTCGTTGTGGCTCAATCTCATTCTGCTGGCAGTCATCCCGACAGTCATCTCCACCGCCACTCTTGCAGCCTCCACCAAAATCATCGGAGCCACCAAGGCCTCAGTGATGGGAGTATTCGAACCCCTCACAGCCATTCTGATTGGCACCCTAGTCTTCGGAGAAAAGATGTCGTGGAACATAGCCATCGGCATCGTCCTTTCCGTCTTCGCCATCTGTTTTATGATTCTCTGCCCGGGAAAGAAGAAGTAGAGAGAATTATTCCTGCGTCAAAACATTTTCAAGAAATTCGGAAGCATCGGCCACGCAGTCGCAGCACTCGCGCAGGACTTTTCCGGTGCCCACACCCTTAAGCAAAGAGCAGCGGGTCGCCCCATTCCGTTGTTGAAAATCAGTCATTATCTGCTTCATCCTGCTACGAGAGAGGTTTCTGTCTTTAGTGGCAAGACCGACAATCATCCCGGCACCCACTAACGCCCCGCAAGTCCCCTCCATATTCCCCATCCCGGTGCCATAAGCTCCGGCAATGTCCATAGCCACATCCTCCGGAAGGCCGACAATGTCACAATAAGTGCAGACAACAGCCTGCGCACAATTATGCGAATTGCAGCGTTTCTTTTCCGCCGCCAAATGTTTCCTTGTTTCCATAATGCAAATATAGGGTATTTTTGAGGAAATGATACAAGCCTGACTTGACATCGCATCAAGCCTTTCGCAAAGCCACCTGTTTCAATGCTATTGTCTCATCGCGGTGCATTTTTTGAGTGAAGTTAGTTTTTAACGAAGTATTGTAAAAATAATTGTCGAGAAATTCGATAAGCAATAGGAAAATTCCTATTCTTGTACTGCGGAATCAAAACAATACGAAGTACAACGAAATTCACAAAAACTGAGAGCAGCAGGGTGTTACCCCATCGGAAACGGAGACCACCCGTTCTGGTACAGCCCGATAACGGGCAGGAAATTCAAGACAAGTCACCACGGCTCGCAAGAAGCTCCTATCGGAACAAAGAAAAGTATTGCAAGAGATTCGGGGGTTAAACTTTAACACCCCATTAAAATAAAAGGTTATGGAAAAGGTAAAGGTTATCGTTGAAAAGTCATCTTACGGATTCTCCGCTTATATCGCCGAGGGTTCAAAGAATCTCGAATATGGGATTATCGGAGAAGGCAAGACTGTCCTGGAGGCAATAGCCGACTTCAAGGATTCCTACGAGGCTATGAAAGACTTGTTTGCGGAAAATAGCGAACATTTTACGGAAGCCGAATTTGAATTCTACTTTGACACGGCAAGTTTTCTCGAAGAGTATTGCAGGGCGTTTAGTCTTGCCGGACTTGAACGGATTACAGGAGTAAGCCAGACACAGCTCGGACACTATCTTCATGGCAGAAGCAAGCCATCGCCAAAGACCGTTCAGAAAATTCAGAGCGGAGTTGAAAAATTTGCACAGAATCTTACATCCGTCAGATTTGTCTAATTTTGTATCGCAGCAATTCAGAGGGCGGGATTCGCTCCCTTTGGTCGCGGTTCCCTCGCGCCCCGGCGGGGTCCTTGCATAGGCCTTGCCATCAGGGAGCCTCTATTATTCCTGTCGAAACAAATCATCCATAACAACTTCGCTCTGGATATTCTGCCATCCCTCATTTCTCTCAACCCCGAAAGATGTAACCATTGTCAGATGAATCGTCTTGCGCGTAGAGGTAGCTATCCGAAATGTCTCTCTTCGCTCCAACAACCTTTCAGCATATTCTGTGGTGATTGTATATGGATAATCTGAGAACTTCATTTCACACAGGTTTATCGTACGATCCGCTCTGTCTATAACGAGATCAATCTGCGCCCCACGCCATTCTTTCCCACTGGAATCCGTAAACGATTGACAAGACCACGAGCAGACATCTGTTTGAACCCCATTAATTCCAAGTTTAGATTTAATCTGAGGAATATGATGCAAACAAACCTGCTCGAAAGCATAACCTTCCCACTGGGAAATATCTTTCTGTCTGTGACTCCAATACTGCACATCTCCTCCGTGATAGTTTTTCACAAATCTGAGATAAAACAGCGAGTATAAATCTGTCAACTGATACATCACATCCCTCTCAGTCTTCCCAAAAGCCGAATACTTCCTTATAAAATCACAGTTACAGAGATCAGTCAGTACATCAGAAAAGAATCCACTATCCTCTAATTTAGTTTCTGCAAGTAATTCCTTTCTGGTCATTCCTTTCATCTTTTTAGCAAGAGCTTCGACCACACGTCTATACGAGGAAGACTCCTTAAAAAGAGACTTGAACAAAAACTCGTACTCATATCTCAATGGAGCATTCTCTGCGAAGAACAAAGAATCTATGTTCTGAGCAACGCTAAGGGACTTTCGCATCATATCCAAATAGTACGGAGTTCCACCGAATGCCATATATGCTTCCACAACCTGTCTCCTTTGAAGCACGAATCCTCTGTCACGCAAGAATGCTTCTGTTTCTCCCAAGTTAAATGGACGAAGATATATGGACTTGGTCACTCTATTGTGCAGTCCACCTTTGTTTCCTAACAATTTATTTGTCATCCAGGTGGTAGCCGATCCACATACTATAAGCTTCATATTATCCAACTTGGACGCCCACGAATTCCAGAAGACCTCAAATGCCTTCAAAAAACCGGAGCGTGGAGTATCTAACCACGGAAGCTCATCAATAAACACAACGATTCTCTCCTTATCTTTGAGAGATACCAGATATTGATATAGGGCAAACAATGCTTCCTGCCAATTATTTGGAGTTTTCATTGCAGTTCCTGTACTGAGCATCATTTGCTGGGCGAAATATGTTAACTGCTGGCTACGACTACCCTCATAAATACCAGTCATATAAAAGTCAAACTTCCCCTCAAAAGTCTTATCAACCAGAAATGTTTTGCCAATACGTCTTCGTCCATATACGGCAACAAACTCAGCCTTTGAAGAATCATAGACTTCCCTAAGAATGGCCATCTCTTTTTGACGACCTATTATTCTATTTACCACATCCATAGCCAATAGTTTTACTCCTGCAAACATAATCATTCAAACGCAATCCTGCAAGTCTTTTGGCCTTATAGCACTTCGGTAACCCTTTAAAAAAACGACTTACCGTAGTGCTATAAGCATTTTGGGAGCATCTCATAATGTCAGTTGCTTGTCGCACTTGTTACGGAATATGGTAAGAGTACAGTCCACGTTGGAACATTTCGCCACTTTCGGGTAGAACAGAATGCGCCCGCTGCCACATTTCGGACAGGGACAGGTTTCACCTCCGGCAATGGACAGTTGTACGGAAAGCAGTTCCGCCGTGATTTGGGCGGCATAGACCCCGATGCCTTTCCTGAATGTGTCGGCATCCATGCAGCCCGCTTCTATCTTGGCAAGGGCGGTTTCCCACATACCCGTCATTTCGACATCGGCAATCTTCTTGTCCTTGACAATCCTGTAAACGGCAAGTCCCTTTTCTGTGGGTATAGTATTCCTTTTCTTACGCACGATGTACTGGCGTGCGAACAGTGTTTCTATAATCGCCGCACGGGTGGCTGGCGTACCTATCCCGGCATCTTTCAGGCTGGCTTTCAACTCAGCATCCTCCAGTTCCCTGCCCGTATTTTCCATTGCGGCAAGCAGGCTGCTTTCCGTATGCAGCGGCTTCGGCTTGGTCTGCTTTTCGAGCAGATCCACGCCGGAGAGCGACAAGGTTTCTCCCTCCGGAAGCTGTGGCAGTCCGGCAGCTTCTCCGTCCTCGCCTGTTTCCTGTTCGTTGAACACAGCCCGCCATCCGGCTTCTTTCATTATCGCCCCTTTTACGGTGAAATCGGTATTTCCGGCGGACAATACAGCGGTGGTAACGTCTTTCACGCATTTGTCCGAAAAGGCTTCCAGCATACGCCCGGCTACCAGTTCATAGACCGCCCTTTCATCTTCGGAAAGTTCATCCGGCAGGTTCTCTGTAACGATTAAGGCATGATGGTCGGTTACCTTGCCGTCATTCACGCTGCGGCGGTTCAGTGTGTTGCTGTTCAAACTGGCAGCATATCCGGCAAAGCGGGGGTATTGTCCCAACAGTGCGATGCGCTCCGGCATTTCCTCGAAAACATCCTCCGAAATATAACGGCTTCCGGTTCTCGGATAGGACATCACTTTCTTTTCATACAGGCTTTGTGCTATCGAAAGCGTCTTGTCCGCTGAAAAATCCAGCTTCGTGTTCGCTTCCTTTTGCAATGTGGTAAGGTCGTACAAAAGGGGCGGTTCTTGGCTAGTTTCTTTCCTCTCAACAGACTTCACCACAAGCTGCCCGGCATCCTTTACCCGTTGCAGGGCCGCTATGGCATCGGACTGCTGTTCCCACTTGTCGGTCGATTGGGCGGTGAAACATATTCCCCCGCTGGCGGTCGCCGCTTTGAGCTGCTAGAACTTGGTCGGGACAAAATTCCTGTTCTCAAAAAAAACGGCTGCATATCATCACGAGCGTGGGTGTCTGCACCCTGCCCAACGAGAACACGCCCTGTCCGGCGGCTACGCTCAACGCTTGGGTGGCGTTTATCCCTATCAGCCAGTCGGCTTCACTGCGGGACTGGAGAGGTAGAGGTTATCATAACGTCCGCCCGGCTGCAAATTGTCCATCCCCTCACGGATAGCCTTGTCGGTAAGGCTGCTTATCCACAGCCGGACAAAAGGCTTGCGGCAGTTCAGGTAATGGAATATATACCTGAAAATCAATTCTCCCTCACGCCCGGCATCGGTGGCGACAATAATCCTGTCGCACTGGTCGAACACCTCCTTAATCACTTTCAACTGTTTCAACACGCCGGGGTCTGTCTTGTAGCCCTTCTCGGCTTTCACCTGACGGGGGATTAGCCGGAAATCGGACGGCAGTATGGGCAGGCTCTCCCTGCGAAAATTTGCCACGCCGTAGGCTTCGGGCATGGCAAGCTGTATCAAGTGCCCGAACGCCCATGTCACCATGTACCCGTTGCCGGACAGATACCCGTCATTCCTTTGTGTCGCCCCGATAATCCGGGCGATGTCTTTTGCCACGCTGGGCTTTTCCGCTATCAATGCAATCATAATTCTTCACTTTTTAATGGTAGGTACTACATTTTCATCCCTCCGGACTTCTTGGGCTTGTCCGCTTTCAGGCTCTTGTCCTGTGCTTTTTCTTGTTTCTCTTTCTGCTTGGCGGTGGGTTTTTCTGTTGTCCCTGTTTCTGCAGCTCTTTGGTCTGTTTGGTTGCTTCATCGGTCTTTCCTCCAGAATTGACCGCTACCTGCGTTCGGCTCTCGGAAACGGGGATAACATCTTTCGGCTTCACCTTGCCGGAGGATTTGCCCTGTACTCCGGGCTGCACATGACCGTTGAACTCCACACCCTTGCCGTCCTTTAATCCTGTGACTTGCTGCTGTGCGGGCTGCTGTCCCTGCTGCAAGAACTGGACGGCAGACCTCGGCAGGAACTCCAAGCCACGCTCCACTGCGCTGACTTGAAGATGGGCACTGCGTTTCGTCCCGTCCTTGAATTGCAGGTTTTCCATCTTGACGGGTTTCCCGGCTTCAAAAGCGGCTTTCTGTTCCGGGCTTACTTTCACGCCACAAACGGTATCGGAACATTTCCACTTGTCTGCCCGCATGTACTCCAGTTCATGGGTGTACCTGTCCCGGCTGACGAACACGGGGATTTGCTCCCCGTTTTTAGGGTCTTTAATTTGGATAATACCGCCCAGATTGCCAGTTCCCAGCAGGTTGCCTTGCTCCTGCTTGGAAAATTCGTGCCCGTTATACGGGCGTTGAAGCAGCTTTTCATCCATTTGCACGCCGTGCAGCTTAGGTACTACCGTCCCGTCCTTTGCCTGATAGAAAGAGAGCTTGACATCGGCAGGTTTAAGGCAAAATCCGCCTACCGTCCCCGAAACGGTATAGGCGTTGCGAGATTTGTAGCCACGCATCACCCTGTCGAAATCCTTTGTGTTTTTCAACGTGTCGGCGGTAATGCCGACTTTCTTCAAATCCTCCCAGTTGATTTTAGCCGGGTCGAAACGGTAGTCCTGCCTGCCCTCGTTATTGTCGGGATTCAGAACTCGCAACATTTCCGCCCGTCTGTCGCCCTCCGGCGTGGGGTTGCGGTGGTTGTCCTCGATAGTTTTTGCGTCATATTCCGCTTCCGTAGCCTTGCTGCGGAACAAAGCCAGTCCCTCCGTGTCCTGATACCTGCGGAAGAAATTGGAAATGAAGTTGCTGAACACATCGCTGTTCCTATCCACCTGCATAAACTCACCGCTATGGGATTGGGTCGGTTCTACGGTTTGCAAATTACCCTCGTTGTCGATACCTTTAACGGCACTCACTTTTTCCCTGCTGTTTATCCAAGACCAGCAGCACGTCTTTTTCCTGCCTCTCTGCGGGCGGGTTCATTCTGTTTGCCATAAATAATAGGAATTTTAGTAGTTACGGGATTATTCCCGTCCAAAGGTAACGACTAAATATGCTATATTTTGACAGGCGGCAATAAGTGTCCCGATTTGTCCTATGTTGTACAAATTTGTCCTTTAATATTATGTAGTAACTGAAATTATAGTATAATGAAAACGATTTTTACAGGTTATACTATATTTCTATTCTTAACATTCCATTGATAGTAAACGACTATCGATATCTATAACATTTTAATTGAAAGCTCAATTAATTTATATATTTTTTTGCTATCTTTGTTTCTGATAATGCATTAAAACTCAAATTCTTAATCAAACAAATATGGATTCCGAAGTTCTAAACTCATCTATTCTAAATATGTGTAGCCTAAATAGTACATTTCCAGAAATTCCTCATAAAGTCATTTCTAGCTGTCTCTTATTACACATCTGACGCTGCCGACGA